>Ga0070734_10000746_pt1 | contig 59306 bp, 44 predicted proteins | sample Coa_R1_8_FD_66444 | JGI IMG/M metagenome (GOLD analysis project Ga0070734, IMG submission 66444) | Surface soil microbial communities from Centralia Pennsylvania, which are recovering from an underground coalmine fire - Coalmine... | ecosystem: Environmental > Terrestrial > Soil > Unclassified ...
GGCACCAACAGTTTTGGCTATAACCGCTTCCTTGACTTCCGAATGAATGTAAATACCAACCAGATCGGGATCAGCGCCGAACCCGGCGGCGTTTTTTACAACGCCACCATGATCGCAACCACCAACGTGGGAGGCTCGGGGGGAACAGTCCTTAGCATCTCCGGCACTCCGAGCAGTCCGACGATGTGGAAAGACACCTTCTTCGATTTCGCGGCTGAGTGCAGCGGCTGCTTCAGTGGCACATTGCTATCCATGACGGCCAACACCAGCTTTTTCCCTATGGGCAATGTGGTCGGGCTATTCGGCCTGACGACCAACATCAACGGCAATTTTCAGCCGGTGCTGAACCCCTCGCCCGATCCTTCCATAGCGAGCAGGGGCAGACCGCTCTTTTCCACCGTGTCCACAGGCGGAGTCAATCTGGCAACCACCTATTTGCCAGGCGATTTGCCCCTGATCGGGTCTTGGCTGTTGGCTGATCCCAATAGCGCCGGCGATTTTCTCTTCGGCCTTGGCATCAACCTGGGATGGACTAACCCGGGGACGTGGCAACTCAATGGCGACACGGCCAACAATGGCGGCGCGGCCATTCTTGGCAGCAACGCCGGCCCGCTTAATTTCTACATCATTCCTTCGACCGGCGGGTTCGCACAGACCTTGAGTAATTCGCAACTAGCGGCGGACTTGGCGGCCCAGATCGATACTTCGGGAAACTTCAGAGCCAAGGGAACCGTCAGTGGAGGGGGCGCGGACTACGCGGAATCGGTGGCCGTTCAAGGCAATCATCAAAGCTACAATCCGGGAGACGTACTCGTCATTGGAGCCGGAAGGCGCAAATTTCAATTGAGCCATGAATCTTATGCCAGGAATGTGGCCGGAATTTATTCCACCAAACCTGGTGTTCTGGGCGCCGATCATCCACTCGACAAAGCCGCGAGCACCGACGAAATTCCCCTGGCGATCGCCGGTATTGTCCCCTGCAAGGTGACGGCGGAAAATGGCCCGATCCAACCAGGCGACCTGCTGGTGACGGCCTCGACTCCCGGCTATGCCATGAAAGGAACCCGAAAATCCAAGATGCTGGGCGCGGTGTTGGGAAAGGCTGTTGAGCCGCTTCCTGATGGCAAAGGAACCATTTTGGTATTGGTGGCGTTACAGTAGGCTTTGAAGCAGCGGTTGCAGCCCTCGCCGTTCAAAGTCAATGGGGTTGAAGTCGGTGCGACGAGCGTAGCGTTAGCCACAAACTGATTCCGTAAGATCAAAATATTACCTGCAATAACGCCGGACACTATCTGGTGGATGTAGTGAGCGCTCTGACAGACTGAGAAGCTCCTTTCAATTCGTTCCATTCGTTTGATTGGAGTTTTCAGTCCGCCAGGGCTCGTTCTCGCGCCTGCACAGTTGCTTTCCTTCTGCCGGTTCTGAATGCAGAGGCACCTGACGATGTGGGCATGGCCAGATCCGGTTGAGGAAGTACGGCTTCGGTTTCTGGCCAGCCTCAGAGAGTGAATATCTGACTATCGTGAAATCGCTATGCGCGAACCTTATGGATTAAAGGAAATATTCACGCCCTCGGTGCCGAGCGTACGACCGCTCGTGGTTGTAACGCCGCAAGTTATTTGGTTTGCATCGATCGCCAGGGTAATGCAACTGATATCTATGCCGTTAGACACAGGAAATGGCCCTTCGATGGGAGACTGTTGTTTCGTACGAGGATCGAACTTTATCGCATAGAGCCCCGAGGTGGTGGTTATAAGGTTGAGCGCAACACACGCTACCTCGCTTGATCCTGCTACGTTTGGGGCGGTGCAGCTCACACTCGCTCCCGAAGAGCTGCCGAGCGGCATATACCCCGTATTCGTCGTTGTTAAATCGAAGGTAATGCCGAGTAACGGTTTTAAAAAGGGAGTGCTCTGCGGCGCTTGGCCCAAGATCGCGCAGGTTACGGGATAGGTGGCGATGTCGATGGGCGGGGCCGGGTCGTTGCCGGGCACAGCGCAGCTTAGACTGTGTGCACTGTCTGCGAGTGGCTGGCTAGGAGATCCCAGGGGCGTGATGGGAGCAGAGAGACCGACGGTGTTGGCGGTTGGATTGTATCCCACGGCAAATCCGCTCAGCCCGCTACCCTGCTGGATGGCGCACATCGAGGTGGTATTGAACCCGCCGGACGAGCAACTTGGATTGCCGACAAAATTGGCCGGATTCGACAGCAGGAACACGGCTGTCTTTGTACCCGAAAAAGGCTCAAAGGCGATGGCCACGAGTTCCCCGTTTGTGGTGAGGACGCAGAGCGCCACCCCGTGGCCGTTGATAGCCGCACCCGCGCTCGTGCAGGCCGGCTGGCTGACGGTTGCGCCTGCAACCGTCGAAAACAAACTAAGCGTTGGCGAGGGTGCTGCCGACGTGGGCGGATAGAAAGAGACACCGAAAAAATTGGCACTGCCGTCGGTGGAACGCGTGGTAACCATGCAAACAGCGGAGCCGCTACCGTCATTCGCAGGGCCGCAACTGGGTGCGGATGGCGTTTGGCCCGCGAAGGAAACTGTCGTTGTGTGATCGACCTTACCAGAGGTCTCGATGCCGGGCCGATTGGGCAAGGTACCACCCGGAGGGGCGGGCGCCTGCCACGAAACACCGGTGAACGCACCGCCGACGAATTGCCCGCAGACGAGGTGTCCGGTGCCGTTGTTCGAAGGCGCACAACCAATTGACGTGGCAGCGTTGGGCATGGGCGTGCTTAGCGAGGCCGTCGCCTGCGCCATGGCCGGGTATGACGGGATCGCTATTAGTAAAACCCCGGCAAGTGCAAGCAAGCACCGGGATCCAATTCTCTCTTGGTTTATTCTCACTTTGGGTTCCTTTTTTTGTTGTTCGTTCAGATCAATTGACTGGGACGGAAGAGAGCCAGCGGCCTCCTAGCCGTATACTTGACGATGGCTACACAATAGATATGTGTGAAGCGCCCCCAGCTTGAAATTTCAGTAAGAATCTATTTGCGGATGATTCCTTCTTATCAACAAGTAAAGAACTCTAATCTCTGTAAGTTTATTCCTCACCCGTGCGAGCACAGCAGAGCAGAGTGGAAGTCATGTGCTCTCCTTGGGTGCGATTCGATGACGCACGCAAGGCTACATCATCAAGGGAGGCGGGCACGTCCTCGTTTGAGAACGTGCCCGTTGGACCACTCGGACTGAGCAGAACGAGGCGCACTGGCGGTGCTCAGCTGCAACGCCTAGCATCCGCTCTGGCCGAGCTACCGCGTCTGCAGAAAGCGATTTGAGATGGGCCGCAAACTTTGAATCTCTTCGCGGTGAACACTGAAGCGGCTCAATCCCGGGCAAAAACACGCGGGTTGGGATCGTTCCACCACAACAGGTCCAGGGTCTTACCGTTAAGCCGCGCCCGCAGCAGGTCACTGCCTTCGATAGCGAAGACTCCATCTGGAGTTAGGGGCAACAAGCGGGCGACGGGGCGATTCGGCCGCTCGAGCCAGAGGGCCCCTTCTTTGTAATTCACATTCACTTCGCCATAGCCAACATTGGCTTTGCCATAGTGTCCTGCCAGGGTTTTTAGGTAGTCTGGCGCAACTGTCACTGGGTGCAGGTGGGCTTCCACCGCAGTCCGCGCCCAAGCGTATTCGATCAGTGCCTCGGGCGTGGCGCCGGGAGTCTCCGTCAGCCGCTTTAGAGCCAGCGATTGGGCAATATCGAGTGCCTGGTTGGGAGAAGTTTCCACGTCCGGTTTTACCCCGACGCCTTCCCAATTGGAATGGCTGATTACATGTAAGGGCCGACCATAGGAAATACTCAATATAAAATTCGGCGCCACGGGCAGCAGCTTATTGTTGTTGGCCGCGCCGGCGGTTTTCGCTCCCACCAGTTCGCCGATCTTGAATTGCTGCAAGTCGTAGGCAACCGCCTCGGCGGCGGAGCCTACATTTCCGTCAATCAATACATAGAGCGGTTTTCCCTTGAGCCGGCCGGCGGGAAGATACTCCAGCGCCGGAGTTTGCTGGGGCGGCTCGGAGCCGGCGTAGGAGATGTAGTCGAATGTACCGGGATCGAAGAAGTGGCTGAGCAGGTATTGCGTGGCAGCAGCCGTGCCTCCGCCGTTGCCTCTCAGATCGATGATCCAGGCATCGGCCTCTTTGAGGAAGCGCATGGCTTCGTCATAGATCGCGCCGGTTTCGTCTTGTACCCATTCGAAGCGGGCGATTTTCAAATAGCGGATGTTCCCGGGAAAAATCTTCATCTCCGTCAAGCCATGATGATCGCGGATGGCTTGGCGTCGGAAGAAAGCGTCCTCTCCGGCATCGCTCTGCGGCGGAGCCAAAGCAGCCGCATAAGCCGCGGGGTCGACCGACAGGAAGAGATGTCCGTCGTGGGCGATGTCTTTCAAGTCCCTGGTGATACGATCAGCGAACAGACGCGGATCGTCCACATCGTAGCGCCCTTCCCGCTGTGCCTGATTCAGCCGCTCCACGATCTTGGGGCGCATTTCAGGGAAGACATACAACTCCTGCAACTTTTCTTTAATGACTTTCAGCGCAGCCGACCGGTCGGCAGACGACAGGTGTGCAGAACCTGGTGTAGAAGAACCTGGTGTACCAGAATTTGGAGCAGCGGTTTGGGCTTGGGTTAGAGCAGCAAAACAGGTAAGGCCGAATGCGGCTACCAATAAAATCCTACGCAATGACATCTCTCTCCTCTTCTATTTTCGTTTTCGTCGTGCCGCTCGATCGATCCGTTCAAGAAAGGGGCGCCGTTCCAGCGCCTGGATTGCTTCACTCACCAGCTCTGTAAGCGGCATGGCCAACTCCGCATCGAGTGCCTGTGCCGCGGCGTTGGTGGCCGCCCAATGCTCCTCTAGCGTTGGAATCATCGCTTCCGCCTTGGACGTCAGGGAAACGATTCGTTCGCGCGCATCGCCACTGGCCTTGAGCTTGACCAGGCCCTGCGAAGCCATCTGCGAAACGGTCTGGCTAACAGCCGAATGGGTAACGCCCGCCCTCCGCGAGATTGTCCGAATCGAAGACGGGCCAAGTTCGATTAATGAGCGAACAATGGCGGTGAAGCGAGGACGGTAATCCAATCCCGATCGCGCATAGGATTGCTCGACGGCTCCGTCGAGAATGTCGATCAGATGTCTCAGCAAAGTGCCAAGGGTAGGCCGATGTTCCATGGCTCATTGTATAAGCACTGTTACATATTTGCCAAGTGCACTTGAAGCGATGCGCAAAGGATTTCAGTTCGCTCTTACCGCGGAGATCTGTTAAGGAGGTAGAGGATCGTCCACACCGGAATAAGGTCTTTTCCTTGTGACTTTTCCAAATAAGTTTCTGTTCCGTGTCAGGTGAAGCGGACCAGCCCAATCTCTGCTACACCCGTGCTACTCCCAACGAAACACCTTCGCCGAAAGCGCCGTGCACGCGATAAACACCACGGCCAGTGCCGCGATGTCCCCCATGTGCGCCCACCAAGTATCGCCTTTCCAAATCCCTTCGAGAAGCGACACAGCGTAGGTTAGCGGCACCACTCTCGCCACTGCGTGCAGCAGTGGTGGCAGCGATTCAACCGGTGTGAAGAGTCCCGAGACAGCGATCATGGGATACAGGATGAACGCACCGACCGGCTGCGCGAAGCGGGCCGTGGGAACGATGCTGGCAATGAGAAAGCCGATCGATAGGATGCTCCAAGTGGCGATCAGCAGCGCGATCGTAAATCTGAACAATGGAGCATGAACGCCGACCGGGTAATAGCGTTTACCCGCCAGCACCATCAACACCAGTGTGACCGCCGTGAGCAGCAGCTTGGCCAACACATGCGCGGCAAGGATTGTCTGCGGACGCAGCGGAGTGGCACGAAGCCGCTTAAGAATGCCGCCCTCGCGATAGATCGAGATGATCGTGACCAGCGAGAGAACGGTGCTGACCGCGATCAAGACTGACGCGAGGACGGGTAGACCGACAGTAATAAAATTGCTGGCGGCCAGTGCACTCGGGGCAAGCCCGCGGCCAAGTATTCGACCTGCTACGATAAACACCAAAACGGGGATCATGATCGTCCCAAATGCGCCAAGGGGTTCCCGTAGGAATATCTTGAGCTCGATCCAAGTCAATTTCCAGAGTCCACGCAGCATCATTTTTTGCGTCCTAGTCGCGAATCGAGTGGCCAGTCAGTTTGATAAAGACGTCTTCAAGGTTAGGGAAAATGGTGCGGAAATCCGTGACCCGGATCCGATTCTCGGAGAGACAATGAATCACCGCGGTGACCAGATCCTCGCCTCGGCCCCGAAGTGTGAACTGCAAGTCGCTGCGAATTACCGCCTCGACTTGAGGGATCATTTGAAAGCGCTCTTCAGCCGTCCGATCATCCGTGGTAAGAATGATGGTTCGTTCCGGGCAGTGCCGATTCACAAGGTTCTCAGGTCTATCTACATCAATGATGCGCCCATATTCGATGATGGCTACTCGATCGCACAGTCGTTCTGCTTCCTCCATGAGATGAGTCGTCAAAAAAACAGTTTTGCCGCGCTCGCGAATGCCGCGCACGAGGCCCCAAATCGCGCGCCGCGACTGCGGGTCCAGCCCCGTGGTCAGTTCGTCGAGAAACACCACCTCCGGATTGTTGATCAGCGCAAGCGCAATGAACAGTCGCTGCTTCTGTCCTCCGGAGAGGGTCATGAACCAAGCATTCCGCTTCTCGATTAGGCCAAGCTGCTCGAGCAACCGTTCACCGTCTATCGCATTCTTCCGGTATAGAGAAGCCCAGAGGTCTACCGCTTCCCATACTTTGATCCGCTTCTGTAGCTGCGCTTGCTGGAGCTGAACTCCGATCCGCTCTTGCAGTTCGTACACATCCTTGAACGGGTCAAGACCCAGCACGGAGATGGTGCCCCGGTCGGGCTTGCGTAGACCCTCTATGCACTCCATCGTGGTCGTTTTACCCGCGCCGTTGGGTCCTATCAGGCCAAAGATCTCACCGTCGTTCACCTCGAACGATACCTCGTCGACCGCCACCGTAGGGCCGTACGCTTTCCGAACTCCGGAGACTTGAATGACTGGACGCATGATCCTTTGCAAGATCTTACATCTACCAAGGCGGAACGAGCCCCTATGATCCGCAGAACTATCGGAAAAAGATAAAGATTGGAAGAAAAGTTGATCGTCCGACCTCCCTCAGAATCGTTGCATCGCTTGTGGACGACTTCGACTACCAGACTTAGCCGGCCAAGCCGTATGATGAACATCTGCGGTTGCCCGATCGCTTTGCGGAGGAGGAACGCCCGTGAAATGGATGATCGTCGCTGTTCTCATTTTTTTACTTACCCCGATCTGCCTGGCTGCGGAAAAAAACGAGACGCCAAAGCCCGCCCAATCCACCGATGAACTGCGCCAGCAACTGGAAGCGATCCTCAAAGACACGCATACGAATGGAGTATCGGTGGCGATTGTTCGTAAAGACGGGCCGGAGTGGGTGATGGGCATCGGTACTGCCGATGTTGCCAGCGGGCGGGCCGCCACCGCCGACACGCTGTTCCGTATCGGGTCCACTTCGAAAGCATTTACGTCATTATCCATTTTGTTGCTGGCCAATCAAGGCAGGCTGACGCTCAATGATTCGGTTCACAAGCTCGTCCCCGACGTGTGGTTTGAGAACCGCTGGGAGGCCACGGACCCAATTCGAATCGTTAACGTGCTCGAGCACACTACGGGCTGGGACGATCTGCACTTTCGGGAGTATGCGAAGCAAGCGCCCGATACCATGAGCGTGCGCGAAGGCCTCGACTACGACCACCACTCGCGCACCTCGCGCTGGCCGCCCGGCACCCGGATGTCTTACTGCAACTCCGGGCCGCCCGTGGCCGCCTACATCGTCGAAAAGCTTACCAACCAGAAGTTCGAGGACTTCGTTCAACAAAATCTCTTTCTGCCTATTGGAATGAAGACAGCGACCTATTTCGAACCGGCCCCGGGCACGGCCACAACGCTATATCACGATGACGGCAGGACTCCTTTTCCATATTGGCACATCCTGATGCGTCCGGCGGGATCGATCAATGCCTCGGCCGACGATATGGCGGCATACCTGCAGTTTTACCTGAACCGTGGAGCAGTGGGCGGAAAGCAGATTGTTCCGGCGTCCGACATCGACCGTATGGAAATTCCGACGAGCACGTGGGCCGCGAAGGATGGAATGAAGGCCGGCTACGGTTTGAGCAATTTCTGGAGCGTGCATGAAGGCTTTGTCTATCATGGGCACGATGGAGGCGTTGAGGGTGGTATCACGGATTTCTCCTACATGCCCGATTTTGGCGTTGGGTACTTCTACAGCATCAACAGCGCAAATGGCGAAACATTCGACAAAATCGGACACGCGATCCGTGCGTACATCACCAGCAAATTGCAAAAGCCACCAGTGCCCGCGGTGGCGCCGTTACCGGCCAATGCTTCCGACTATGCGGGTTGGTACGAGCCCAATTCTCCTAGATCAGAGATCACCCACTTTATTTCACGACTCACCGGGCTTACCTGGATTCAGTTCAAAGACGGGAGATTGCTTTCCAGCAGTATAGATTCATTGAACGACACCTATCTCCCAGCAGAGGGCGCGCAATTCCGCCATGTTCCGAAAAACGAGTCTCCAGACCCGATTCTAAGTCTTGCTTTGTTAACGCCAAGACCAGAGGGCCTCTTCATTCAAAGTGGTTTTGGCGATGCACTGAAACGCATTCCGACCTGGTACGCGATCCTGGAGATTGCGCTCACTGCCTTTGTGATTCTCTCAATGCTTTCGATCGTTCTCTATGCCCCGTTCTGGATTTTCGGGGGACTGATTAAGCGGCGCCGCCGTCCTGCTGAACGCGCGATGCGACTCTGGCCGTTCGTAGCTGTGATTAGCCTGCTCGCCTTTGTTGGAATATTCGTGCTGTGCAGCGAGGACCTCTTCAATCGGCTGGGAAATCAAACAGTTTGGTCGGAAGCTTTGTTTCTATGCACCGTTTCTTACGCAATTGCGGTATTGTTCAGCGCCATCGCGTGGTGGCGCGCGCCGAAAGAGTCGGTTCGCCCCGGGGTTCGCGCTTACTCAAGAATCGTCACGATAGCGCTACTGATCTCAGCCTTTTACCTGGCCTACTGGAATGTCATCGGACTCAGGATCTGGACTTAGGGAGAAGTCTCACCGGGATTTAGAGGCGCTATCTGATATCTAGTATTCAGCATCCGATATCCGGCCGGAGAATATGTAACCGCTGACTGGCTGAGGTCGAGTCCGCAGGCCTAGCGGGATGAAAATCCGATCTGTGTTGCGAAGAGAAGCGTATTTCTGCCGACACGCTTTCAGGAATAAGCTGCTTATGAGGAATAAGCTGCTTGTACTCGCCGACCAAAGTCCAATGGCCGTGGACAAACACCAAAGCGTTCGGCCAAGCGCTCCATCCTCAGAGCAGGTTCCGCCTGGCAACGCCCTACGGAATGTTCTCGAATTCCCGAACGGGCAATCAGATAGGTTTCAGCCAAGCAAGCAAATGTATCCGTCCGATGGGAAAAACCAAAATCATCGGTGCTCGAATAATCGGCAATGCGGACCAAGCCCCCCTCCACAACAGCAATTCCGCGGGCGGCAAACTGCGGATAATTCTGCTGCGGGATGTTGGCAGGCTGAGCACAATCAATGACGATAGCGCCCTCCCGCGGTAATTCAGGGGTCACAATGGCTCCAGCGTCACTTGTCAAGAGAACCGTAATATCGGCGCTGCTAATATCCGCTATGTTTCCTGAAGCAACGGCTTCGGTAAGATCAGGAAATTCGCGTTCAACACGCTGCTGGTTACGTCCGATAAGAACCAATTGATATCCATCGGCAGCCAAAAGATAAGTGGCAGCACCGCCTACAGAACCAGTACAGCCCACAATTGCGACCCGGACTTTCCGCGCATCGGTTCCACATAGGAATCGAGCCGCCGCCACCACGTTGGAACGGACTACCGCTGCAGTCAGGGCATTGCCATTCGTCACCGTAATGCTCCCGGGGAGTTCGCGAACAAGAGACAAGCCGCCGCCCGTCGCGGGCGCCGTCAAAGCTCCCAGGCCTATCACTTTCGCACCACGACTCATGGCAAGCTGGGCCGCACCGAGAACATCCTGGCGAGCCTTGGGCGTGACCATGTACTCAGGAAGGCGATTGATACATACAACCTCTCCATGGGCCACGGTTGAACGGAATCTTACTTCACTGGATATAACAGGCGGGATGGTTTCTAGTTTGCGCGCGTACTCGGCGTGATCATCACTATACGCCCGCAGGAATTTTCCAACTCCAACCCGATCCGCATCATGAGTGCCACGCAAGTGCACCAAGAAAGCGAACCAAGGTTTGGAGCTGGAATTCCGTAGATAAGGAATCATCTATTTCCGAACTATTTCTTCGAGCCTGCAACCGGCCTAGTCCGTCATCATCAACGGATTCAATGTCATGGTACCGTCGAAGTCCACCTTCACTTGGTTACCGCCCAAATGTTCCGGCCAGTTAATAAGGAAGGTCGTGCTATAGGCTACCTGAACGGACCGATTGTCTTTCAGTACTGTGAGCGCATCCTCCAAACTGGAGGTTATCCGGCCATCTCAACCACCATGGGCACCCGCCCAAAGTGAACCCGGCAAAAATTCAAGGCATCCTAACGCACGCCAACCATTATAGTCGGGCAGCACGGTGCATTCGTCCGTTGCTTCAGCGCGAATGGGGTTCAGCAAACTGGGATCAAATCGCCCAGAGGTCACCAACTCAAAAAGGCCAGGGAAAACTGCCTGGATTGCATATCTGACCTTCAATCTGAGTTTTGAGAACTCAACCATACCGATGCTTCTGAACGGATCCGCATCAGCATCTCCTTGAAGGCATACCTGCCCCGAATCAAAGGTTTCCGTCCTGCTGAGCGGCATTTTTACACTGCCCCTCGACAAGCCGTACAATCCACTCACTGCGAAGACAACACGATCAACCGGGCGCGTTTCGTTCCGGCGTTTCTCAATTGCTTCAGCAGTCAAATCAGGGTTGAAGGCCGGATTTTCCATTATCGTAGCCACAAGATCCTCCTTTCCGCGATCTTCGTTACCCAGCCCCAGACTCATCACTTCCAAAATCCAAGTCTGGTGCCGAGAGCCAAAGACACACGATCCTTTGAAAGTCAAAAAATACGAGCCGATCCCTTAAATTGCGAACCAGCAATGCACTGAAATACCTGAAAAATCTTAAGTCCTAAACTTGACTTTAAGTCAAGGAAAATTTGAGAAACAAACCCGCCAGGAAAGTTGCAAAAGTATATCAACGTAGCATCCCATCCGTGGCCATGATTTTTCTCTGCGGCAATCGTATCGGCCAAGGCCGCCGAAAGAGAAATCCTTGTTACAATGTGCTGCCCAAAATTTACAACGAGAGTCGCGAAGCGAGTTTCCTTATGCCATATGTGGTCGCAGAACCGTGCGGTAAGAACTCTGTGTGCGTCGATGTTTGCCCAGTCGATTGCATTCACCCTCGAAGGGACGAAAAGGCTTTCGAGAAGGTAACCCAGGCATACATCGATCCAGTCGCTTGCATTAATTGTGGATTGTGCGTGCCGGTTTGTCCTGTGTCCGCCATTTTTGCGGCGGAAGACCTGCCGGAGCCGTGGCAGAAGTACACACCAATCAACGCCAGTCATTACGAGAAACACGGCAAAGAATATGAAGCTACAGCCAGACGCCCTGGGCATCACGGACACTGAGTGCTCCTAGCTTTCTCTATGCCCTGGCTTTCTCCATGCCTAGCTCTCTCTATGATTGCTATCCCCAGTTGGGGGGGGGGAGTAAAGGACCACTCAGGGTCTTAACTTCCCTATGCGCCCATCACTTAAACGCCTAGCAGCCATTTCCTAACTTAAAACTTTCAATATTGCCGCAACCACTTTATCCACACTCTCCTTCACCGTTTCCGAATCGGTCTTACATTCCACATCCGGGGAAAGAGGAGGTTCATAGGGGTCATCTATTCCAGTGAATCCCCGGAATTCTCCGGAACGAGCTCTCTTGTACAAGCCTTTAGGATCACGGCGCTCACAGACATTGAGCGGCGCATTGACGAAGACCTCAAGAAATCCACTGATTTCCTGGCGTATTTCATCACGGACAGCACGGTAAGGCGAGATTGCAGAAACCAACGCGACGACCCCATTACGGGTGAGAAGATTCGCCACAAATCCTATACGCCGGATATTCTCATCTCGTTCCACTTTGGAAAAACCCAGTTCCCGGCTCAGATGCTTGCGAATGACATCTCCATCGAGCATTTCCACGCGATGACCGCGCGCCAATAGCTCTGTGTGAACCGCCTCACAGATGGTTGTCTTCCCCGCTCCGCTCAAGCCTGTAATCCAAACCGTAAGTCCACGATCCTCTGGCCCGCGATTTGGCAAAGCCAGTGAAGAGGGATCGGAGTTTGGATCTTCTACAGAAGGCTCCATGATGATTCCGGCAGCCAGCGTGGTATTGTGAATTGGATCAACCACGATGAAACTGCCGGTCGTTCGGTTGGAGCTATAGGAGTCGCAAAAGATCGGTTTGTGAGTTTGAATTTCAACTTCCCCGATTTCATTGAGAACCAGCGAGCCCGCTTCCACTTCCGCAAAAGTATGTATATCCACCTTATGTAAGACTTTCAGGATGCTCATGCACGCAGTTTGCGTCGTGTGCCGGATTAAATAAGGTTGGTTCGACCGCATGGGCAGCTCCGACATCCAGATGAGCTTCGCCCTGAATTGACGGGTGGAAACTGGAGAATGCTCCGGATCGCATAGCATGTCACCCCGGCCAATATCCATCTGCTCTCGCAGCGTAATTGCCACCGACATCGGGGCGTGAGCTTCCTCCATTTGAAGGCGATAATTCGTAATCTGGGAGATTCTGGCTGGGAGACGCGAAGGCAGCACAACCACCTCGTCGCCTGTGCCTATTCTGCCGGATGCTACCTGCCCGGCATATCCTCGAAATCCGCTTTCTCCGCGAATCACGGTCTGCACCGGAAGCCGAAAGTGTTTCGAGATGCGATCATCCGCTACTTCCACCATCTCGAGCACTTGCAAGAGCGGCATACCTTCGTACCAAGGGATACGCGGGCTTTTGGCAGTCACATTATCGCCCTCCAGAGCACATACCGGGATGAAGTGAAGCTCCCGGACCCGCAAGGAGGCAGAGAATTCCAAGTAATCCTTACGGAGTCGATGGAATATGTCCGCATCGAATCCCACCAGGTCCATTTTGTTTACCGCAACAATAACGACCTGAATACCCAAGAGCGAGGCTATGTAGGCATGGCGGCGCGTCTGCGGCAAGATGCCATGACGAACATCGATAAGCAGCACGGCCGCCTGGGCCGTGGAAGCGCCGGTGACCATGTTTCGCGTGTATTGGTCGTGTCCGGGTGAATCCGCGATGATGAACTCCCGACGCGCCGTTGAAAAATAACGGTAGGCAACATCGATGGTGATTCCCTGCTCCCGTTCAGCTTTTAGCCCATCCGTCAGCAACGATGGATCAAATGAGCGACCATGGGCGGAAGACTTCCTTGAAAGAGCCGCCAACTCGTCCTCGTAAATGCCGCCCGAGTCATGGAGGAGCCTTCCAATGAGCGTTGACTTGCCGTCATCGACACTCCCCGCCGTCAAAAAACGTAAGAGATCTCGCGGCTTTTGACAGGCTTCAGGAATCAAAAATACCCCTCCCTCTTCTTCAATTCCATTGACCCGTCCTCATCATGATCGATCAGACGGTTCTCCCGTTCCGAACGGCGCGCAACCTTGAGTTCTTCGATAATGCCGGAAATCGAATCGGCAGCCGATCTTATGGCGCCGCTGCAGTAGGTGCAACCGAGAGAGCGCATCCGAATCTTCATCAAGGCGGGAACATCATCTTTTTGTATCGGGCTTTCATGCTCCGGAATGATCAATTTTTCACCACTTACCAAAACCCGGCGTTCCGCGGCGAAATACAAAGGAACCACCGGAATCTCCTCACGCCGGATGTATTCCCACACGTCCAATTCCGTCCAGTTTGAAAGGGGAAAAACCCTCACACTCTCCCCTTTATCAATGCGGCCATTGTAGAGATTCCAAAGCTCCGGTCGCTGATTCTTGGGATCCCATTGACCAAATCCATCACGAAAGGAGAAGACTCTCTCCTTGGCACGTGACTTTTCTTCGTCTCGCCTGGCTCCTCCAATGGCTGCATCGATCTCGTGCTCCCGCAAGGCATCGAGAAGGGCTTTAGTCTTGAGCAAAGCACAGCATTTGGTAGTTCCCAAACGAAACGGGTTGGCCCCTTCCGCCAATGCTTCGCGATTGGTATGTACGATCAGGTCCAAACCCAATTCACGGCAGACACGATCGCGAAACTCGATCATTTCCCGAAATTTGTAAGTGGTGTCGATGTGCAGCAGCCGGAACGGAATCTTGGCCGGATAAAATGCCTTCTGCGCCAGGCGCAGGAGCACTGAAGAGTCCTTACCGATTGAATACAAAAGAGCCGGCCGCGAGAATTGCGCTGCAACCTCACGCAGGATATAGATGCTTTCAGATTCGAGCTCATCCAGCTCGGAAAAATGCCGTGGACTCATCATAGAAAACCGGCCTTCTTCAAAGGACGCAGCAGGTGATTCAGCCGGAGAAAGCCAGCGTCGCCTCATTCTCCGTCAAAAGCACATCTTCAAATAGATCCTTGAATGCCGCCCCAAATTCAGCGGACTTTCTAAATTCAGCAAACAAAGGCCAGCGGAGGTATTCACCACGGGTTGGACGGCTGTCCTTGCCAATCCGGCGCATCACGGCAGCAGCTTCCGCAAATTGCTCCGTCAAAACTAAATGCGGTAGCCTGAATATGTCGTGTTTGGCGCTCCAATCTTCCTGACCTAGCATTCGAGCGCATTCCTCCTTGTTCTTCCCCAGATACGCGGCAAGGGCGCCATTCACCAGAAATACGAGCCGGTTATTCTCATCGGCATACTTCCGCAGTACGGTGTTTGCGAATGAAAGCAGATTGGAGGCCAGCTTCAACTGCTGCGCCTGGATCAAGTTGAAAGCCAAGTCCTGGAATGAGGCATTGGCCTTGGCTGTCTGTTCCGGCAGAAGCTTTCTCCAGAGGAGGTGTCCCAGCTTAATGCCAGTCTCATAAATCTCGTCGTGCGCTTCGGCAAAGTTCTCCGGAGTGATTTCAATCACCTGGCCGGTAAAGAGAAGCTGCCTTTTCTCAAAGACCTCTAGAAACTGTCCAGAAACTGCAAGATCGGCGCGTAGTTCAATACCCAACTCGTTTTCAAACCAGAGCAAACGACCATCGGGGCCGCAGAGTAATAGACGGCCAATGGCCGCCTGTACAGAATCCTCTCGCGAGTGGCCTGAAACATCCGAGCCAGCCGCCTCAAACGCCACTGTCAGAAACGCGCTCGCCAATGCGGCCAAGTATGCATCGTACGCGCCCACGAGCGCGAGTAACATATTGGCTGGCAGCACTCGATGAGAAGACTGCGCACTTTCCAACTTCTTTTTGGCTGTAACAAAGCTCCGGTAACTGTCGATCGACGATTGAAACGCGTCCGACTGCCCATTCGCTTGAGGCTCAATGAGAAACAATTTCTTGCCGCCTTGCTCCAAGGGCTGAAGGCGGCCACTCACAAACGATGTAAGCTCTTTTTTTTGGATGGCGGCCGTCGCTTGCAAGGCAGACAACGAATCATTCAGAGCCAATTGGAGTCCCTGAACGGTTTCTGCAAACCGACCGATGATGCGTTTGATGTCTGGTTGCGCCATATCAGGATTCATATCTTATCCGACGGGCCGAACGGAACTGCGTTGAGGCTTCACGTTCAGTTATGAAGCCCTAGTCCTCAATTCGGTAAATCATATTTAAGCTCGGCGCCCACGCGGCAAGTATTCACCCCCAGGGGCTTCGGTATATCAATCGCGCGCCAGACAGCGCCCAAGCGAGCTTCGATGCCCTTGTGGTTCAGGAAATTGGCATCGCCTGGAGGCATATGTCCTTCCTGGACACCATCGGTCATGCGCGAACCTTCATAGGGATTTAGCAGCGCAGGGTGGAACTCAATCTGAAGAAACGAGGCTATGCTTCTCATGGTCTCTTCCGGCTTCTCCACCAGCACCTCATAGGCAATGCGGATCTGCCTTGTATTTTCGATGGAAGCGAGAAATTTTTGGATATTTTCGTTCCTGAGCAGCCAGACATCCTCTGCCCGATCCATCGATTTTTCAAAGCCATTTCGGACCAGAGATTCCATCACCGCGTAAGGATGGCGATGAATGTATATATATTGGGCGAAGGGGAACAATCGATCAATTCTTGCCATCGTTTCGAACTTGGCAGAATATAGCGGCGATTTGTCGACGAGCCTTTGGGGCGCGGCCAATCCAGCAAGCACGTCATAAACTGAATGGACCGGCTCATTTCGTTCCAGCCAAGTTGTGAGAAGGTCGCTGCCTCCCCCATTCGCGGATTTTTCCAGCTCGACTAGTCCTCGAAGCAATCCGATTCTCTGATCGCATTTATGGGCCTGGCAAGCCGTATGTGGACAAGGCCCCAGAACGGTCTCGCGATCACCCATGAAATCAAATTGGGCCAGATTCAACTCCGGCGGGCAGAACAGTTTTGGATGACCAGCCAGCATTACCCGCAACAACGTTGAACCACTGCGCGGCGCGCTGAGAATGAAGATGGGCTGCGCGGTCGTCATACGGCAGTCACCGCCTCAATTTTCTGAGTAGGAACTCTTTCGAGCTTTATTGTTACTTCACCTCTTGGCTGGAGGAACGCGTAGAAAGTGTTGGGACTCAACTGCCCCCCATCCGTCAACACAGGCAAGAAATGCTGCAGCACCAGCGAAAGCACCACCTTCGCTTCCAAAATCGCAAAGCCCGTTCCTATGCAAGCGCGAGCGCCCATTCCGAAGGGAAAGTATGCCATTGGGGTGTGGAGATAGGGGCTTTTTGGCGCAAACCGCTCCGGAATAAACTTTAACGGCTCGGAAAAATATTCGTCCGAACGCTGCGTGATCCATTCACTAAAGAAGACAAAAGTACCGGCTGCGAGATGCCAATCTTCAAGCTGCACATCCTCCATCGCCCGGCGACCATGCATCCATACCGTGGGATAGAGCCGCAAAGCTTCCTTCACCACCCAATCCAAATATGGCATACGGGGCATATCGGTGGTCAAAGGAGCCGCCCCATTCAGGACCGTACACACTTCCTCAGTGACCTTGCTCAGGACGTCAGGGTGTTGCGCCAATAAGCTGATGGCCCATATAAGAAGACTGGAAACCGTGACTTGGCCCGCACCCATGAAGGCTGTCACCTGATCGCGCACCGTATCATTCGCGCGGCTCGCGGGCGCGCCACGAAGAATCAAATCTACCAGCAGCGTACTTTTGCCATCGGCATTGCGGGCAGCCGCTCCCTGAACGATCTCATCGACCAAAGCCATCAACCCACTCCACGCTTCCTCCTTGCGCGCGTCCTCGGCTGACTTGGCAGACTCATATAAAGCATCGGAATGCTTGAGGACACTCTTGTAAGCCTGAACAATGTCCGCAGAGCGCTCCTGAATGTTGATACCAAAAAGCGTTTCAAAGACAATGCTCGCGGCCAGACGCTGCATGGCGCCGGTCAGTTCAAGCTCACGCCCAACTTCCCATCCGGCCAGCATTTCGCGAGTATGATCTACCATGATCTGGCGATATCGCTCCATGGCCGGTCCATGAAATGCCTCCAATAGCGAGGACCGGGCGCGGTCATGAGCCTCGCCATCGGTGGAGAATAACGACTGTTCCTGGCCGCAACCGCAACAGCGGGCCACGGGAGCCTTCTCCCGGTGATGCAGGCTGAGCGTAGTATCGCCACTGAAGAGGGCGCGGTTCTGAACATACTCTCCCTTTGAAAACTTATTCGATTCGTCAACCAAGACCTTGCGAATCGTTGTTGGGCGAGAGATCAATACCACCGGCGTCGTTCCGAAATACATGGTGGAAGTTGGCCCGTAGGTTTCATATTGGCGGGTGACAAAGCCGAGGCGATCTTTGCGGTACTCCAAACTATTGCCGACATCCGGCAAAGGAACCGGTCCAGGAGGAAGCGGGTGCGTCATAGGTTACCCCTCAAGAGCGTGCTCTCTTCAATCCCAAAACATTAATCCCAAAACATTCTTGCAAGATAGAAAATGGAGTTGCCCGGCCCTTCAGGCAACTCCATCGGACTCTACAACAAAACATCGAAGGCATTCATCTCCAGCGTCTATGCCATTACCATTTCCGGAGCATGACGTGAAGAAAGAGCTTCGAGCTTCATTCTTACTTTGCCTTTGGGCTGCAACAACACATAGTGATCGGCGTGCTCCAATTCCCTAGCATCCAAGATCACGGGCTTGAACCTCTGCAAAGCGCGCGCGAGGACCACTTTCGTTTCCAGCATGGTAAATCCAGTTCCCAAGCATGCGCGGTGCCCAATGCCGAAAGGATAGTAGGCCCCAGGCGTATGCAAGAGATCCGTTTTCGGCGCAAATCGCTCAGGAATAAACTCGGTAGGCCGCTCGAAGTACTCTTTCGCCCTGTGAGTCACCCACTGGCTAAACATCACAAAAGCCCCCTTGGGCAGATGCCAACCGTCAACCTCAACATCTTCAAGGGCACGACGGAAGTGCACCCAAACAGGGGGATAGAGACGCAGGGTTTCCTTGATCACCCAGTCCAGATAAGCCAACTTAGGCAGATCCGTAATTTCCGGCGCCCTGCCATTGAGGACACTCTGCAACTCTTCCATGACTTTTGCCATGACCTGAGGATGCTGAGCCAGCAAGCCAAAAGCCCAGATAATTGCGCCCGATACGGTGACGTGTCCCGCAGCCATAAAAAAGAGAACCAAGCCACGCACCAATTCACCGTCATGACCATCCGGGGAAGCCCGCAAGATCAGATCGATCAGCATGGTGCTATTGGGATCCGCATGACGGGCATTGCGGGCTGAGGCATCCGCCACAATGCGATTGACCACCTTCATGAGTTCTTCCCATTCAGAATCTTTGCTATGGGGCCGGAACACATTTTTGGAGTGGCTGACGATGTGCCTATAGGCCTTTACGATATGGTGCGATTCATCTTGGATATCAACGCCAAAAAGAGTCTTGAAAAGAACGCTGGCGGTCAAAGCTTGAATTTCGTGCGTCAACTCAATCTCGCCAAGACCCTCCCAATCCTTCACCGCGCGGTCGGTTTGGGAGATCATGATTTCCCGATACTTGTCGAGGGCCGGCCCATGAAACGCTTTCAACATCGCCTGCCGCTGGCTGTCATGCAGTTCACCCTCAAGAGCCAGCAACGAGGTTTCCGTAGCGCAACCGCAGCATCGATCGATCATGGCCTTGGGAGTCAAGGCATTGCGAGCAAACGGCAGATCTCCCATGATAAGGGGCATATTCAGCATGACGTCGCGGTTGCCGAATTTATCCGCCTTGTCAATGAATACTTCGCGTATGGCGCTGGGACGGCAGAGCTGCACTGCCGGGGCGCTGCCCAGGTGCATCGTAGCCGCTGGACCGTAGTCCTGATAAAGCTGTGTCAGATATTCCAGGCGATCCTTGCGATAAGACAAGCTGTTGCCAAAGAGTGGAACCGCTTTCGGCCCCGGTGGAAATTTATATTTGCCCATAACCACACCCTCCTGTCGCCCGCGCTTTGAGCAACTGGGCGCGGCCAGCATTCGATCTCTCCAAAAAATTTAAGATCCGCATTGTACAGCGATGTGGAGTTGCTTGCAGGTGCGGCATCCACCGGGACACCAGGCTGGAAGCAACCTCCACACGGTTAGACCCGCAATGCCACAGCCCCCAGAAGCCTGCAGGGGCATTACGCATCAAAGGGTTGTTACTCCTGACGTTGTTACTCCTGCTTGTTGGCGCAGGTGGCAGAGGCGCATACGGCACAAAGCGTCATGGTGTTCTCCTTTGCTTAGCCGGTGTTTCCGGCTATGAGTCTTATCCTAGAACTTAAAGTTAAATTCAAGTCAAGCGAAAAATTGAAGCAAGTTCAAGAACGCTTTAGGGCGATCGCAGATCATTCTCAGACGCCTGTCCAATTCGCTTGATAAAAGTCAAACTTAACTTTAAGTTAGGATTTGCTTAACTTGGATTTCGCGCGACAAATACACTGCAATCAGGAGACGCAATGACAATTGGCGAAGTGGCCGCTCGTGCCGGCCTGCAACCGTCCGCGATACGATTTTATGAAAAGGCAGGCCTCTTAACGCAACCGGCCCGTAATGGAGGCAGGCGCGTCTACCAGACCGAGGTTCTTCACCAGCTTTCAATTATTTGCTTTGCCAAGGAGTTGGGTTTTAGCCTTGAAGAAATCTCGATCCTGCTGAAAGAGTTTCCAGAAAACGCCAAGGCGTCTCCTCGATGGAACCAGTTAGCCACCACCAAAATTCAAGAAATGAACTCCATCGTCACCAAGGCTACAGCAGTGAGGAATATGCTTGAAAGCGTATTGCGCTGTCACTGCACAAAATTGGAAGACTGCGCGGAGCGCCTAAACAATTCAGGAAAGCGCGCCCGCCTTAGGCAAGTATCCCAGAAAGCCGAACGCGGGCCCTTTCCTACAAAGCAAACATAGGGTCAAGAGGATTCCGTAATCCCAAATCTGCGAGGATCCCTACTTCGGACATCGCTTACCTATTGACTCTCACTTCCCTTGCAAATTGCCGTCCAGATCGCGAATTTCGATCGGGGCTAGATTTAATTTTCTAATTTCAGGTTCGATCTTTTTGCGATCGCCCACTGCAACCACGATCATCGCGGATGGCTGGAGATATTTTTCCGCCATTTCTTGCAAGGCCTTCGACGACACAGCTTCGATTTGCGCCGGCAGACGATTGAAATAGTCGAGAGGCAGTCCATACACATATAGGTCGGCGATGCTGCGCGCGGTCTGCTGCGTTGTTTCGAACAATCCCGGCAACGCCCGTCCCATTGACTCTTTTGTCGATTGAAGCTCCCCGGCAGGAACGGGAACATTGCGGAGGGCGTTCAGTTCGCTGAAGATTTCACCAATCGCAGGAGCAGTAACATCGGTGCGCACGCTACTACGAGCGAAGAACGGGCCGGGACCGCGGCGATAGACAAACTGAGAAAATGCAGCATAGGTATAACCGTGCTTTTCGCGCAGGTTTGCATTGAGGCGAGAGGAAACCTGCCCGCCAAGAATGGTGTTCATCACCTCCACAGGCGCATAGTCGGGAGAAGAGCGAGAAACACCCGCTGTGCCAATCGCAAGCGCGGTTTGCGGCGATCCAGGCTTGTCGATAATCACAATGTGGGAAGAGACAGCCAAAGGCAATTGGGGCACTTGCGATTTGTGGGCAGGGCCTTGCCAGGAACCGAAATACTTCGCCGCCAGAGTGCGGGTTTCCGCTTCAGTAACATCTCCGGCAATTGCAAGTACGGCATTTGTTGGAACGTAACCGGCGGCCCAAAATCCTTTGAGATCTTCAGACGTTATCTTTTTTAATGAATCCTCGGTTCCAAGTTCAATGTAGCCATAAGGATGCTGGCCTCCGTAGGTTGCCTGGTAGAGTTCCTTCAGCGCAAGCGAGACAGCATTGTCCCGCTGTTGCGCCAGCGAAACTAGCCGTTCTTTTCGAAGCCTTTCCAAATCGGCCGCGGCAAAAGCCGGGTTCAAGACCAAATCTCCCAATAAATCAAAGCCCGGATCAAGATTTTGCTTCAGGCAACGGATGAAAACACCGGTCCAATCATTCGTTGAAGAAGTTGAGAGTTCGGCTCCAATACCGTCCGCATCTTGCGCGATCTGCAAAGCAGAACGCTTCCCGGTTCCCTCTTCGAGCATTTTTGCGGTAAAGGCCGCTAGGCCGGGCTTATCCGGAGGGTTCGCATCACTGCCGCTCAGGAGAAACAGGTTCGCGGTAACAACAGGCAGGTTGTGCCTTTCAACAAGCAACACGGAAAGCCCGTTGTCTAGCTTGAACTGCTTCGGTATAGGCAGATTGACCTTGCGAGGCGATCCCGCCAGCGGTGCGCGACTACGCCACGCCTGGGCAGCCAAAAATGCCGCTCGATCCGGAGTTGGAGGCTCAGCTTTGGCTTCCCCTTCTCCTGTGCTCTTCGGAACATCGTCAACAACTTTGGAGCCCGGCACACAGTACACTACAACGCGTGAATCTTTTGTGAGCTTCTGCTGGGAAGCCAACTGCACCCCGCGTAAGCTGACCTTTTCGTAGCGCTCCAGATCCTTCGGAAGAAACCCGGGGTCTCCCAGATAATGGTTATAGCGACTCAACCGGCCGGCTACACCTCCTTCTCCTCCAAGGCTCTCCATCCGGCGGAGTATACGAGCCTCCACCAGATTCCGCGCACGATCCAACTCAGCTTGCGTCGGGCCGCTCCTCCGCATTTCAGCCAATTCGTCGTCAATCGCGGATTCTAACTGCTCAGGCTTGATTCCCGGTCTGGCGGTCACTTGGATCGTAAAAACCGATCCCAGGGAAAGCGATGTCTGCTGAGCCGACACGTCCTGGGCAAGCTGCTTCTCGTAAACCAACTTCTTGTATAACCGGCTCGACTTTCCAGGTCCGCCAAGAATGTCACCCAGCAACTGCTCCTCAGCATCCCCGGGCCTAAAAGACGGATCGGTGATCCATGCGATGTAGACGCGTGGCAACTCAATCCTGTCGGCAATGATCGCTCGCCGCTCTACTGTAATCGGCGGCGTAACCACAGCAATCTTTGGAACAGGATCTCCCGCGGGCAGCGGCCCAAAGTATTTTTCTACCAGATGCTTTGCCTGTGTCTTATCGATATCGCCAACGATGGCCAAGCTGGCATTATTGGGCGCGTAGTAAAGGCGAAAGAACTCACGCACATCCGCAATACGGGCGGCCTCGATATCGGCATGAGAGCCGATGGTATCGGCATGATATGGGTGCTCTTTAGGAAAAAGCAGATGGAAGACCCCTTCGTCCGCCAATCCGTAAGGCTCGTTTTCAATCTTCTGGCGGCGCTCATTCCGAACAACGTCCCGTTGGTTTGCAAGTTCGGTATTGTCAATCGTCTCCAGCAGAAATCCCATCCGGTCACTCTCGAGCCAAAGAGCCTTTTCAAGTTCATTGGATGGAACGGTCTCGAAGTACTTGGTATGGTCCAGGTCGGTCGTACCGTTAATCTGCTTGGCACCGAGCGCCTCCAGTGTCTTGAAATGGACCTTGGAGCCAGTGTGGAGCGAGCCCTCAAACATGAGATGCTCGAATAAATGCGCAAAACCAGTACGGCCAGGACGTTCATTGGCAGGGCCCACGTGATACATGACATAGACCGCTACCAGCGGCAGGTTATGATCTTCAGAAAGAATAACCTCCAGCCCATTCTTCAGCTTATATTTCTCGAAGGGAATGGGCGGCACAGCGATCTTATGGCCGGCGGCTTCCTGTGTCTTCGGTTCTCTTGCCTCCGATTCTGTTGCCCCCTGTCTTATTTCCGCGGATCCCAGCGATGCGAGCGACATCAACAAAGTAAGAAATATTCCGAAAACAGAAACTCTGCCAAACATCTCGATTCTCCTCGCGACTAAACTACGTTAGGCGATTCGAAAAAAGCAAACTTCCGCAACGACTCCCGCCAGAGAATGAACGCTTGCCACCCTGTCTTATAATCTCAAGTAATTTTCTGGGAGGTTCGATTGGCCCCGCCGTCTAAAAAGACAAAAAGGCAGCAGGTGCACTCCGCACTGCCTCAAGTTTGGGAGATCATACGCCCACGGCGATTGCACATGGCTCTGGGGCTAGTTCTATTATTTATCAATCGTCTAAGCGGCCTGGTTGGACCCTACGGGCCCAAGCTATTGCTCGACAGAGTCATTGCACAGAAAGACTTGCATTTTCTGGCGTTGCTGTTTGGGGGCATGGTCCTGGCGGCAATCATCCAAGGCGTTACTTCTTTTGCCCTGGGGCAACTGATGTCACGAGAGACACAAAGAGTCATCGCGGAAATGCGCCAGAAGGTGCAAGCTCATGTGGGACGCCTGCCAGTCTCTTACTACGATTCCAACAAGACCGGAGCCCTGGTTGCACGGATCATGACCGACGTGGAAGGTGTCCGAAGCCTGGTAGGCGCTGGGTTTGTGGAATTTGTGGGCGGAGCGCTAACAGCTTCCTTTGTGCTGATCATTCTGGTTCGCATGAGCGTTGTGCTCACTCTGGCGGCTACGGTCTTCCTGCTGATTTTCGCGTTTTGCTGGAAACAGACGCTGAAAGTGCTACGCCCACTCATACGAGAAAAAGGCGCCATCAATGCCGAGGTCACGGGCCGCTTAACGGAGTCCTTGGGCGGTGTCCGCGTCGTAAAGGCTTACCATGCAGAGGCGCGCGAGCGCCAAGCCTTCGGCGCCGGCGTGAAGAAACTGCTGGACAATGCGCTGCGTTCGGTAGTCGCCAACGCGACTCTTGGAGCCACCTCGGCCGTCACACTAGGCTCGCTGAGCGCCGTCATTCTATTTCTAGGCGCGCGGATGATCCTGAACGGCCAAATGACCCCCGGAGATTTATTCAGCTATATGCTGTTTATGGCTTATGTCTCTTCTCCGATCATTCAATTGACTGCTTTAGGACCCAACATTATTGAGGCTCTTGCTTCTCTCGATCGCACACGAGAAATACTAGCGGAACGTCCGGAAGACGAAGACCCGGAGCGCACTCTCGCCCTATCGAATCTTGAAGGCCGCATCCGATTCGATCATGTCAATTTTGAGTACGAGGCCGGAAAACCGATCCTGACGGATCTCAATTTTGAGGCTCGGCCAGGCAGCGTCACCGCGTTGGTCGGCTCGTCCGGTTCCGGCAAATCGACCATCATTGGATTGATCGCCTCTTTCTACAAGCCGACCAATGGCGTCATCTTCATTGATAGCGCCAACCTCAGCCAAGTCCGCCTCGATTCTTACCGCACGGCGCTAGGCGCGGTACTCCAGGAATCTTTTCTATTCGCGGGCACCATTCGCGAAAATGTCATGTTCTCGCGTCCGAGCGCTTCCGATGAGGAGGTACTGCGCGCATGCCGCATGGCCCACGTCGACGAATTTGCAGAGCGATTCAAAGACAAATATGAAACCGTGGTAGGAGAACGAGGCGTCAAGCTCTCAGGAGGACAACGCCAACGCGTTTCCATCGCTCGCGCGATTCTGGCCGATCCCAAGATCCTGATTCTGGATGAGGCTACTTCCAGTCTGGATTCAGAGTCCGAAATCTTCATTCAGCAAGGACTGAAGTATCTGATGGAAGGGCGAACAACGTTTGTTATCGCTCACCGGCTTTCCACCGTGCGCCAGGCAGATGAGATTCTGGTTGTGGAGTCGGGACAAATCGTCGAGCGCGGCAATCATAGCACTCTGTACGCACAGCAGGGCCGCTACTTCGAACTCTATACCAAGCAGCATGGAATCGAATCAGACCTTCTTCACGACGATGAAGAAACGGCGCCGACCGCCTTCAAAGCGCAATCCCTTTCGCGCTGATGAAGCTCGCAATCGAGAAGGGATCGATCTGCAGACACCATACGATGGCTAAATTCTGTGCCATCGGCGGCAAATTTAGCCGGCGCTGCCGGTTGCCGCAGCTTTGTTTTGAAGATGATTGAGTACTGCGGAAACAATCTGGCCGCAAGTCTTGAACTCCCCAATCTCATGGTCATCGACATGAATCCCAAATTCGTCGTCTACATCCAAGGCGATCGAGATCGCATCCAGGGAGTCGGCTCCGAGTTCGTCCATCAGCGGCGTTTCCATGTCAAATTTGGCCGCGTCGATTTTCAAGGTTTTGGAAACGATTGCTTTTATTTTTGCCGCGGCCGATTCAAACGTGTATTCCATTCCTCTCTCCATTCAAGCGTCTGGCAATCAAAACTGCATTGTGACCACCAAAAGCAAATGCGTTTGACATAACTATGTTGAGATCAGCCTTACGCGATCCCTCCACTACATAGTCGAGATCGCATTCAGAATCCAGTTCCTCATAGTTCATGGTGGGCGGTATCAACCCTTCACGGGTAGCAATCATAGACGCAGCAAATTCGGCAGCCGAACTGGCCCCCAGCATATGTCCCGTAACCGGTTTGATTGAACTTATCGGAATCCGGCACCCGGGGAAGATTTGCTTAATGGCTTCGGTCTCAGTCTTATCATTGAACTGCGTGCCCGTACCGTGAGCGTTGATGTAATCCACTTGTTCGGGCTTAATGCCGGCGGATCGCAACGCACGCGCCATCGCCAAAGCCTCTCCTTCCATCGCAGGACGCGTGATATGGGACGCATCCGACGATGAACCGAACCCCGCAATCTCGCCATAGATCGTAGCGCCGCGCGACAAGGCCGAGCCGAGTTCTTCTAGTACCAACAGCGCCGCGCCTTCCCCGAGCACGAGTCCATCCCGATTGCGGCTGAAAGGCTTAATCGCACGTTGAGGCTCATCGTTGCAAGTGGAAAGCACTCTTAAGCTATCCCAAATTGCCAATTGGCTTGGAGTAATCGAACAATCGACCCCTCCCGCAACAATCCTCTGCGAATCTCCAGACTGTATCGCTCGAAATGCAAGTCCAATCGCGGCGGCTCCAGAAGAGCAGGCGGTAGATACCGTAAAGACGAAACCCTTTAACCCAAACTTGATGGAGATGTGAGCGGCGGTGGAGTGACACATGGCCATTGGCACGCCAAAGCCGTAGGGCCGCTGATGATTAAAACTCTCGTCATAAATCCGTTCCACTGCATGAACACTGCCAGTGGCGATGCCTACCACCACTCCAGTCTCCTCACTTTGAGGGACCACACCCAAACTCAAAAGGCCCGCATCTTTAAGCGCAGAACCGGCCGCCACAATACCCATCTGGGCGGCCCGATCAAGACGGCCTTTTTCTTTTTCGGAGATTAGATTTTGGGAGTCGAAACTCCCGACGGTGGCCGCGATCTTTGTTCTGCTCTTGGAAACGTCGAAATGATGAATAGGCTGAATTCCAGACCGACCCCGATACATTGACTCTTGGAATTCCGATACGCTGTTTCCCGCCGGCGTTACAAGGCCTATTCCAGTGACAACCACCCTGTTTTGGTACATTGTGAGCAATCCTACGAAGCTGCGGCAAAAGTAAGAAGACCGCGCGAAACACAAATGCCATTTCTAAAATGCAACAACAGAAGTGAGGCCAAGCTAAAACTTTGGTTCAAATACAGTACGCCGCTCTACATCGGGACGAAGAAATTCCTTTACCTCCGAACTCCCGCGCAATTTCAGCCACAATTCTCCCCGATTGGGTTGAAGCTCCACTTCAAAATGGAAAAAGGGGCAGCAATGGCGTTCATGGCCGATCCACTCCGCAACTTCGATTATAGAAATCTTCTGCTCGACCAGGTGGAAGGCATAGCCATCGGGGAGTTCGCGGGTCGCAGCAATGGCCCCATCAATCTTGCGCATCAACTCGGAATGTCTTTGCTTCTCTTGGTTGTTAAATATCAGAAAATTGCAGGCACAGGGAACTTGTTGATTTTCTGTTTGGGTCTCGGCAACCGCCATTTTCCCACTTTCCATTGATGTATCTCCTATCGGGCGGAATGAAATCAATCGCATTTCATTCATATTTTGGGATATGTGCTCTAGAATCTTACAACCTAAAGTTGAATCGAGGTCAAGGACTTATTTCAGGGATTTGAGTTAGCCCATGCAATATGGCTGTCCATCGGGGAAGCTCACGCTAGCCAGAGCAAATAGAATCCAAGGATCAACATCATGCCGCCCATCGCGTATTCCGTCCATTTTCTATAGCCGCGCGTATCGATCCACTGGGTCAGCTTTCCAACGACCGTTCCAAAGGCAATCAATGGAATTCCAGCGCCCACGCCATAGGCAAAAAGTAACACGCCGCCATAAACAAATGCCTGATGATACGCAGCATAGGCCAGCAGAGCCCCCAGCACCGTTCCACCGCATCTGGCGATCACCAAAGAGAGCAACAGCCCGGTGGCGAATGCTCCAGCCAAACCGGGACGGAACGTCCTGTTCAAGCTGAACTTGAAAAAGGATAGTTTGATCCATCCCAGGCGCTGCATCCCCATTAAGACGGGAAGAAGCGCAATCAAATAACGCCCCCACTGCCCGATCCCGATCACCCGGCCAGCCGCTACCGCCCCCAGTCCGAGGATAGCAATCGCAATGGCCATTCCAATGACGAATGCGGAGGCATTCAGAAAGGAGAGGCGCGTTGGCCCAGATCCATCAACCTGATCGACCTGATTTACACGATCGATAGAAATCGTTCCTGCAACGCACGCGCTCGTAGCTGCCGGATAGAGCGGGATCGCACATGGATTTTTCAGTGTGGAAAGGAAACCCACGAGCATAACCGCCGGGACGGATACAACGCTACCTGCCGATAGAAATCTACTGACGGTTTCTGTAAGAGGGGCCATCCATTCACCGGCTTATTCGCTGCATTTCGGATTGCAGGGCAGCCAGAGTCTCCGGCTTTTCTCCCTCAAACCGAGATTTCACAGTGCCATCCTGCGCAAAGATCAACACCGTCGGGGTCTTCATTACGTGATAGCGGCCAATCAAGTCCGATGGACTGTCAGGCGCCAATTCTTCGACATTGACACCATGCTCCCCAGCCGCCCGGATAAGACGGACAATTTGTCCGCAGCGAGTGCGCGATGCCGCTTGCGCCGAGGTAGCAACCAGCAAAACTTGAGGCGCGCCTTTGCTCGAAGAGAAAACAGCCGGTTTATTCGACCGCGCTTTCAATACGATGATCCCGCCAACTATGGCAAGGACCAAAATAACACCCAGCCACTTTACCTTCATAAGACCATCCTTGGGAATGCCGATATCGTAACATGGTTTCGCCAAAAGCAAGGACACTACAGAGCGCATCCGGACCGTTACGAAATGAAAAACACGCGGTTTGTCACAATAGCGTTGCTCGCAATTCCTTTGTTATCCGCCGGTTATTTGTGGATTCGTCATGATTCTAGAGCGCGGTCCCGCGATCTAGCCAGCCAGGCGGAGAGTATGATCGCGCGTAACCATGAACAAGCAGTGAATCTAGCGGTAAAGAGTTGGAATGTGGCCAAGACCCCGGAAGCTCACCTGGCCATTGTCCGCACCATCGCAAGGAGTATTACCACGCTCCATGGACACACAGGAGCCGTAGTATCGGCCGATTTTTCTCCCAATGGGCTTCAGATCGTTACGGCCAGCGAAGACAAAACAGCCAGGGTATGGGACACAACCAATGGCGAACCTCTGGCTGTTCTACAGGGACATACAGCGGCACTTACGTCCGCAACGTATTCACCGAATGGAGAACAGATCGTTACCGCAAGCCAAGATCACACTGCCCGGGTTTGGAACGCGGCCACTGGCAAATTAGTGGCAGTTCTAAAGGGGCATACGGGTGAGGTATGGGACGCGGAATTTTCACCAGATAGCCAAAAGATTGTTACAGCCGGGCACGATTCCACGGCCCGACTTTGGAGTGTAGCGGAAGGCCTACCGCTCACCATACTTCGAGGACACACCAGCTTTGTATGGACGGCAAGGTTCTCCCGCGACGGAACACGAATCATCACGGCCAGTGAGGATCGGACCGCCCGCGTATGGAATGCAATCAATGGCGAACCGTTGTCCACACTCTCAGGACACACCGGAATCGTGGAGCATGCATGGTTTTCGCCGGATGGCCAACATGCCCTCACCAGCGGCTACGACAACGCAACCAGGATCTGGAATACGGCCACAAGCGAATCGTTATCGACATTCCCGGGATTCGATGCCGTGTTTTCACCGGATGGCCGACTCATGGCGACCGCCGCCGGAGACAACAAAATCCGAATCTGGGACGCAGGCACGCGCCAGTTGTTGGCGTTGGCTGAAGATTATTCCGGATCCACTCAGCGGATTGCGTTTGCGCCAAATTCGAATTGGATCCTGGCTGTCGGCGGCGATAAGACAGCACGCATTTGGGACGCTTCCAGCGGCAAGTTGCTTGCCTCAGTCAGCGGAACGAGCCTTCTCACCGATGCCGCCTTTTCGCCAGATGGCGAGAAAATCGTCATAACCGACACTGATGGAGTCGTCACGATCTATAGTTTGGACGATCTTATACGTTTGAAGAAAATCCTGTCAGAACAATAAACCATCCCCAATAACGAGGATTGCCCATGAGAATGTTCGGCAGCAAGCAGCGGTTACTACTCACAGGCTTGGTCTGCCTGTCATGCGTGGGATTTTCGTTGATTCTTGCAGCTTCATCCAATGTCGCGCCAGTTCAACAAAAACCGTCTACATCCATAACTCTTAGCTCATCCATGAACCCATCAAGATTTGGGTTGTTGCTGACTTTTACCGCATCTGTGCATGCCGCGCCAGGGAAAACAGTCGAGGGGCTCGTTACCTTCAAAGACGGGAAAACCGTGCTGGGCACTGGGAACGTAAACCGCAGCGGGCAAGCTACTTTGAGCACCCCGATTTTGTCGGCAGGACTGCATCTCATCTCTGTCAGTTATCGCGAAGGCCAGAATCAGGCGGAGGCCGCTTCTTCAATCCTGCGGCAGGCAATCGATCGCGCACCTACCGTAACCTCGATTCATTTGCCTTCCTCTTCAGCGCCAGGGACGGGAATAACCTTGACTGCATCGGTCTTCACCAAGGATCCAGCGCCTACCGCCGGCCCCCCCATGGGGTCGGTAATATTCAAGGACGGAAAAACAGTGCTGGGCACGGCAACCATCAATATGTTTCAGCAAGCGGTGTTCAGCGCGCCTGCCTTAAGCGCAGGGCTCCATTCCTTAACGGCTTCGTACCAAGGCAACGCCAATTTCGCGGGGAGCACGTCCAGCACATTCAACCTCACCGTTACGAAATGACGAAAGGCTGTTTCAACTCTTGACTTAAAGTTAACTTAAGGTGATATATTTCTTCGCTTTAGTGGACATCTGTGTCCACGCGTTGATTGGCTGGAAGAAATGCAGATCTAAACAGAGAGTTCTTCCCGCCGCACGAACGTCGATCTCCAAATGACTTTCCGCAACATGTACGAGGAAACGGCTCAATGACGACTTTACTTCAGGATATTCGTTTCGCAGTCCGCCTTTTGATCAAGGATCCGATTTTTACGGTTGTCGCGGTGCTGACCCTCGCTTTGGGAGTAGGAGCCAACACTGCGATCTTCAGCGTAGTGAACGCGGTGTTACTGCATTCTCTTCCCTTTCCGGAGCCGGACCGGCTGACAACAATCAGTTTCAACAATCCTGGAATCGGCCTGCATGACGTGACCTTCTCTTATCCGGAGCTTGACGATCTACGGAGCCATGCGGACGCCTTCGATCAAGTGAGTGTTGTGTGGCCTTCCAGCGGAAATCTGACCGGGGGTAAAAATCCAGAGCGGCTAGAATTGCTTGCCGTCAGCCCTAATTATTTCTCCATGCTTGGGGCCGTTCCTCAAATAGGGCGAATCTTCGGGCCCGACGACATGAATTTCGCAGGTTTTTCTCCTGCGGCTGTGATCAGCGATGCGCTGTGGAAACGCTCTTATGGCAGCAGCTCCGATGTTATCGGCCGGAGACTGCAGATCGACGGCGATCCTTACACAATCGTTGGAGTTCTTCCGCCCAGTTTTCGTCATCCGGGAAGAACCGTCACCACCGACGTCGAGGTTTGGCTCACTGCGGGATTCAAAGGAGATCCGTTTTCTCCAGAGCGTAAACAACGCGAGTTGCCGGGCGCCATCGGGAGACTGAAATCGGGCCTCTCGCTACAACAAGCAAGCGCAAGGCTTGATACGTTCTCGCACAAAGAGCGGGCGGACTATCCGGAAGATTATCCGGCAAACTCTCAATGGACGGTAAGTCTGCAGCCGCTGCAGCAATCTCTGGTGGGCGATGTCCGCCCGATGCTTATAACTCTGATGTGGGCGGTCATGGCAATTGTCCTCATCGCCACACTGAATATCGCCAACCTCCTATTAGCGCGATCCTCCGTCAGGCAGAGAGAGGTCGCGATGCGCCTGGCCCTGGGCGCAAAACCCGGCCGGGTGATGCGCCAGATGCTTACGGAATCGGCGGTCCTGGCAGTGGTCGCCGGAGTCATCGGGATACTTACAACGTTGGGATTGCTAGGCGCCCTCGTAAGATTGGCGCCAACCAAGATTCCCCGGTTGGCAGAGGTGAGAATCGATTGGACGGTTCTGCTTTTCGCTCTCGCGATTTCGTTCATCAGCGGCTTGCTTTTTGGTTTGGCCCCCGCGCGGCAAGCGCTTAGTCGCAATCTGATTGGAAACCTCCGGGAAGGTTCGTTCGGCTCGGGCTACAGCGCAAAAACGAACCGTCTTCGCGGGGCATTGATCATCAGCGAACTTGCGCTGGCTGTCGTCTTGATGGTAGCGGCTGGTTTGCTGCTGCGCACTTTTTGGGGGTTGCTGCGGGAAAATCCAGGGTTTAATCCGTCGCAAGTCGTGGCGGCCAATTTCTGGCTCCCCGTTCCGAACGACCCCAAGAACGATCCTTATGAGGGCGTCGTCAAGCAGACAACATTCCTTCGCGAGGTCGTGCGACGGATTGATTCGATTCCCGGCATCCAAACGGCAGCTATCACTTCAGCCTTACCCGCAGTACCAGGCAGGATGAATACTAGCCCCATCGCCATCGAAGGCCGCCCGATCGAATCTTCCGAGGATCTCAGAGCAGAGATCATCCGGGTAAGCCCGGACTACTTAAAAGTCATGCAGACGCCCCTGGTGAAAGGGCGTTTTTTTGAAGAGAATGACGAGACTGGCAGGGAGATGGTCGCGGTGGTTGACGAAGCAACCGCCACCCGCTATTGGCCCAATCAAGACCCAGTAGGCCGCCATGTCTTAATGGGCGCCGCCCGTCACCCAACGGCACTATCGGTAGTTGGCGTCATCCAAAACATCAAGCATGACGGACTCGACAAAGATGGATTCCCCCATCTGTACCTCCCGATCTACCAGCGAGGCGGCAGAGTCCTCGCTGTCGCTGCCCGTACGTCTTTGCCGGCCATGTCCCTGGAGCAGCGGTTCCGACAGGAGATCCAAGCAGTCGATCCCAATCTACCCGTATTCAACGTGCGCTCCATGGACGATTTACTCGGCGAATCGCTTGCGCCGCGCCGATTCTCAGCGGAATTGGTAGGGGCATTTGCGCTTCTGGCACTGCTGTTGTCGTGCATTGGAACTTACGGGTTGCTTGCGTATATGGTTAACCAGAGATTCCGTGAGATCGGAATTCGAATGGCTATGGGCGCGCGAAAAGCCGACATCCTTAACCTATTCTTGGGCCGAGGAATGTTGCTCGCGGGGGTGGGGCTGCTGATCGGGCTGGCCGGTTCAATCTTTGGCGCTTTTGCCTTGACAAGCTTGCTGTACGGCATTCGTCCGATTGACTTACCGGTCTTTCTCTCTGTTCCGGTCTTATTGCTACTGGTATCTATTTTTGCCAGTTACATTCCGGCCAGGCGAGCAGCTAACGTAGATCCAATGCACGCTTTGCGTGAAGGATAAGTAAAGGTAAATACGGTTATCCCGCTGCGTTCGCGCAACCTGAACTCAACGATCGGAGTGTCCTCGTTTGTTCTTGGTTGCGCGTTTAACTCTTAGCAATTACTTCTTAAGCATATAGCCTAAGAAGAATACGAACGCATTTGCATTGTGGTCTCCTGAATTGGCAATTTGGAACGATGGTATAAGCATGAGCCTGTTGGTCGGGAAAATCATGGCGCCCAAAGTCAGTGCCCCATTTGATCCCTGGCCGGATTGCCAATCGCCAGCGAGTGTAATCAAGTTTCGCTTGTCCGCCGCATGTGCGATGGTCTGCTCAAGACCCAACAATGCACCGCCCCGACTACCGGCAACAACTACATCAGCCGAGTGCCAGCCGCCGACAGTAAAGCGAGTGTCGTTATGAATCGTTACAGCGCCTGCAGCATATAAATAATTGCCAACATCAAAGGTGCGGTGAAAGGTTGGTATGAATATCTGGTCTCCTGCATACAGGTCCAGATGAATCGGTTTATCTGCTTTCGTACTAAGAAACTTCCACTTCAAATTAGGAACGATGGAACGATTCGCGGTATCGCCCGGCACACCAAATGCATTGATGTTGACTCCGCCTTCCAGGTTATGTCCGAAGCCGAAGATAAAATTTGGAGCAAGCGTAGCGGTTTCGGGAGAAGCAAAGACCGTTGTATCCAATCGGAAATAAATCTGGTTCTTATCAAGAACATCCGCGCTGGCTACGTTCAGAATCGTTTGTTGTGCAAAGGCAGTGGCGCTCAAAATGATAGCGCCTAAGAACAGCAGGACTGATTTCATGATGATTCTCCCATTTGTGTTGGCTTTTTCTTGTACGAATTAGGAATCACCGAAAGCACGGTCTTAGCAGACACATGCCTCAGCGAATCCGCCAAAATTTGGCGAAGGGCTCATGAGTTGGGCTGGGCGTACCGCCCAGCCCGTGTTTTTCCGTTAGCAGTGAGTCGTGATTGCCCCTAAAGTTTCAACGCAGCGGTGCCCCAGGCAAGCAGGAGTGAAAATGCCACGGCTGCACCAGCTTGGACCGTCATTAATTTGAGCGCGAACATCGTCGATTTTTCTCGCGCAATCGTGAGCGCCGTAACCAGGCAGGGCAGGAGGACGCCAGCAAGATAGACAGCAGTCAGAATTTGCCCATTGCGCAAGTGAGCAAACCCAGCGTCATTCGTGAATAGCAGAATGGCATCTTTGCGGATGGAAGAAAAAACCACCGCTACAGCAGCCTGCGCGGGAAGGTTGAAAGCAGTCATCACCGGGCTCACCCATTTGGAGATCAAGTTGATCACTCCCAGCCAATCCAGCACAGATGCGACGACCGTTATTCCTAGAAAGATAGGCATAGCCCGGCGAAAGAAATGAATGATCGTGACCCGCGCCTCGGCCCAGATTGCCTTGGGACGAGGAGCTTCCAAGAATGTCGGCTTATCCATGCTAAGAATGAGAAAGGGTGACTTAGGAGTCTTCCCCGCCACAATCCGTGCATAGATAATGGTGGTCAGCACCAGATATCCAAGATACGGCACAACCAAGAAGGGCTTGGATACGGCGCCAAAAACCGCGAGAGTAGCGCCAAACTGATAGGAACACGCGGAGCCAAAAGCGATGGCGGAAATGGTGGTATCCCTGGTCGCGGAAGAACAGCATCTGGTATTGATCACAGCAGGAACGTTGCAGCCATATCCCATCACTACCCGCACCAGGTCGCGGCCCGTCATTCCCAGCCTGCGCATTGCAGGATGCAGCGCAACTGTAATCCGATCTAGAAGCCCGCTCGCCTTGTAAATACCGACCACAAAGGCATAGAGAAGGACAGTTGGAACCGCCCACACAAAGAGCAATGGTCCCATTGTAAGCAGGCCGTAGCGACCCACGAGTATCTCTTTAAATGGCGAGGAAACGCCAGCCATCCACGCCACGAGCTTTTGCGAAAGGCTTTCAATGGACGGATCCAGCCAGTCGGCAAAATGGTTCGCACAATAGACGGCCAGCACGGCCGGAACCAACAAGAGTGCAAGACCCAGAATCGCCCCAAGATACTTGCTTTCCAGCGGAGTTTTCTTCGGCTGCACCACCCAGGGCACCGATACATCCACATCCTGCGACCTGACCGGCATGGCGCTATGAAGCGATTGAGTAACGGCGTTGCGATCCTGCTCCCGCAGATGCCGGGCGTCTACCGCGACCAAAGGGATTCCAAACCGTTCCGAAAGATCCTTCAGCGCTTGTTCAGCCTTGTCACCCTGTGACACTTTATCCCAAAACGTTACGACGCCAACAGCCCGCTTGCCTTTCAAAAGGGGGAACAATTCCTTGATATCTTCGGCAAGTTGCGTTGCCTTTAAAACAACCAAGACTATATCCGTTTGCTTCAATTGCTGCAGCGCCAGCGACGTGGTGATGGAATCGGATTGCAAAAGGATACCTGGTGTATCGATAAACTCGTGCTCCTCGCTGGAAAAGATTTCGCAGCTAACGGTGGTGCCACGAAAATTGGAGGAGTAAGCATGTCCCCCTGTGAGTGATGAGATCAACTGTGACTTACCGGAGCTTTCTTTTCCGACAACCACGACGGTTGCTGGATTTGAGACGGGAGAAGTTTGCCTTGCTGTCGCGCCTTTCGCCATGTCTTTCACTCCTGACTGTTCTGATCGTTCATAAAACACCAAGGGCCCATTTAGAGGAGAACACCTCAAAAACCGGCGCTACCCCATGAAAGGGCCAAATGGGCATGTTGTTAAAAAGTTAATGGAAGCTAATCGTATGACTTGAAGTCGACTTTAAGTCAATCATTTATTAATAATATTTATGAAGAAGTATCGATTATTTCTAATGTATTTATGAAAAATCGATGGAATGGATAATAATATTAGAAATATTTAATATTTAAGGCGTTTTGATGGCTGGAGGCTCTGATTTGGAAACGGACGTGGGCCGACTTAGAGGCTTTACATCATCACGTTCATTTACTCTTCATACCAGCTGGCGTGCCTGCTGGAGGCACAATCCCATTCATTCGCAAGTATTCAATGAGCTGACCATAGTGGTTCCATGTATGCGTACAATCTTCAATGGCAATGCCCATTCGTGTTGCTGTTCCATTGGGTAGAAGCGATATTTTGGGTGAAGGAACAATAGCGTTCTTGTCATCGATCGCTGCCGCCGCGCGCTTCATCGACTCGAACGATCCTTTGAGATAAGCCATAATCTCAGCCTTCGTTTTTACGGAAGTTGAGCCGCTCTCGTTTACACCCACATCCACATGAGGCTCTTCTCCAAGAATTGCAGCGGCAAGGATGTAGTTGTCAGCAGCCAAATGCACGAGCTGCCGGCCAAACGTGAGCACTCCTTTGAATTCACCCTGCGTGGGAGCAAAGCTGTATTTTTGTTCAGGCATAACCTCGGCTATATCCATAATCCGCTGTTCCTGGTAGCTCACCAGGAAATCAATGATCTCAGCATTTGTGCGGCGAGCGGAATCGCCAACGCTTTGGGCGCTCAGTAAACAGCTAAAGGAAGAAAGAAGCAATACTGCAAACACGCTCTTTGTCATATTCCTCACAGTTTTGCCTCGACGACGTGAATACCCATGGCCGTGAACGCTAATGTTATTTCTTAAAGCTACGTTTAAGTCAAGGATGAGAGCGCGCCAGAATGCGCGTCTCCCGCCTTTGCAATGGCCGGAGCTCGTGCTATTCCAGCCCGGAGCTGCATGGGGTTAAGATCTTACGCCATGAATGCGTACTCCACCGGCGGATGGATCGAATGCAGCGCGGTGCTCTTCTACAACAGTTGTGTTCCTCTTCTCGCTTGGACGAACCTAATTGTTCAAGGCGTCAGCTCAAGTTAGAAAAAGCGGCGAGGGCTGGTGAGAACAGTGGCGATTCTGCCCGGCATTGCGACCACACGACCCGCCTTGGGCGTCTTCTTTGCCTCAAACGCACTGACTCATCTCATGCCACAACCATTCTTCGGAGTCACATTCTGGGGAGTCACATTCTGGATTGGCTCTCCGTCAACTGGATCATTGTAGAAATCTGGCTGCACAGACAAGCAAAGGATTGGATCGACGGAACTGATTTCGCTTCCGCGGGGCGAGGCTAATGGCAATCGAAATTGCGCCGTCGATCCGATCAGGCAGGTAGTTGATGCTAACCATCCGGCTGAGGATGCGCCGAGTTAAGAAGCCTCCTTCAGCCTTTCTATATCTCCATGTAGGAGCACTCGTCCGTGTTCACCCATGTGCCGCTGCTGAGCACAGGTAGCGATATTTCTTGCAACAACCGCCTGCTCCATCTGTTTACCGATGAGCAGCACAGTATCTTGGTCTTTTGCCCGGAATGCCGTGATCTGTGCCGTTGCCAATTCAGCAAGACGATTAAGAATTTTCATTAAATCAGTGGTTAAACGTACACATTCGTCGCAGTTCTCTGTAGTTCTCATAGGCCAGGCCAATAGTGTATGTGAAGGCATGGCCGAACGGCCGCGTCAAGTTGCGTCATTTCTGCCCGCGTATTGTGCAGTGGACCCTCCGAGTAGGTACTCTCAATACAAATGGCCATGTCACTTCCCTTACGCCCTGGGTCTCCGCGGGAAAAGGCTTGTGGGGGGATTTAAGCCTTAAGTCATAACGCGCCAAGTTGCGTCGTTTGGGGTTTTCCATTGCACTCTAACCATAATCCTGGGTACTCTCAAGAAGTACATAGCTAACCTCGCTTTACCAATCCCCGGCTCTTCGGTGAAAAAGGGCCGGGGAATCTGATGGTGTGTGTTTGTAATTTCTTAACCACCTCTTGCTATGCAATCGCAATGGCGGCCAGGCTTGAAACCAATATGCATTGTGTTTGCCAGGAGAAATCAGGCCCCCATTCCTTGACACTCCTATTGCATTTGCCATGCGCGCAACGGCCCGCGGATTGCATTAACCAACGATGATGAACCATATGCGACGAGTCTTCTCTGGAAGCAGAATTCCAGTTGGTCTACTACTGTGTCTTGTTCTTTTGTTGCCGCAAGCCTCCATGGGATATTCGGTCCTGACGCACGAGCAAATCATCGACTTACTGTGGGCGGAGCACATCAAGGCGTTGCTGCTCAAGCACTTCCCAAATGCGACCGACGAACAACTACGGGAGGCTCATGCTTATGCTTACGGCGGTTCTGTGATTCAGGACATGGGCTACTACCCATTCGGCAGCAAGGAATTCAGCAACCTTGTCCACTATGTCCGTAGTGGAGATTTTGCAGTTGCGTTGCTTAATGACGCAAATGACATCAATGAGTATGCGTTTTCCGTGGGTGCACTGTCTCATTATGTAGCCGACAATTTGGGCCATCCCACAGTGAATCACGCGGTGGCGGTGGCCTATCCCAAGCTTCGGGCCAGATATGGCGATAAGGTGACGTACGGCGAAGATCCCAAAGCGCATATCAAGACTGAATTCGGTTTTGATGTTGTCGAAGTGGCTAAGCATCGCTATCCCTCCGATGCTTACCATGATTTCATTGGGTTCAAGGTGGCGAAACCTCTGCTGGAACGCGCTTTCCGTGAGACTTACGGAATCGAATTAAACGACGTTTTTGGCGACCTGGATCTAGCCATCGGGACATATCGACGTTCGGTCAGCACGATCATTCCCGAGATGACCCGCGTAGCCTTATTGAGCAAACGGGCCGATATCGTGCGGGACACGCCCAACTTCTCTGAAAAGAAATTTCTGTATCGGCTTTCTCGAACCGAGTATGAGCGCGAGTGGGGATGGGACTACAAGAAGCCAGGCCCCGGTGCTAGGGTCATGGCCTTCCTGTTTCGCCTCCTGCCCAAACTTGGGCCGCTGAAGGCCATCGACTTCAAAGTGCCCACCACGTCGACCGAGGCCCAGTTCATCAAGAGCATTGATAGCACGACCGATCAATTCCAGACGCTGATCGATCAACTCCAAGTCAGCCCGATCCGTTTGATCAATCGCGATTGCGATACCGGACAAGTCGCGCGTCTGGGAGAGTACAAGCTGTCCGATAGTACCTATTCAAAGCTTGTGCACCGCTTGTCGTTACGAAGCTTCGATTTGCTGACGCCAGAGTTGAAAGACAATATCGTCAATTACTACGCTGACCTCAACGCGCCCTCTGCAACCAAGAAATCGAAAGGCCGATGGAAGATAACGCTGCAGGAACTCGATAGCCTAAAGGCATCCGCTGGAAGGCGGGCAGCACCACACTTTGCAGGCGAATGAAGGCGCTACGTGGGGCTTAGGATAAGCCCCACGAGACCAATGAGTCATACCGCGCGCCATCAAGCTTTCTGCTTCGTTATGCCACTGAAGGCGACTCAACCAGTTATGGCCCATCGTTAGCCCCTATTTAAATTGGGGCTTGTTCCCGTATTCCGTTCCTTTCGTCGTTAACTGCAAAATGCTATTTTTTCCCAGTTCATCCCCCGTTCCCGGATCAACGACAAAATAGTAGAGCGTTCCCGGCTTGAGATTGTCGAGCCGGACAAGGTGGGTATACTCCTGTTCCTCGTACGAGGGCAGATCGCTCATTCTAACGGGTTCTCGGGTTTGCTCCATCGGCCTCAGATTGTTCTTGTCCGTTCCGGCATAAAGAACTGAGCTTGCTCGGCCTGCTGCGTTCGTTGTCCACGAAATGACTGCCCAACGATCACCCGTGCCCAATACAACAGGGTTCTGAATGATCTTAGGGAGCCACGGCCTCATCGTTTCCGCAGTGACCATTTGGCGCGACTCTTGCCCGTGGACCAACGACGAGACCAGCAGGCTTAGGACAATGATTCTTGTAAGCTTCTTCATAGACTGTCTCCTCTCGGTTGCGGTCAGACGCGAAGCGCGCATCAAAGCACTCCGGTCTTCGATCTAAGAAAGGCTCAGGAATGATCACCTTGAAGGCGCACCACACCCCAATTTTCGGCACGGTTACTGCGGAGGAGCGTGATGCGCCGTCCAACCTCAACTTGTTTTCTTTCTTACGCGCAAGCATTTGTCTTCTGGACTAAACCATATTGCCCAAACGCTCACGGGCGTCCCGCGCAATTGATTGCGGGTTGTCGGCCGCGACGCATTCCTCTAGTCATGATCATGGTCGCGGTCGTCCCAGTCGCGATCGCGATGCCAGCGGTGTTCATGGTCACTCCACCACTGCTGGCGCTCTCTCCAGCAGCTCTCGCGTGCTTCATGAAGTTCATGACGCCAGTGGTCTGCCTGGCGGCTCTGGTAGCCATGGTGCTCGATGGCCTCGTGGAGCTTATGTTCCGCATGCTCGGTGCGTCTGCGGCAACCATCATCGTCGGCGGCCGCGCGATTCATGGGTACAAGCAAGAAAATGGCGCTCAGCGTGAGTGCCGCAAATAGCCGTCCTACCGAACTACTGTTTATCGAACTCTGCATTTCCACTCCTCGCATATTTCTCAAAATTGCTTCCCAAACCACGCCCAGTCTCCCGGGCATGGTCAGGAAGTCTTACGATTACACTCTTAACCAGACTTTGGTTTGCGGACCATTGATTCCAAGCTGTCCGACTGCCAAGAACACGATCCCGCGCTACCCACTTATTGTTTTTCCAGAGACCTTTTTTCAGCAATACTATCGGTCTAAGATCCTGATCCGTGTTTTGGTGTTTTATCATTCAGGGTGGAAATCAACTGCTGAGCGGATGAAGGCACGTCCACTGTGCCCGACAGAGCGATGTCTCTTGCGGGCATTTTCCGCCCGTAGATCTTTTCGTTTGCATTATTATCGGGACGAATTGTCGATCCGGCCAACGAGATGCCGGCGAACAGACCGCGCGCCCGCGAATAGCTCAGTATTTCTGCGCGTAGCGAGACGTCAGTCTCGGCTGTAGCGTCGCGGCCGACAGGACCCGCAGCCACGGATATGTCCCCTCCAAGCTTAAGCTTGCTGGCCAGGATTGCGTTTGCGCCGCGATCATTCATCACTAACAAAACAAAATCCGTGGCCTCGCCGCCCAGTTGGAGACCAATACTTCCTCCTTCAAGAGCCATCATGGTCGGGGCGCCCCAGGAACCTTCGAAATCCTTGCCCGTTCGGCAGGTCATTACACCCCGCCCGTAGCTTCCGCCGACGATAAATGCTGCTTTAACTACAGAAGGAAAGACAACCACACAATCAGCTTTGCCCAGCAGATCCTGGGGCACGTCATCCGAAATGTCCAAAATCTCTTTGAGGACGACGCCGCTTTTGTTGAGCCGGTCCTCATCCTTTTCCTTGTCGGCCGGCCACATGGGAATTGCCGCCACTAGAATGATCGTGCTCGCTACAATCGCAAATATCTTATTCATTTGTACTCCTTCCACCTGGAGCGTTTCAGCATTGGTATGAATGCTGCCTGACGTATTGGATCAGGCTCCCTGCCAGGCGGTTGATTTACCGTTCTCTCAATTCGGATTCATGGATGCATTTCATGTATTCGCCTAATCGCGTTACCAGCTTGAAAGCGCGCCACGAAGGCATAAGAGCTAAAGCAACTCAAGGGCCACTATTGCCGGTTACTCATGTTCAATAGAATGTGGATGTTGTGGACACTTGGTTTCGCGACTCTAGCGATTGTGTAATTTATTCCGCGAAATAGCCTGCACTTGGAGATGCAAGAGCCAGAACAAGCCAAGCATTCTCGTGAGGCCTCTGAACGACAAGCGCGAAAAATATAAATTTAGAAGCCGTTGTGCCATCGGAAATGGTGGCACCCTTGGGTAGAGCTGGCGACGCCAGGGTCGATTGCGACGCAGGAAATGTTTGTGACGGACCTGCTCAAGTGGGTCGGTCAAGATGTCAACAAAAGTCCCAGAAATCCAATATCTGGCTCGTTGGTGCAGACCGAGCGAAAGATTCTATCTTGCGCGAGTTTTCGGCACGAAAATGCGCATCGTTCACTTGTATCTGCCACTTGTATCTGCGATTGTGTCTACACCAAAAGGAAGAGAGCGGCAGATTGTGCCGCCCTCTTGCTCCTCGTGAGAGTTTACCGGGACGCCCCGGGACTTGTAGCTCCGCCGCTAACTTTGAGGTGGCTTTTTATTTCCATTCCACCTGAATGAGTCTTGGCTACTTGTTCAGCGGTCGCCTTTGCGTCTTTGCTTGGCACGGTGCCCGACAATTCAATTTTCTTTCCGCTGGCCTGAACGGTAATACTGGCACCGGCTAAAGACGGCTCCTTCTGCAGCGCCGTCTGAATTTCATTTTGCACATCTCCTGAGCTAGCTGTCGACTTCCCATCCTGATCAGCCCCAGCTTGCGGCTGCTGAGCCGATTGCATGCCCGGTTGTTGTGGGTCTTTCTGCTGAGGGGTATTTTGGGCTACGGCAAATACACTCGCTAATGCGAACAGTGCTAAAGAAGCGAACCGAATCTTCATCTGGATTTCTCCTGGTTTTGGGATTGTTTCCGGTTCCACGGTTACAAACCGTCTTATTGAACCGGCGAGTAGGCGCTTGGGTGACAAAAGAGGCTTCTCGAGTTTGATGATTACTTCCTGCGGAGGTTGGCTCGGCCAACAAGAAACAATTTTCAATCAGCATGCAGGATATGTTCCAAGCGAATGAAAGTATCGCAGGACGCCGCGATCTGATCCTCAAGTTGCATAGTTCTCAAGGCCTGTCTGCTTTGTCAATAGTCTCAATGGCGCAAGTTGGCGTATTGAAATAACTATCCGCATGGCAATGCCACCAACTAGTTTTTAGTTCTCCGCGAGAGTCGAACCAAATTGACGTTTCTCCTACCCAAGAGCAAATAGGAGCAGGTCATGGTCATAATATTTCGCCGGTCTTCCGTACAGGCGTACAGGTCCGTCACCTCAAGGTCCGATCCCAGATTCATTTGCCGATCTCGCACCCGTTGTCTGCTTCCACGGGCCACTTGGCAGGAGGCGCCCAAGATCGTTGTGATTCCCTCTCTTGAAGCGCGTTTGGTGGTTTTGATCTGCTTATCGAGATCTAACTTCTGCTGGCCAAAAGTCATGAACGTCGCATCTTGGCGCATACACCAGCACCCATGCTCACATCCATCTCGCCATGCCTGGCATCCATCTTTAAGATACGAAACAAGATACGAAACATAAACACAGATCATGTGCAGCAGCCAACATCTACGATTTGGATTATTCAAGCTTGGTCCCACAACGGTGGCCTAACACAAATGGTACGCCACGAAGACTTTCAATTCGAGTGGAGGAACCCGAAGGGCTTTGGGAAAGCGTATTTGCGTTCGAGAATGAAGTCCAAGCGACTGGTTCTGAGTTCTCTCAAGCTTTGTTCAACGTCTTTGTTCAATCTCTGCGGCGGAATTGCCAATCGGAGGAACCTTCAATGGATCGCACCCGTTTATTTTGTTTGTCGATTATCCTCGTCCTGCTGAGCCTCTCGGTGGTTTCGCCAGCACAGGTTCAAATCGCCGTCAACTTTGGCCCTCCGGCCCTTCCCATCTACGAGCAACCGGTCTGCCCCGGCGACGCATACATCTGGACTCCGGGCTATTGGGCCTGGGACGACGACGCCGGCGACTACTATTGGGTGCCAGGTACCTGGGTGCCGGCACCGCAAGTAGGCTACCTCTGGACGCCGCCCTGGTGGGAATGGAGAGAAGACCGCTATTTCTTCCATGAGGGATACTGGGGGCCGCATGTTGGCTTTTACGGAGGAATCCCTTACGGATTTGGTTATTTCGGGGTTGGTTTTGTTGGCGGACGCTGGGACCATGATCGGTTTTTCTACAACCGGGCTGCAGCCAACGTGGTCAATGTGCGGAACGTATATAACGAGACCGTTGTCAACAACGTTACCGTCAATCGCGTGAGCTTCAATGGCGGTCCCGGCGGCATCGCGGCTCGTCCTCGGCCAGAAGAAGAGATGGCGGCACGCGACCGACACATCGGCCCAGTCAACGTTCAGACTCAACATTGGCAAGCCGCGCGCGGCAATCCCGAATTGCGGGCCACTGCCAATCAAGGAAGGCCACCCATTGCCGCTACACCGCGGGCTGCGGAGTTCCGAGGGGGAGGAGTGGTTGGGGCTCGAGAGGCCGGTGGACCGTACCGCCAGCCAGAGAATCGCCGCGAACCAGGTACGGTTGGCGCTAATAGCCGACCCGGCCCGGCTCCCGCTATTCATCCGCGCGAACTACCGCCGGTGGAGCGTCAAGGTTCTCCCAATACGGGCGATCCCAACAGGGACCAGAAATATCAGAAGCAACTCGACCAGATGTATGCGAAGCAGGAGCAGGAGCGGCAAAAGCTTCAACAAAAACAAGACAGGGAGCACCAGCAGATGGAGGGCCGGAATCCCGGCGAACCACAAAGACAACAACTGGAGCAGCGACACCAACAGCAAACCCAGCAGCTCCAGCAACGACACGTACAACAACAGCAGAGTATCCACGAACATCAACACCCCAGATAGAGCGAGAACAGGACCGCTTCATGGAGATTTTGCCATATTTGTGGAAAGAGAGCGGACGAGAGCAGGGCAACCTGCCATTCCAAATCGCGATCAGAACCTCAGTGATCCCCCAACAACATCGAAGCAATTGGAGTGTCTTTTTACGAGTTGCGTTCCAGATTACGCTTTTCGTATTTCCCCTCTTCGCTATCTCCCTGTTTTCTCTATCTTTGACTGGTTGCAGAGGACTAGCTCTATCGCCGGGTGCGAATAACGGGGGCTTGCCGACACCCAGTCCGACACCTAGTCCAACACCTACTCCAACGGCAAGTCCCACACCAACGCCAAGCCTTGGATCGATCGATCACGTGGTCTTTCTGCTGCAGGAGAACCGGACTTTCGACACCTATTTCGGAATGCTGAACCCATACCGGGCGGCGAATCATTTCAACATTGGGGACGACGGCAAACAGTATGACGTTGATGGCATTGACGACAAGCTGGACAAGTTTTCGAATGCAGACGATGAAGGCGAGAGCTTCAAGTTATTCAAACTTACCAGCACCTGCATCGACGATGCGACATCGGCTTGGTTGGAGAGTTATGGCGATGTTAATCGCTTCGATTTTCTGACCAGCCGTCCGATCCTGATGGATGGTTTCGTTCACACGGCTGAGGGTTTCGCAAAATCAGGAGGCGGAAGCGGCTCCTTCACCGAGCTGCAAGGAAAACGCGCCATGGGGTTCTACGATCAAACATTTCTGAACTATTACTACTTCATGGCTTCGCAGTTCGCGGTTTCCGATCGGTGGTTTTCGCCGGTTGCGAGCAAGAGCACTCCTAATCGCATCGCAACCATGTCCGGCGGTACGACCCAGGGATTGGTAAGAGATCCAGAGCTGGACGACAAATTTGGCGATCTCGACATCACGACGATCTTTGAAGAGCTGGATCAAGCAGGTGTCTCTTGGAAGATTTACTACACGGTAACCGACGATCAGTGCCTTGCCGACGTTGATGGCGACTGCAACGCTACTGCACCCAATAAGTTCCCCGCAACAACCTTCGCCGACTTCAGTTATTCCATCAAATACCTAAGCAAAAATGATGCCCACGCCGCCTGTACACCGCCCAAACAAAACTCCGGGCAAGCGGTACAGGATCCGGCAAACGCGTTTTGTATCGATCCCACCCACATTGCGCGCATCTCGCAGTTCTTTACCGACCTACAGAATGGCTCTTTGCCCAGTTATGCATTCATTGAGGCTGGTTACGGAGTTAACGACGAGCATCCGGGATCGGGCCAATCCATTCTTGCCGGGCAGGCGCAGGTAGCTTCGCTCCTGAATGCATTCATGGCCAGCTCCTCCTGGCAAGACTCCGTGTTCTTCTTGAGCTATGACGAAGGCGGCGGCCCTTTTGACCACGTTCCGCCCGTGCCTGGCCACACCAACGACAATACGGATGCCTCCCTGGCAGTGAGCACCGACATTTCAAGCATTGCGGTGAATCCGGACAGCTTCCTTCCCTGCCTTCTTAACGGTAGCGTGCACTGCGACCTGAATCCCGACGATCCTGGCGCTCATCCAGGGGATGTGGCAGCGCAGCATGGATTCGCCGCACAGCTCGGCTTTCGTGTTCCCAATATTATTGTTTCTCCATTTGCGCGGCGACATTATGTCTCCCACACGCCAATGGACCATACCGCGATCGTTCGATTCGTTGAGAACCGCTTCATTGGCTCCGGTACGCATCTAACGAACCGGGACAGCGCGCAGCCAGACCTGTTAGAGTTCTTCGATTTTACGGGGAGGCCATGGATGACTCCTCCCAACCCACCGGCTCCGATCACGCAGCAGACCCTCGGCTTCAATCCTTGCACCCCACAGACTATTGGTCCTTAAGCAACGGCCAGTCCCGAAGCAAAGAAGTGCAGAAAAGACCGCCTCTCCACCAGTGAACTGTGGGAAAGGACTCGGGGAACCTGTTCCTGGCACGACCTTCCACGTGCTGCACAACGCCAGTGGATCCGCCGTATCAGCCCGATTGTGATTTCTAGTTTTGCCAACTCTTCAAACGCGATTAGTGGTCTCGATATAGGGAATATAACAACAGATCAAACTTGCAGACTTTCTTGGTTCGGAGGTGGACGGTATCGCCAAGAGCCCCGGGCGTGGCTTGCGTTTCCCCGCTCCGCTGTACCCAAAGCTTCAGCCGCTGGGCCTGCTTCTCAATCTCCCATTAGAGCTCTTGCCTCTTTAAAGCTCTTGCCTCTTGGGATGTTTGGTGTTGGTCGATAAGATTACCCCAGCCCAAGGCAGGCGGGCTGGGGATTAGTAGGATACATTGCCCTATTTATGTCTTGCTGATAGTGACTCATGGGCACTCACCTCACAATGCCCAGGCCGAAAATGGCATAACTTGGCGCATTATGGCCAACCTGCCGCCTATTTTCCTTCCTTACCACGTCTTTAGGGTAATCATGAAGATCCCCGACCTATGAAGGGAGCAAGCAAAATCGAAAGCTCCTCAGATTCCGCACAGAGCCGAATATTCCATCAAAATCGTTCAGCTTGTATCGTTCAGCTTGTATTGGTCGCTTGATTCCATGCCAGGTAAAGTTCAGGCACCGTTTAGAAATACAGCAAAGACCGTATTCACATGAGCGTTCGGTTTTAATGATCATGCAACATAGCTTGACTTGCATGCAATCGCAGAGCGCTGGGCTTTGAAGATATTGCCAGGAACAAGAATCTGGCCTTTGCCGTCCAGACAACGCTCATCTTTCGCTGGATACTCCCGCGAGAACAAAATCCTGTTCTGGGCAATTTCGCCCAATCAACCAGCCAGGCAGTCCCCACGAGTACGAGATCGGCAAGAAAATAAATGGAAGCTTCAGGCAGGGGCTTTTGACTTTTGTCGTTGGCCATTAGCCGTTAGTTTCTACCCCATTGGCCATTGGCCAGCTCAAATGTGGGGCATTGCCCCAATGTGGCCGTTTTGCAGAGGAGGACAGGTGAGCAACGAACTTTGGATCGAATTGCAGGACAATATTATCGTCACAAGGATCAAGGGCATGCCTACGGATGCATTGATCAGGGAGTGCCACGAAAAGATCTTGCTTTTGCTCGGGGATGCTCCTGAAGGACGCATCCTGTATGACGTTCTTGAAATGGAAGCGCCGCCCGTTGACGTTCCTCTCTCCCAGTGGGAGCTTGACCACAACCTCGAAAAGGTTCGCTTGAGGAGAGCAATCCTCGTTCCAAACTCAAAACTTGCTTATATGGCGCGGCTGGCTTTTGGAGAAAGCGAGCATCGCGTTTTCTATAACGATAAACAGGCCGCGCTGACGTGGCTCATAGCAGAGCGCAACGAGGCAAGCTAAATATTGCGGCATTTCTCCTATCGAAACCAAGAATCCAAGAATCATGGGGGCAGCCACAATGCCCTAAAGGCTGATTTTTTCGAGGCATCTGGTAGAGCGACAGGAGAACATCGGAAGAGATTTTGCTAAGGCGCGGAAAATGATCAATTGACCTGGGAACCTACTCTTCGCGAGATCTCGCCGACCACTTGGCTCTTGATTGGAATGATTGCCTCCACCAACGTACCAGGATTGGCATTCTTCAGCAGCAACTCTCCTCCGAATTCGCGCGTCCTTTGTCTCATCCCCCCAAGGCCAACTCCGATACTTCCGGGTCTAAACTCCCTCACGTGTTCAGCCATGCCTCTACCATCGTCCCGTATTCGGACGGACACCCGATTCTCGTCGATTCTCAGGCTTACCCATGCTTGGCGCGCTCCCGAGTGACGGAAAATATTGGTCAGAGCCTCTTGCACGATGCGGTAGACCGCTGTCTCGAGTTCCGGCGCCAGCCTGGGGAATCCCGGTTCAATCTCAAGCGATGCGTTGATTCCACTGCGCTTTGTCAGACCTTCCAAATACCAGTCAATAGCGGAGCTTAACCCGACGTCGTCCAAAAGAGGCGGATGCAAGAGATGGGAGATGTTACGAACCTGTTCGAGAGCGCTTTCGATGAGCCGGCCTGCTTCCCTGGCACTCTCCTCCGCATCGCGACCCTGAATGGTATCGATCATGATCTTGGCCGCAACAAGCTCCTGGCCAAGGCTATCGTGAACTTCACGGGCTATGCGTCGCCGTTCCTCGTCCTGCAGAGAGATCATGCGCCTCGAAATTCTTTCCATCTCGCGATTCAACGACTCTAGCTGACGATTTTTACGATGCAGCTCAGCAAAGACCTTGACCTTGGCCCGCAGCAACTCTGGAATGATCGGAACAGAAATATAATCGACCGCGCCCAAGTCGTAGCCTTTGAGGCGGTCCATATCGGAGAGATGCACGCCGGAAATGAAAATGATTGCCTTATCCTGGAATCGAGGGTGTCTGCGAATCACATCCGCGAGCTCGAAACCACTCTGCTCGGGCATGCTAACGTCCATCAGGATCATTGCAATGTCCGTTTTCAGAAGGTGGCCTAAGGCCTCCCTTCCCGACTGGGCTTTGATCAAGTTCTCATGAAGTTCGGCAAGAATAACTTCATAGCTAAGGAGCTTGCCCGGCTGATCGTCCACCAAGAGGATATTGACTTTGTCTTGTTCGTCCATAGGGACCGCCTGTCGTCACGATTGAATCGATCGGCCCTGCTTAGGGCGTGATCTGAAACTTGTATATGAACTCCTGGCACAAAGCTAGGATGGGGCCCTTGAACCTTCGACCTGCAACAGCCAAGATCAGCCTAGTCCGATTTCGCTTCGATCTAAATACAGTAAATCGGGTATATCGTTCTAATCATGAATCATGGAATCATGACAAGCGGATCATGGAAAACAAAAGCGAAATTATGAATGATGAATTATGAATAAGGATTGATGTTGTTTCCAAGGGGTTGCAGGAAGGATTAGTTTTCTTTCAGGAGCAAAGATTAAGAAATGCAAATAACCGCAGGAAACCTCGCTCACGCACGAATGAGCCCACGCCGTATCGCGTATCTCACCAATCCAGCAACTTCGTGAATATCGAGTTTTTCCAGGATCCTACTACGGTGGGTTTCCGCGGTCTTGACACTGATGTTGAGTTCAGCCGCGACCTCTTTGGAACTACGCCCTTCCGCGATCAATTGGAGAACCTGTCTCTCGCGTGGCGTCAACGGGTCCGCAGCAATATCGTAATTCGTTTGATAGGCTTCCACCACAGCGCTGGAAACTTCAGGACTTAGGTACGTTGTACCCTTCGCAGCCTCCCGAACGGCGCGAACCAATTCTTCAGCAGCGTGTGTCTTTGTAACAAATCCTTTGATCCCTGCTCGCAGCCCTTCCAGTACATATCCTTTTTCAGCATACATTGTGAGCAAAATAACCTTAGTGGAAGGCAGGCTTCGTAGAATCTCTCTCGCTGCGTCTATTCCGTTCAGAACAGGCATGGCAATATCAAGGATCGCCACATCTGGATGCGTTTCAAGAGCAAGGCGGACGGCCTCCTGTCCGTTGGAAGCTTCCGCTGAAACCAAGTAACCCTGCTTTTCCAGAATGGCTTTCAGCCCATCGCGTACGACCTGATGATCATCGGCAAGTAAAACCCGGGCCAGCATACAATTCCTCATTTGCATGTTGCCCTAGAGAACACGCGAACCAATGGTTTCTTGCGCGCGGCAACAAAAGTGGGTATAGCGGACAGGACTTCAGAACCATCCAGCCTTTCACGATCGCCACATTACGTTCAGGCAGAGGTGGATGGGGTGGAACTTCAGATCCAGGCCAGTATAACACTCCGCTCTGAAAGCACTCTGGAATCGTACCGTGGAAAGACTGCAGTATCTACCTGACGGGAATTTTGCAGCGGAGAGGGTATTTTTCTGTTCGGTAGCAGCCCATAAAATCAAGCATATTGTTTCGGATCTTGGCCGAGCAAAGCCGAAACAATTGGATTGGAATCCTTGCTCAAAAGGAGAAAATAATGCCGAATGTTCAAGAAAAGGGCCATTTGAGAAGCGATACTCTGAATTCCTGGAAAGAGATTGCGCGATATCTCGATCGAGGGGTTCGAACCGTTCAGCGATGGGAACGTGATCTCAACCTCCCGGTACGGCGGCCATGGGGCAAAAAGCGCAGCGCTGTCGTCGCGATTCGCAAGGAGATTGATGTCTGGATCAGTTGCTGTCCCCAGTCTCACGAAATAGCCGCCCCGGTCTCCCTGCTCTAGGCACAATCAATCACCGATCGATCTTTTTCATTGTTTCGCCATCTTCCTTATTCGTCATTCAGGGTTCACGAGGGCGGGTCACGATGGCATTCCAGTGGCGAAATCGGGTGAGCTATCCAGATCATTCAGCCACCCGATGTTCAGCCACCTGATTTTCGGATGGTCGTGGCGCTCCGCAGATGACCTCTGCTCTTCGCTTACGCAATCTCGCGGTAGAAAAGATCGATGGTCACGATACCTGCGACTCCCACAGTGAGCTCTGGTGCACATCTCGACGGGGTGTTACCGGAATCTGCACCCCTTCAATCCCTATGTGTAGCACAGGCAGGAACACTGAAAAGCAAGTAATGCCGCGGTTGGGCCGGCGGACGGAGCGAAACCGGACAGTTCCTTCATACTTTTGCACGATACCTTGGCTGATCCAAAGTCCGAGGCCGGTTCCTTTCATCGACTTCGTGGTAAAAAACGGCTCAAAGATTCTCTCGCTGTGCTCGGGGTCGATACCGCCTCCCGTGTCAGAAATGGAGATCCGGACCCCTTTGCGCTGCCCCTTATATTCCGTGGAATCATAGACATGAATACGCAGTTGGCCGCCTTTCGCCATCGCCTGAATCGCATTTTCAACCAGATTCAGGAAAACCTGCTTTAACTCGCCAGGGAAACCAAAAATGACGCTAGCGCTGCGTTGTTCGAGATCAACAGAGATTCCGTTCTTCTTGAAATTTGTGCTATGCAAATCCAATACATCTTCCAGAAGCTGTCCCACCAGAACTGGAACCGCCTCGTGCGACTCTCGATAAAAGCTGAGCGTTTGGCGAGTAATATGAGCCAACCGGAGAAGTTCCGCGTTCGCCATTTGCGCAAAGCCGCGAGCTTCAGGATCGAGGGATGGGTGATTGCTCAGCAGATACATTGCGTTCGTGATCGCTTCTAGAGGGTTATTGATTTCGTGGGCAATGATTCCGGCCACACGGCCCATGGCTGCCAGCTTCTCCGTTCTCCGGAGCACCTCCTGCATGCGAAGCTGATCCGTAATATCATGCAGGATTTCCAGAATTGTTCCTGTACGCTTTGCGCCTTCTCTACTGAATGCCTTCCTGCAAACAACGGTCAATTCCCGGCCATCTTTCGACCGCTGAATTAAATTACCTTCCCACCTTCCTGTTCTCTCCAGTGCTTGCTCGATAGCCAGAGAGTCTTCCGGAAACTTTGTTTCCAAAGTGTTGTGCAAATGCCGGTTCAGGATCTCTTCCCGCTTCCAACCATAAAGAATTTCGGCTCCAGAATTCCAATACCGGACCAAGCCTTGACGATCACGAACCACGATTGCTTCCGAAGCCAGTTCCATGAGGTCGGCGCGCTCACGAAGGAGATTCTCCATGGCCCTGCGCTCGCTTATATCGAAGTGGGCGGCAACGGCGCCCCGCACATTTCCCAGATCGTCAAAGAGCGGACTCGCGCTCACGAGCAAGTGAACGATTTTTCCATCCCTGCGTCTCACTTCCAGCTCCGACTTGGCGACCGGCGACTGGGTCTTTACGGCGCGTTGCATCGGTAGCTGGTTGGGTGGAACGGAATTGCCATTTTGAAAAACCTCGAAAGGCAAGGTATCGGCACACTCGCCCGTTTTCGAGATGTTCGCGCCTTCTTCCATTCCTAACATTTCATGGAGATACCCATTCGCGGTAATCACCCGACACTCGGGATCCTGGGATATTCCCACACCAACAGGAAGAACCTGCATCACGGTTTCCAATTCCGCGATCTGTTCTTTTAAGGTGCGATTGAGAACCTGAATCCGTTCTTCAGCTTCGATCTGCACCGTCACATCCGTGGCCGTTCCGAACCATCGGACAATTTTTTTATGTGAATCGAGAATGGGCACTGCCCGAGAGAGAAACCATCGGTACTGCCCTTCTCTGCCGCGAATCGGGCCGGTGTACTCCCAGTCCTTCCCCATAGCCCTGGCATGCCGAACCTCTGAGACGACTCTATCGACGTAGTCGGGATGACAATAGTTCAACCAGCCATCGCCTTCCATCTCTTGAGGCGATGCCCCCGTATAGTCGTACCAGCGCTGGTTGTGCCAAAACCTCACCCCATCTGAATTGGCCATCCAGGCCAACTGTGGGATGGAATTCGCGAGAGTCTGAAATTGACCTTCACTCTCGCGCAAACGCTCGGTTCGTTCGAGAACGCGCCGTTCCAGATCTCGATTCAAGCCTTCCAGCAGCCGGCTCTTCCGGTATAGATCGATAAAGATGGCAACCTTCGCGCGCAGGACCTCTGGAACTACTGGAACGGGAATATAGTCGACCGCCCCGCGCTGATAACCTGTCAACCTATCGAGATCGGTAAGATGGACGGCTGAAACAAAAATAATGGCAATGTCCCTGTATCTTGGATGCTGTCGAATTACGCTCGCCAACTCAAAGCCGTCCATCCCAGGCATATTTACATCCATCAAGATGACTGCAATCTCGTTCTTCAGCAAATGCTCAAGCGCTTCTGTTGGAGAAAACGCCTTGATCAGATTCTCCCCCATGTCAGAGAGCATCGCTTCATAGGTGAGCAACTTCGCAGGCTGATCGTCGATCAACAGGATGTTTACCTTGTCAGGTCCCCTCATTTTTGCTCCGCACGCTCCAAATATCGATTCTTCTCCAGTCTTCCGTCATTGCTACCGATGCAGCCATCGACGCAGGGCCGACAGGAGTTGATCGGTATTGACCGGCTTCGCCAGATACTCCGATGCGCCCGCCTCGAGGCATTTTTCGCGGTCTCCCCTCATTGCCTTGGCTGTGAGAGCCACGATCGGCAGCCGGCGGAAAGCTTTGTTATTTCTGATTACCTGCATGGTTTGATATCCATCCATCTCAGGCATCATGATGTCCATCAATACGATCGAGACGTCGGGGGTGGCTTCCAATATGTCAATGGCTTCACGGCCCGTTCCAGCCGTCAGCACGCTCATACCGCGCCGCTCTAATACGCTGCTGAGCGCGAAGATGTTCCTCACATCGTCATCAACAACCAGAACCCTTTTGTCGACCAGCGCTTCATCCGATTGATGAAGGCGCTCGATCATCTTCTGCTTTTCCAGCGGCAGATCGGATACCACCCGGTGAAGGAAGAGTGCGGTTTCATCGAGAAGCCTCTCTGGCGATTCAACGTCTTTTACTACCACACTGCGAGCAAGCGCGTGTAAACGGAGGTCTTCCTCTGAGGAGAGCTGCTTTCCCGTAAACACCACGACAGGGAGTCCGTTCAAAGCCGGACTATTTGACAGGGTTTCCAGCACATCGAAGCCGGACATGTCAGGAAGACGCAGATCGATCACCATACAATCGAAAGTGTGTTCGTTAAGAGAAGAAAACGCCTCTGCGCCAGTCCCGACTACGGTTATATCTACGTCGCTATGCCCAAGTAGATCGACAATACCGAGTTGCTCAGCGGGATTGTCTTCCACCACCAGCAGACGTTTACGGCGAGGGTTTATATACTCTTTGATCCGGCTGAGAGAACCGGTGATCGTTTCGGAAGTGGCAGGCTTAATGATGTGAGAGAAAGCCCCGCGAGACAGTCCGTGCCGGCGATCCTCATCAACCGTTAGCATCTGTACAGGAATATGTCTCGTTGAGGGATCCTGCTTGAGCTGATTCAGAACCGTCCAGCCTAACATGTCGGGCAGAAAGACATCTAAAGAGACTGCCACAGGATGAAATTCACGGGCCAGCGAAAGCGCCTCGGAGCCGGTTGCAGCCGCCAATACCTTGAAACCATTCTCGTATGCGTGATCGCAAAGAATGCGCGCAAAGTTCAAATCGTCATCGACGATCAGGAGAGCTTCGTCGTTCTCCTGGAGAACGTCGCGGTCATCTTTGATCCTTGCCGTCGTCGCGGGCTTGACTTCAACTCGCGCCGACAATCCCAGAGGTTGCGCCATCTGCGACCGCAAATCCGCCACGGTTCCCCCCTGAGGCAGGACGTAGGTAAGCGGTAAATAGAGCGTGAATGTACTACCCTCTCCTGGTCTGCTCTGCAGCTGTATTTCTCCTCCGAGCAGGTTGGCAAGCTCGCGGCTGATTGCCAGTCCGAGTCCCGTACCTCCGTATTTGCGGCTGGTGCCTGCATCGGCTTGCTGAAAGGCTTCGAAGATAATGCGCTGCTTCTCCGCCGGGATTCCAATGCCAGTATCGGAAACCGCAAACGCAACCACAGAACCGGCGGCGCCCAACACCGGATGCTCTGGGCTCCAGCCTGACGATGCCAGCGAAACCGAAAGAGAAATGCCTCCTTGCTCGGTAAACTTGAGAGCGTTTGAAAGCAGGTTCTTCAATACCTGCTGCAGACGCTTAGAATCTGTGACCAATCCTCGCGGAAGATCAGCCGATATCTCCACATCCATGTTGAGTTTACGATTCTCGGCTTCATGCCTGAATGGCCTGGAGACGGTATCCAGAAGGCTTGTGAAATAGACCTCTTCGGCATCCACGGAGACTGTACCGGACTCAATTTTGGAAAGATCGAGAATGTCGCTGATCAGGTTCAGCAAATCCGTGCCCGCGCCGTGGATGGTTCGCGCAAACTCAACTTGCTTGCCGGTGAGATTGCCATCGGCGTTGTTACCGAGTTGCTGCGCCAGAATCAAGACGCTATTGAGAGGCGTCCGCAGCTCATGCGACATGTTTGCCAGGAACTCCGATTTATATTTGGAGGTGAGCGCGAGTTCTTTGGCCTTTTCCTCGAGAGCGCGCCGCGCTTGCTCGATTTCTTCGTTCTTCCTTTCTACTTCCACGTTCTGTTCGGCAAGTTCCTGCGCCTTAAGGGCGAGTTGCTCGTTGGTCTGCTGCAGCTCCTTTTGTTGTGTCTGTAGTTCTGTGGCCAACTGCTGCGACTGTGTGAGCAGGCCCTCGGTCTGCATTGTGGCTTCGATACTGTTCAAGACAATTCCAATGCTGGCGGTCAGCTGGTCAAGAAAAGCCAGACGCGATGTTGTGAAAGGCCCCAGTGAAGCCAACTCAATCACGGCCTTCACCTGATCTTCAAAAAGCACCGGCAGCACCACAACATTATTCGCAGGGGCCCTGAAGAGGCCCGATTGGATGGTGAGAGCCTCCGAGGGCACATTGACTACGAGCATGCGCCGTTTTTCGATAGCGCACTGGCCAACTAACCCCTCGCCGAGCTGTACACTGCTGGAAAGCCCATTCATGGCTTCGCCTGCAAATGACGACAGCAGTTCCATGCTGCCTTCCTGCGTCATTCGATAAATAAGACCCTGCTGCGCATTCACCAGCAGGACAAGTTCGGAGAGCAGCATCCTGCCCACGGTCGAAAGGTCTCGTTGGCCTTGCAGCATGCCGGTCAATCGCGCCAGGTTCGTCTTGAGCCAATCCTGCTCGTTGTTGCGCTCCGTTGTAAGGCGGAGGTTGTCGATCATGGTGTTGATGTTGTCCTTCAGCTCCGCCACTTCCCCGCTGGCTTCCACCTGAATGGACCGGGTGAGATCTCCTTTTGTAACCGCCGTGGCTACTTCCGCGATTGCGCGAACCTGGTTCGTGAGGTTGTCGGCAAGGAGGTTCACGTTGCCGGTGAGATCCTTCCATGTGCCTGCCGCTCCCGGCACATTGGCCTGACCACCCAGGCGTCCCCTCACTCCGACCTCGCGTGCAACCGTGGTCACCTGATCGGCGAAAATGGCCAAAGTTCCGGTCATGTTGTTGATCGTTTCGGCCAACGCGGCCACTTCTCCCTTGGCGTTCACGGTTAACTTCTGGGTCAAGTTGCCATTCGCCACCGCCGTTACCACCCTGGCAATTCCTCGCACCTGCTCAGTGAGGTTTGCCGCCATTACGTTGACGTTGTCGGTCAAATCCTTCCAAGTTCCAGCAACACCTTGCACGTTGGCCTGGCCGCCCAGTTTTCCTTCTGTACCGACTTCTCTAGCTACGCGCGTGACTTCCGCCGCAAAAGCATTGAGCTGATCGACCATCGTGTTGATCGTGTTCTTCAGCTCCAGAATTTCGCCCTTCACGTCCACGGTAATCTTCCGTGAAAGATCGCCGCGGGCAACTGCCGTGGTGACCTCGGCGATATTACGCACCTGGGCCGTAAGATTGCCCGCCATCGCGTTGACCGAATCGGTCAAATCCTTCCACGTTCCAGCGGCGCCCGGGACGTTGGCTTGACCGCCGAGCCGCCCGTCTGTACCGACCTCGCGGGCCACACGCGTTACTTCCGCGGCGAACGACCGCAACTGCTCCACCATGGTGTTCAGCGTTTCTTTGAGCTGCAGGATTTCGCCGCGAACATCGACCGTGATTTTCTTGGACAAATCACCACTTGCGATGGCCGTGGCTACTTCAGCAATGTTACGCACCTGCGCCGTGAGATTGCCCGCCATTGAGTTCACGTTGTCGGTAAGGTCTTTCCAGGTTCCGGCGGCGCCGGGAACCTGGGCCTGTCCACCAAGCTTGCCATCGGTTCCGACCTCTCGCGCTACGCGCGTGACTTCTCCGGCGAAGGCGTTGAGCTGATCCACCATGGTGTTGATGGTGTTCTTCAACTCCAGAATCTCGCCTTTCACATCCACGGTGATTTTGCGTGAGAGATCGCCGGTCGCGACTGCCGTGGTCACCTCGGCAATGTTGCGCACCTGCGCCGTGAGATTGCCGGCCATGGAGTTGACCGAGTCGGTGAGATCCTTCCACGTCCCGGCGACGCCAGGAACGCTTGCTTGCCCACCGAGGCGTCCCTCCGTGCCGACTTCGCGCGCTACACGCGTCACCTCGCCGGCAAAAGCGTTGAGCTGATCGACCGTCCTGTTGATGGTATCTTTCAACAGAAGAATCTCCCCGCTGACGTTCACCGTAATTTTCTTGGACAAATCTCCAGCCGCGATCGCCGTAGATACCTCGACAATGTTTCTCACCTGACCCGTTAAGTTATTTGCCATGGAATTGACGGAATCGGTGAGATCTTTCCATGTGCCCGCCACGCCCGGCACCACAGCCTGACCGCCGAGGCGGCCTTCGCTTCCTACCTCGCGCGCCACGCGCGTGACTTCCGCTGCAAAAGCATTGAGCTGATCCACCATGGTGTTAATGGTGTTCTTCAGCTCCAGCAGCTCTCCTTTCACATCGACTGTGATCTTTCGTGAAAGATCGCCGCGCGCCACAGCGGTGGCGACCTCGGCAATATTGCGGACCTGGCCGGTCAGGTTGCTGGCCATGAAATTCACGTTGTCGGTCAGACCTTTCCAGGTTCCAGCGACTCCGGGCACCTCGGCCTGCCCACCCAGCTTTCCTTCCGTGCCAACCTCGCGCGACACGCGCGTGACCTCGCCCGCGAAGGCATTGAGCTGATCCACCATCGTATTGATGGTGTTCTTCAGCTCAAGCAGTTCCCCTTTCACATCGACTGTGATCTTTCGTGAAAGATCGCCGCGCGCCACAGCGGTCGTCACTTCGGCAATGTTGCGCACCTGGCCTGTGAGATTCCCGGCCATGGAGTTCACGGAATCGGTAAGGTCTTTCCACGTGCCCGCGACACCCGGCACGTTTGCCTGACCTCCGAGCCGGCCCTCTGTACCTACCTCACGGGCAACGCGCGTAACCTCGCCAGCGAAGCGGTTGAGCTGGTCCACCATGGTGTTGAGGGTTTCTTTCAGTTGCAGGATTTCTCCGCGCACATCGACCGTGATCTTCCGCGAGAGATCTCCATTGGCAATCGCCGTTGCTACTTCGGCGATGTTTCTCACCTGTCCGGTCAAATTGCTGGCCATGAAATTGACGTTGTCGGTCAAGTCCTTCCATGTGCCGCCCACGCCCGGAACTTGAGCCTGTCCACCAAGTTTGCCTTCTGTGCCGACTTCACGCGCCACGCGGGTGACTTCTCCCGCGAACGCATTGAGCTGGTCGACCATGGTGTTAATCGTGTCTTTCAACTCCAGAATCTCGCCTTTTACATCGACGGTAATCTTGCGAGAGAGGTCGCCG
>Ga0070734_10000747_pt1 | contig 59256 bp, 50 predicted proteins | sample Coa_R1_8_FD_66444 | JGI IMG/M metagenome (GOLD analysis project Ga0070734, IMG submission 66444) | Surface soil microbial communities from Centralia Pennsylvania, which are recovering from an underground coalmine fire - Coalmine... | ecosystem: Environmental > Terrestrial > Soil > Unclassified ...
CGCTTTCGGTTTTTGAAAGCGTGGGTCCGCTCTTCGATTTCCATCTGAGAGGTCGCGGGTGGCGACGGTGCCCTAGGTTCCGGTGTGGGGAACCTGTGCCTTCAATCTGACGTTCCTTCTATTTCCTTCCGCCGAATTTTCTAGCGTGCAAACTTCTCCTTGTCGTTCGAACGAAAATCACAAAAAGTACAGCCGTACGAAATCCATCACTCCGACCAGTCGTTTTTCTTCACTCATTTCTCGTACGCTTATTCCCAAACTCAGCGCTCGCAAAACGCCGCGAACGCGCCCGCTATCCAGGCTGACATCGAGTCTGACATTGAGACCCGATATCGAGCTTTGATAGGGAAGAAGGACCAGCGCCGTGCCCGCCGTCGCCATCTCGATCCCTCGCCGTTGCCGTGCAACGACAACAAACTTGCGTCTGGGTCCAGTACCCACCCCCTACCCTCCGCCTAACTACTCTAGAATGAATACTTACGCAAATCAGGGGGAGGGGGGTACCGCCACTCGAACATTCCCACCTTCGCTCTTTCTTGCCCCGAGCGACTTCTGCGAGGGGTGCCGTTTCCTTCACTCTTTCTTGCCCCGAGCGATTTCTGCGAGGGGTGCCGTGCGCGGCAACTCATCTCCTTATTTCTCAGCAGCTTCCGCACTTTTACCCCGAACCACCCGCGTGGGAGGGGCAATTACAAAAACACCCGGGGTGGGGGTATGCATCTTTTCCTTGCCTCGTTACTTCCTTACCTCTTTCCGTCACTCCTTCCCGGCCCGCCCGTTCAAGATTGTTCACCTCGCCGTTCGCTCCGCCTTGCGAGAATGCAGACTAGCTTCGTATACTGCTTCCCCGGCCAAATGGCAGGTCGACGGGTGGGTAGCCCGCCAAATCCTCTATTTGCGCCACGCAACCAAGCATATGGAAACCGGCAGAGCCGTAGGCCCGCGCCGGTGTGTCGAACACGTCGTGCCCAGTAATCAAGGAGAGTTCCGCATGTCGCAACCGCCGGCCCCGGAAGAGATGAATGTCTACCAAAACGCCGAAGCGCGTTTTGAAGTAGCGGCGCAGAAGTTGGGTTTGGAGCAGGGAATTTACCGGTATCTGAAATATCCGAGCAAGGAAATCACTCTCTACATTCCCGTCGGAATGGACAACGGCTCGCTCGAAGTTTTCATCGGCTATCGCGTCTTGCATTCCACGGTTCGCGGACCCGGCAAGGGCGGCATTCGATTTGCTCCCGACGTTTCGATCGATGAAGTTCGTGCGCTCGCCACGTGGATGACGTGGAAGTGCGCCGTCGTCGATATTCCTTTCGGCGGAGCCAAAGGCGGCATCATTTGCGATCCGCGCAAAATGTCGCGCGGTGAATTGGAACGCCTGACCCGGCGTTATACCGCGGAACTTGCGGACTGGCTTGGGCCAGAGCGCGATATTCCTGCGCCAGACGTGGGCACCGGCGAACAGACCATGGCTTGGGTCATGGACACTTACTCCATGCATCACCGGCAGGCGACGACAGCGGTTGTAACCGGCAAGCCGATTGAACTCGGCGGCTCGCGCGGACGCCGCGAAGCGACCGGTCGCGGTGTCATGATCTGCTGCGACAAAGCGCTGGCAAAGCTCGGCATGAAAAAAGAAAACACCAGCGTCGTCATTCAAGGATTTGGCAACGTCGGTTCCATGGCCGCGGACTTGATGCAGAAGGCTGGCTACAAAATCATCGGTCTAGCAGACATCGGCGGCGGGCTTTACAACGAAAAAGGTTTTGACGTGCCCAAGGTCATCGATTGGGTCTACACACAGAAAAAACCACTGCAGGATTATCCCGGCGGTGGAACGAAAATGAGTTCGCGCGATGTGCTCTTCCAGAAGTGCGATGTGCTCATTCCTGCGGCGATCGAAAATCAAATCACCGAAAAAAATGCATCGCAGGTTCAGGCAAGAGTCATGTGTGAAGGTGCGAATGGCCCCACCACATGGCAAGCCGACGCCATCATCGATGCAAAAGGCGTCTTCACGATTCCGGACATTCTTGGCAACGCCGGCGGCGTCACCGTCAGTTACTTCGAGTGGGTGCAGGACCGGCAGGGCTTTTTCTGGCGCGAGAGCGAAGTCAACGAGCGTTTGCTCGACGTGATGGAAAACGCTTTCGATCAGGTCGTCCGTTACGCCGAAACGCACAAAGTGAACAACCGCATCGCCGCCTATATGGTGGCCATTGACCGCGTAGCAAATGCCTTGAAAATGAGGGGCATCTACGCGTAATCTTCCGTCCTAACTCTGGCTCACCCGTACAGGTCGCGCGCGTGCTGCTGCCCTGCCGTGCGCAGGGTGAAAAATAACTTGCAAACCGCCATGCGCGGGAGATAATGCCGCGCGTGGAAGGAGTCCGCTCCGTGAACCCGAGTCCGGTGTCGGCAAGCTTCGCAAAAACGGAAGAACAGCACCGCCGCGATATTTGCGCGGTCGGCCGCTGGATGTATGAGCGCGAGTACATTGTTGCGTGCGAAGGCAACGTGTCGGTGCGATTGAGCGACGAAAGAATTTTAACGACGCCCACGTGCATGAACAAAGGGTGCCTCTCGCCGGAAGATCTCGTCATCACTGATTTGAACGGCCACAAATGCGTCGGCGACCGGAAAATGTCGTCGGAGATTTTGATGCACTTGCTTTTTTACCGCATCCGGCCGGAAGTGAATGCGGTTTGCCACGCGCATCCCGTGACGGCAACCGGATTTGCAAGCGCGGGCCGTCCGCTCGATCAAGCGCTTCTGCCGGAAGTTATCATTGGACTCGGACAGGTGCCGCTGGTGCGCTATGCGACTCCGGGCACACCGGATTTGAGCCAGGCGCTGGAGCCGTTCGTGGAAAGCTACGACGCGTTGTTACTTGCGAATCATGGCGTAGTCACGTGCGGACCGGATTTGCTCACGGCATTTTACCGGATGGAAACTGTTGAGCATTTTGCAAAGATTCTGCTGGCGGCGGAAAATGCCGGCACGCCGAAACTTCTTTCCTCGCGCGAAGTTGCGAAATTAATGGCGGCGCGCGCCCGCTACGGAGTTCTTGCTCCTCCCGGAGCGTCCGAACTTCCGGTCACGAGCGACAGCGAAGACGGCGGGGCGGACGAAATTACATTGAAGCGCGACGAACTGGATCATTTGATTGAAGAAGCGCTGCGCCAGGATCGCGCGCGGCGCTGAAAAATAATCAGCTCTCGCGAACGCGGGAACCGTCCAAAATTTCCCTGACTTTTTTTGCCAGCAAAAATGGTGCGAATGGTTTTTGCAGGAATCCAAACTCTTGTTCTTCGATTCCTTTGCGAGTGATGGAATCGCCGAGATATCCCGACATCAGCAGAACTTTCAAGTTGGGATTTTTTGCACGCAAACGCTTCGCGAGTTCCGGTCCGCTGATTTCCGGCATCACGACGTCGGAAAGAAGCAGATCGAACTTGCCTGCATGTTGATCGAATACCGATTCGGCATCTTGGGGACGCGCCGGACAAATCACAGAGTAACCGTGCGAAGTGAGAACCGCGCGAATGAGATTGCAAACCGCCAAATCATCCTCGACGACAAGAACACTTTCGCGGCCATCGAGTACCAGATTCAACTCTGGCGGAGCCATCGCGCCCGCTGGAACGGAATCGGTCCGTGGCAGATAGATGCGAAACGTAGTGCCGTGTCCCGGTTGGCTCGTGAAGGTAATGTTGCCGTTCGCTTGTTTCAAAATTCCGTACACGGTGGAAAGTCCCAAGCCAGTGCCTTTACCGGCCGGCTTGGTCGTAAAGAAAGGCTCGAAGAGGCGCGTCTGAACATGCATGTCCATGCCGATGCCGTTGTCTTTTACAACGAACTCGACGTAGCGGCCGGGTTTCATATTGTTGGCGGCCGCGATGCCATCGCCCAACTCCACATTTCTGGTTTCGAATGTGAGCTGGCCGCCTTGCGGCATAGCGTCGCGCGCATTGACGGCCAAGTTCAAGATGACTTGCTCCATCTGTCCGGCGTCGGCGAGCACGGTTCCCAAATCGTCGGCGAGCTGTGCGGAAATCAAAATATCTTCACCGATCAACCGGTGGAGCAGTTTTTCCATTCCGGAGATCACCAGATTCAGCTTCAGCACGCTCGGCTGAATGGTTTGTTTTCTGCTGAAGGCGAGCAACTGGCGGGTTAAAGACATCGCGCGTTCCGCCGCTTTTTGAATTTGATCCACGTGCCCGCGCAGCTTCGCGTCATTGATCAGGGAGTCGGAAAGAATCGAACTGTAGCCGTTAATTACGGTCAGCAGATTATTGAAGTCATGAGCGACACCGCCGGCGAGTGTTCCGATCGCCTCCATTTTTTGCGATTGCCGCAAATGCGCTTCGATGAGCCGGTATTCGGTAATGTCGCGCACCGAAGAGACAACGCCCACAATGTTGCCGTTGGCATCGCGGCGCGGGGCTTTCTGCGTCAGAAATACCCGAGAGTCGCCGCTCAGAGTGAGGCAATGTTCAAAAGATTTTGCAGTTCCGCTTTCCGAGACTTCCTTGTCCTGCTTTGAAAGCTCTCGTGAAGTTTCCGGATCGAAGAATTCATCGTTGGACTTTCCAACGATCTGCTCGGGCGTCCTGCCGAGTAGATCCGCAAAGGTTTGATTGACGATGATATAGCGCCCCTTCAAATCCTTGATGAAGAAAGCGTCGCCCGTGCCTTCAAACACCGATTTCAACAAAGCATTGCGTTCCTGCAAAGCCCGCGCGGATTCGGCTTGTTGCGATTCGGCCACGAGAATCCGGCCGACCGAACAGGCAAAAGAAACCAAAACCAGGACGATGGCGGTGGCAAGTTGCACGTCCGCGATTCCCGCCGCGAGCAGCAGCACGACCAGCGGAAAGATCAGCGACACGACGTGGATGAGTCCCCATTCGCGGCGGAGTCTCTTATTCAACGCTGCCTTGGACGCCGTTGCCTGCAGGGATTGGTCGAAAGACGAAGTGGCTGCAAGGATGGAGGTCACCAGGAACGGAATGGTCCAGCACAGATCCCACAAAGTGCCGCTGCGAAGTTGTTTGGTCGACTGGAGATAGAGAAACGGTGTTTCACAGGAAAAGTAGACACCGGCAAAAATTGCCATGAGGCCGTACAAACGACGGCTGAGTTTTTGCTCAGCGAAAGCCGCGCTGAGCCCGAGCGTCACCATCAGGGAAAGGTCGCGGAGGAATTCGGGGGTCCATGACAGCTTTGCGAGCGCGCCCCAACCGTGCTGCCAGTAACCTGGCGTCTGGAACGTGAAAAGATAGAGGGCGACAAAAACGACGATGACTTGCAGAAAGTCAAAAATGCGCGGCCACTGTTCGCGGTCGAACCCTTTTTCGGGATCGATGAAGACCGTCATGAAAAGCGGCGCCATGCTGAGGAAGAAGATAATGTCGCTCGGCCAGGGAGCGTCCAAGGGAGCGTGCAGCACGCTTTCGTAGTAGGTGCAGATAATCTGAGCGAAACACCAGATGGAAAAGCCTGTGGTTACAAGCATCCAGAAATACCGGCCAAAATTTCGCATGCGGCGCGCGGCAAGAGCGCACGCCAGTGCGGCCAGCAATCCGGCGGCAAGTTCGCACAGGTTGGAAACGAGCGATAGCGCTCCCGGAATCGGATGGGCGAGTAGAACTGTCACATGGACAGCAAGAATCAGCAGCGCGACGAACGGCACCACGCGAAGGGCCCGTTCGGGAGGAGTAGCCTGCGACACGTTCATGGCCTTTCAGAAAATCGCCAAATGCAGGGTATTCCCTATAGTCCGACAAATCCGCGAAATCCATTGTTAAAATGAAGGGCCTTTGTCGAGAATGGCAAGGTAACCGATACGAAAGCGAGGGCTTCGCGATTTACCGGTATCGAGACGCGAATCGCGGGCATCCAAGCTGGAGAAGAGGAGGACCCTATGGCTGAGGAATTCAAGGCGCGGCTGGATTACACGAAACATGCTCACGAGGCGTTGCGCTCGCTCTACGCGCTAGAACGTTATTTGCACGATTCGGGCATCGATATAAAGCTGCTGCACGTGCTGAAACTACGCGCTTCGCAGATCAACGGCTGCGCGTTATGTATTGATATGCATTGGAAGGATGCGCGGGCGGCGGGCGAAACGGAGCAGCGGTTGTACGGCCTGAACGCGTGGCGAGAGTCGCCGTACTACACGGAAAAGGAGCGTGCCGCGCTCGAATGGGCAGAGGCGGTGACACTGGTTTCAGAGACACACGTCCCGGACGAAGTGTACGAAAGAGTGCGCGCGCAATATTCCGAAAAAGAAATCGTCGATCTGACGCTGGCGGTCGGCATGATCAATCTGTGGAACCGCATCGCGATTTCGTTTCGCGCCGAGCCGGGACTCTATCAGCCCAAACAAGCGTCTGCCGCTGCGAGCTGAGCGAGACGGGGCTTTGCGGGCGCTCACTTCGCCTGTACAATTCCGCCAGTGATTCGATCGGTTGAGGCGGAGATTGTGTGAGCGAAACGCAGCTTTTTTTTGACGCGATCCGTTGCGGCGATTTCCCCGCAGTGAAGGCGCTTCTCGATCAGGATCCATCGTTGCTTTCCGCAACAAACCAGCAATCGCAGAGTCCCGTTCTCTTTTCGATTTATCACCGCCAAAACGAAATTCGCGATTTCCTGTTATCGCGCGGCGCGACATTGGAATTGCACGAAGCCGCCGCCGCGGGGAATTTGCCGCGCGTGAAGGAACTGGTCGAAGCGGATCCATCCTCGGCAAAAGCCTATTCACCGGATGGATTCCCCGTGTTGGGGCTGGCCGCGGCGTTCGGGCAACTCGACGTGACAAAGTATCTCCACGCAAAAGGCGGCGATATCAATGCCGTCTCGACGAATGGCAGCGGCTACACGGCTCTTACCGGAGCGGTGGCCAGCGGCCACACAGAAGTGTCGAAGTGGCTGCTGGAAAATGGCGCCAATGCAAATTATCGCTATGCGAACGGATATTCTCCGCTGCTCACCGCGGCCGCCAACGGGCACCTCGAAATCCTGAAGGCATTGCTGGCACATGGCGCTGACTTGCACGCAAAAACAACGGACGGAAAAAACGCGGTGGCTTACGCGGAAGAGCGCGGGCACAAGGAAGTGGCAGCGTTTTTGCTTCAGCAAGGGTTGTCGCGATAGTCAGGCAGTTTGGTTGTGTAGGCGCGTTATACAACAATGTCGTTTCCCGTTTACCTGCCGCTCGGTTCCTTCAAACTGCACCCGCACGTCGTTTTCGAAACGCTGGCATACGCTGTTGCATTTCGCGTTTACGTGGCACTGCGCAAACGAGCAGGGGATGCGCTGGATGATGCAAATCGCTGGTGGGTGATCGCGGCGTCCGCCATCGGCGCGGTGGTTGGATGCAAAGTGCTGTATTGGTTCGAAGATCCAGCGGCGACGGTGGCACATCTGCGCGATCCCGCGTATTTGATGGGCGGAAAAACAATTGTGGGCGCGCTGATTGGCGGATTGTTCGCAGTGGAACTCGTTAAACAATATTTGGGGATCGAGCGACGCACGGGCGATTTGTTTGCGGTTCCACTGTGTATTGGCATCGCCATTGGGCGAATCGGCTGTTTCTTGACCGGGCCCGAGGACCATACGGGCGGCGGTGCGACGGCTTTACCGTGGGGCGTCAATTTCGGCGACGGGATTTCCCGGCACCCCACACAGCTTTACGAAGTGCTGTTTGCGCTGGCACTTGGAGTGTTTCTCTGGCGGCAATCACGGCGTCCGCATGTCGAAGGCGACCTCTTCAAGCAATTCATGGCCGGCTATTTTTCATTCCGTTTGGTTTGCGACTTTTTGAAGCCAGATGATGTGCGCATCTTTCTTGGCATGACGGCAATTCAGTGGGCATGCGTTTTGATGCTGGCGTACTATGCAGCAGACATCTGGCGATGGATACGATCCGGATTTGATTCTCCGGATACAGTAAGAACTCAGTCTTCCTCCATTGAGGGCAGCCGATGAACAGCACGCCGCAAGCTCCACTCGAATCGCCTTCCCAAGAGCCGCGTTCTCTTTGGAAACCCATCGGCATCACGATTCTCGGCAGTTTTGTTATAGCCCTCGGCAGTTGCGCGGGTGGCGCGGCTCTTGGCTCGGGGCCGCTGAAATCCATTTCCGTCCCGCTGATTTGGATCGGCTTCCTCTTCGAGCTTGTCTTTCTCGGGTCACTTATAGCTGCGGTGATCTATTTTTTCGTGACTCTATTTTTCAAGCGATGAGCGATCGACACGCAAACGGAAATCGGAATTCGCCGTCGAACTGGCTTCTTGGTGCGGGTGTTTTTCTTGTGGCGGCCGGCGCCGGATTCCTCCTTCTATTCGGCGTAATCGTCCGAGCGCCAGCAAAATTCTCCGGTTGGCAGGCGGGGGCCTCCGTGGTGGGGTTGCTCGTGGGCGGAATCATGACCGCGATAGCGCTGAGCAAACGAACAGGGCGATCCACGATCGTTCCGGCGTTGGTGAGTCTGGCATGCGCCGTGCTTCTGACAGGAGGGGCGGGTTACGGATACCTTGCGACGTGCAACTACGATGGGCCCAAGAATCCGGCCAATGGAACGTTCTTCGTTCTTGCCGCCATCGGAGCGATATTTTGCGCGGTCACGGCGGTTTGGTTGGTCGTCGCAATCATTGTCCGGATCTTCAGAAAACGCCCGGAGCAGGAAACGAAATGAGCGAACGCGTCCGGCCGTACCTTTTCTACGATGTCGCACTGACGATCTGCTCGACGTGTTTTCGCAAACTAGAGGGCAAGATCGTGTCTGTGGATGACAAAGTATTTTTGCTGAAGCGCTGCCCGGAGCACGGACCGGAACGGGTGCTGGTTGCCGATGACGTGGATTACTACCGACGCTGCCGGGAAGTGTTTATCAAAAAGCCGGAAATGCCGGCGCATTACAACACGCCGGTCAAATGGGGCTGCCCGTATGATTGCGGCCTGTGCACCGACCACGAGCAACATTCGTGTTTGTCGCTGCTCGAGATTACGGACTCCTGCAATTTGCGCTGCCCGGTGTGTTATGCGGGAAGCGGGCCGGAACGCACCGAGCACCGCTCGCTTGCGTTGATAGAAAAAATGCTGGATGCGATTGTACGCAACGAAGGCCATCCGGATGTGGTGCAAATTTCCGGAGGCGAGCCGACGCTGCATCCTGAATTTTTCAAAATTGTAGCGATGGCCAAGGCGCGGCCGATTCGGCACCTGATGGTCAACACGAATGGCTTGAAAATTGCGCAAGACGAAGATTTCGTTAAGCGGCTGGCGGAAATCGAAGACTTCGAGGTGTATCTGCAATTCGATTCGTTCGAACGCCAAGCGCTGCTCGATTTGCGCGGCGGCGATTTGCGCAGCGTGCGCGAAAAAGCGCTGGAGCGGCTGAATCGCCACGGCATTTCCACCACGCTGGTGATGACTTTGCGGAAAGGCCTGAACGATCACGAAATAGGCAAGACCATCGAATATGCGCTGGAGCAGCCTTGCGTTCGCGGAGTCACACTTCAGCCAATCCAGGACGCCGGCCGGCTGGAGAAGTTCGATCCGGCGACGGACCGCCTGACGCTGACGGAAGTCCGGCGGAAAATTCTGGAGCAGACAAAAGTGTTTCAGCCGGAGGACGTGATTCCGGTACCGTGCCATCCCGACTCGCTGGCGATGTCGTACGCGCTGAAAGTCGAAGGGAAAGTTGTGCCGCTGACGCGATTCGTGGAGCCGGACGTCCTGATTAACGCGGCGCGCAACACGATTGTTTACGAAGAAGAGCAGGGAATCCGCGATTGCCTGTTCAAACTTTTTTCCACGAATCATTCACCGCAATCCGGCGCGAATTCGTTGCGCGAACTGCTCTGTTGCCTGCCAAAAATCGCGGCGCCCGCCGAGCTAAGCTACAAAAATATTTTTCGTGTCCTGATTGTTCAGTTCCTTGACGCGCATGCTTTCGACGTTCGCAGCGTGAAAAAGACGTGCATACACATTGTGCATCCCGACGGGCGGCTGATTCCGTTCGACACTTACAATCTTTTTTATCGCGACGATCTGGAACGAGCCCGGCTCGCGCCGCTGCGCGGATTGCCTGCATCCGAAATAGCGCTACCCGTTCTTCCCGTTCGCTAAGCGCGAATGGTGAAAAGTTTTTGCTGCCCGACCCTGGCCGCCGGGAGTACACTGCAACGCGCCAACTCTCCCTAAATCGACTCTTTGGAATAGCCGATGGCTTCCAACGCAACGGTCCATGCGCCCTCGCCGGCGCCAAGTCGCAATGCCATCAGCGGCGGCTGGTTCTACGCGATTTTGATTTTGCTCGTGCTTGCAGCCATTCTCCGGTCCGCCATCGCCACACGCTTCGATGACTTCTCTATGGACGAGGCCTATCACATCGTTGCGGGCGTTTCGTATGTCAAACGCGGCGACTTTCGCATCAATCCGGAACATCCTCCGCTCGTGAAACTCTGGGTCGGCGCGGTGACCTCCGCGTTCGGTTTTCACCTCAGTCCGTTTCGCGAACTGCACGACAAATTCGACGAGCGGACATTTGTAAACGACGACACTTACTATCGCAACGACCCTGAAGCGATGCAGCGCCACGCCCGCGCCGCCATGTTTGTCCTGAACGGCACGCTGCTGGTCTTTTTTGGTTTTGCACTCCGCCGGGTATTTGGTTCCTTTGTCGCCATAGGAACGATTCTCTTTCTCGCTCTCGATCCCACAGTTGCCGGCCATTTTCCGCAGGTGATGACGGATCTGCCCGTTTCGCTGCTCGCTGCGACTGCCGTCGTGCTTGCCGCTCGCGCATTTCGCGATTGGCGGGCTACGGATTTTGCCCTTACCAGCCTCGCGCTTGGCTTAGCTCTCGCAACAAAACATTCAGCACCGGCTTTCTGCGTCGCCTTGGCCGCCGCGGGACTTGTTTGCGCGTTTGTAGTTCCGTTTGCGGAGATTCGCGACACTCGAGCGAGGCGCCTTTTACTCATTGCGGCAATGCTGCTCGGGGCGGTCGCGATACTGTGGGGTTTCTACCGCTTTCGGTTTACGGAAAGCGCCGCACCTCAAGAAGTCTTCAATCGTGCTCTCGCGGACAAGATTGAAGACATTCACTCGCCTCGATATCGCTTTGCGCTCAGCCGGCTTGCGCAAGCGCGTCTTCTACCGCGAGCTTATTTGTGGGGACTCGCCGATGTCACGCGCGCCGGCCTTGAAGGACGCATTGCCTCCCGTCTGGTTTTCGGACGAATGTACTGGGGAAACGGACCGGTCTATTTTTTTCCGGGCGTCATAGCCGTCAAACTTCCGATCGGACTGGAAGTGCTGATGCTGGCGGGAATATTTCTATTTTTTGCACGCCGATTGCGGGCCGAATGGAGAATCCCGGGCTTCGTTTTGAGTTTTGCAATTGTGGCATTCTTTTTTGTTCTGGCCCGTGGTTCAACTTACGGGGGCATGCGTCACGCTCTACCGGCCGCGATGCTCCTATCCGTCTTCGCTGGCTTCGCGGTCCACTATGCCGCAACCTCGCCGCGAAAGTTTCCGAGGTTGGTTGTCGCGCTAGCCATCGTTCTTGCGGCAATCTCCGCTCTCCCTATCTTGCGGCCTTACGAGTATTACAACGAGCTCGTTGGCGGCGCCTCGAATGCCTATCTTTATTTCAACGACGAGGGCATGGATATGCAGATGCGGATGAAAGATCTGGCTCGCTACTATCGCCAAAACATCGAACCAGCCCACGAAATTCCCGTATTCCAATACTCTTCGTTCGAGCAGGAACAGAACTACATGAAGCTGGATTGGATTGGTCGCGATCGCAAGAGAGACGAACATTTTTACGAAAGTCGCAATTTTACCGGAACTGTTTTCGTCGAGGCGCGTCACCTTGGCCCGCGCCTGTTTTATGACTACGCGGGGTTTCGCGCCGCCAAGCCCACGGCGCGCTTTGGCGCCCTCCTTGTGTATCGCGGTACGTTCGATGTTTCGCCCATGCTGGCCGAGGATCGCTACTGGGCGGGCCTCAATGAGCTATTCGTGAACCGTGATTCCGCTGCGGCTGAGAAGCTGTTCCTCCGGAGCGTCGATCTGGACCCAAGTGGCTTTTGGGCGTTCATTGAACTTGGCAACTTATATTTGGCGCACGGCGATCGCGAGAAAGCTATTCGTGCGTATCGAGGTGCGCGCGATCACTCGCCGGCTAACACAATCTTCCGCAGTGAAATCGAGGAGCAGCTTCAGTTGGTGCAGACGCAAGACATTTCGCAGATTCGACCGCTTCGCGACCCCAATTTGGAGTGATTCTTCCCGTTCGTTCTTTTGCTTTGGCGCTCCGTTTGCATTAGTTGGTAAGGCAGCGGCACTACATCGCTAGATGGGGTGCCTTTCGCCGACACCTGGAGCATCGACATGGCAGCGCGTGTCGTTAGCCGCACTTCATGAAGCACGGCAGACAAAAATTCGTCACGCTAGTTGGCTGGGGTGCGCTACTTTTGTTGAGCCTCGCCTGCGGCATTCCGGTGGCGCGCCCGCCGCGGCCGTTTCCGTTCCCCGGCGGTCCCGACGGCGATGGGGGCTCGCCGCTCAGTCACCCCGATCGTCAATTTCCACTTCAACTGGCAGGCGTAAATTCCGTTTCGTTTGATCCGACGGGCCGCCGGATGGCCACGGCGGGTGACGATGGAGCCGTCACGATCTGGGAATTTCGCGAAGTGCGGCTCGCGCTTCGAATGCGCGGACATTCGGGCCCAGTGACGAGCGTCGCCTTCGCGCCCGACGGTAAAGTTGTTGTCTCCGCGAGCAGAGATAAATCTCTCAAACTGTGGGACGCCGCCACGGGCCAGTTGATACGCACGCTGATTGGCCACACCGAGGAAGTGCGCAGCGTTGCGTTTTCGCCGGATGGAAAACTCATCGCGAGCAGTGGGGCCGACCACACTATTCGGCTCTGGGACGCGCAGACCGGCAAAGAGGAAAAAATCCTCAAGGGGCACACGGCGGCGGTGAATGTGGTTGCGTTCAGTCCGGACGGCGCAACGGTCGCCAGCGCCAGCGACGACAAAACTGTGCGGCTCTGGGATGTGAAAACCGGCGCGCTGTTTCAATCGCTGACGGGCCATGCCGACCCGGTCATCGCGCTCGCATTTTCGCCGGACGGGCGGCGACTTGCTTCCGGCAGCGCACACCTCGCCGCACTTCAGCATCACGGAAATCTAAAACTTTGGGATGCCGCAACGGGCCGCGAAATTGCGACGCTATCGGCCAACGTCGACGCAATCTCCGCGCTGGCCTTCCGCCCCGATGGAAAAGTTCTCGCTCGCGCTTATTTCGGGTACGACCACCTGTGGAACATCCTCGTTCTGGATGCGCGCGACGACGGTTGGGTGCAGCATTTCGTGGCACATCAGCGCCGCATCACCCAACTTGCCTATTCGCCTGATGGAGCTTGGCTCGTTTCCGTCAGCGCGGATAAGACCATTCGCTGCTGGCGGCAACCGTTGTGAGAACCCAGCGAGCGCCCTAGCCTCGCTAGTCATCTATGGACGGCACTCATCTACCTTCGTACAATCTCGGCTCGCGACCATGAAGCGACCCTGGCCAATCCTCGTATTCGGAATCTTGTTCATCGTGGTGGGCGCGGTTGGTTTCGCGTCTCACCTGACGGAGCGCCCATTCGAACGCTACATCATACTCATCTCAGGAGTTAGCCTTCTTGCTGTCGTCGGCGGCATCTTTCTGCTTCTTGGGCACAACTGGGCCCGCTGGTTGGTCCTCGCGTGGCTCGCGTTTCATGTTTTCATCAGCGCATTCGACTCATTCGAAAAATGCGCGGTGCATGTGGCTTTTCTGCTCATCATCGGCTATTGCCTGCTTCGCCCCTCGACATCGCTTTATTTTCGCGGGGGCACTTCGAGCTGAATCGTCTGCAGTTACAATCCGTCAAAGCGGGAGACGGATCGAATCGGAGGCGACTCCTCGATGGGCAGTTTCAGCGGCGCGAGAACACGTCCACGTATGTCTTTGCAGGCGCTTTTCGGATTCTTCAGTCTCTTTGCGGCGCTTTGCACCATATTCGCCCTTGGCGTTACCGCCGCCGAAGCGTGGAGCGAGCACAAGCAATCGTCCTGGCCATCTGCGTCAGCTTCGATCCGGCGTTGCGCCGTCGATACGTATGTTCGAGTTCGTCGCAGCTTCAGCGGAACTCGCTCGCGCATCACGTGCGAGATTCAATTCGACGTGAACGGAGAGGATGTTCAGGCGCGCCTTCACTCGGGCAGTTCTTCTTCCGATAAGGATGTTTCCCGGATGAACCGTTGGGTCTCTCAACACAGACCCGGCACTGCCATTGAGATTCGCTACGACTCATCAAATGTGAAAAATGCCGTGCTCACCGAAACCGATATGCCGCTGGCCGGTCCTCGAACGCCGAACAACCTCAAGCTTCTCGCGATAGCTGCGCTCGCCTTTGTCGTCTTTTACTCGTTGGCCCTGACGTCGCAGCGCCGCAAGACGCCCGTTCCAGCCTGACCCTAAACTTTTCGCCTGACTCTCCTTTTGACATCCCAAAGGAGTCTTGCTATGCTCCTTTGGCCATGCCAATGGAGGGCAGATGCCGGAAGCGAAATCGGAAGTTTTGCAAGGCACACTCGACCTGATGGTGTTGAAGACGCTCGACGCTTTGGGCCCGCTGCACGGATACGGAATTTCGCGGCGCATAGAGCAGGTCAGCGAGGAAGTTTTGCGGCTCAACGAAGGCACCGTCTACGCTTCGTTGCTCCGGCTTCAACAGAATCGATGGATATCGGCAACCTGGGGAATCTCCGAAAACAATCGCAAGGCGAAGTTTTATGCAATCACGCGGTCCGGCCGCAAACAGTTAAGCAAGGAAACGGAAAACTGGCAGCGAATTTCCGGCGTCGTCGGGCGCTTGCTAGGTTTGGCGACAGGCCGGTGATGTATGTGGAGACTTCGCAGGCTCACATCTCGTATTCGTGGACAATTTGCAGGCGGTGATGCTGACGCCGATTTGAATTTGGAAATCGAAGAGCACTTGCGAACGCTTGCGGAACGCTTTGTGCGCGAGGGCATGTCCCCTGCGGACGCGGAGCACGCGGCGCGCCGGCAGTTCGGGGGTATCACCCAACTGCGCGAGAATCATCGCGATTTCCGTGCGATGCCGTTTCTGGACAATTGCCTTCGCGACCTGCGCTTTGGTGTTCGACTTCTTCGGAAGAAGCTGGCCTTCTCTCTCATCACGGTTTCGGTTCTGGCGCTGGGAATCGGCGCAAACACCGCTGTTTACAGCGTCGCAAAAGGAGTCGTCTTTGCGCCGCTGCCGTTCCCGAAGCCTGATCGCCTCGTTCTTCTCTTCGAAGCCGACCCCGGTGAGCGCTTTCAACCGGGAAGGCAAAACTTAAGCAGCGTACGCCCCGGAACCATCCAGGATTGGCAAGAACAACTCCGCAGTTTCGAGGGGATTGCACCAGCCAGCGACATCCAGTCCACGATTGTGGAGGGAGACCGCGCGTCTGTGAGCTACGGCTATCAGGTGGGTCAGGGCTTCTTTGAAGTTCTCGCCGTTCCTCCGCGTCTCGGGCGGAGTTTTACCGCTGCCGACTATGCCGCTGACGGTGAGCATATCGTCGTCCTTGCGGATCGCATGTGGCGGGATCGGTACAATTCTGATTCCAGAATCATCGGCAGGAAAATCATGCTCAACGGTGCTCCGCGCGATGTCATCGGCGTGATGCCTCCTGGATTTCTGCCTACCGCCTACGGAAACGACCCTCAATTCTGGATTCCGTTGCATTTGGACCCCGCAGCGAAATATAGCTTTGTAACGTGGGGCTACTATGTGTTTGCTCGCCTGAAAGACGGCGCGACAATCGCGCAGGCTCAATCGGAAATGGACGCAGTCGCTGCCCGAATGCGCGGAGCGCATCCCGGCGAATTTGAAGCGGGGGGAATCGTCGCACCGCTCGACGCTTACCTGTTCGCCAATCACGAGCGGCTATTCTTTCTACTTTTGGCCGCCGTTGGATTGGTCTTGCTGATCGCGTGCGCCAACGTGGCCAACCTGCTGCTTGCGCGAGCGCTGGAGCGACAGCGCGAGTTTGCAATTCGATCCGCCCTCGGTGCTTCACGGTTGTCAATTCTCCGGCAAGTGCTGACGGAATGCATGGTCCTTGCGATTGCCGGTGGAGTGTTGGGAGCGCTTCTGAGTCCATTGCTCACTCGTCCGTTGCTCGCGCTCCTGCCCACCGGCAATCTCCCGCGACTGGATCAGATCAGAATCGACACGGGCGTCCTGGCGTTCACAACGGCGATTTCAATTTTTGCCGGGCTTCTTTTCGGCGTTGTGCCAGCCGTGCGAGCGGGCCGCGGTGATCTTTCTCGAGCGCTTCGAGAGGGTGGGCGAAGCAGCGTATCGAAGAGCGAACTTCGGCTGAACGATGCTTTGATGGTCTCGGAGATCGCGCTTTCTTTGGTTCTTCTCGTCAGTGCGGGTCTGCTTACCCAAACCTTTCTCAAATTTCTTCGCGCCGATCCCGGATTCCGCCCGGAGCAATCTGTTGCTTTGCAACTTTCGATTCCGGACTATCGCTACGGAATTTATGAAGATGGCGGCAAGAATGAATTGCGAGCGACGTTGTACCGTCGTCTCGATGGATCGATACGTTCTCTTGCCGGCGTTCGCGAGGCGGGTCTTACCCTTAAAGTTCCCATTCTCCAATTCTGGAACCCAGACGACCTCAGCATTGAGGGCCGTCCGCCGGTCTTTCGGAATGGCTCCAACAATATCCTGCCGCGCTGGGGCATTCCCAAGCACGGTTTGGTCTCCTACCAGGCTGTTTCGCCCGGATACTTTGGTGCTGTCGGTATTCCACTTGTTCGGGGACGCCTGTTCGACGATCGGGATCGCGCGGACGCGCCGGTCGCGGCAGTAGTCAACGAAGCGTTGGTGCGCCAATTTTTCCCCAATGAAGATCCAATCGACCGGCGAATCGCCGTTGATCGCGGAACGACGTTTCTCCGGCGCATGACCATAGTGGGAATCGTGCGCGATGCCCGGTTGGATGGCATGAATCAGCAAGCGCAGCCCGAAGTTTTTGCATCAATGGCGCAGCTACCGACTGCCGATGCGTGGATCGTTGCTCGTGCAAACGGCGATGCGAAATCCATTGCGAGCGCATTGCAGAAGGCCGTGCGGGATATCGACCCCGAAATCGGCATCGTTCAACAAATCACTCTAACGAGTGTAATTTCCGATTCGCTCTGGCGCGAACGTTTTTCGGCGCTGCTGGTTGGCCTGTTTGCGGGATTGGCCGCCATCATCGCTGCGGGTGGACTGTACGCTCTTATTTCTCAAGCCGTCCTGCGCCGAACAAGAGAGATCGGCGTGCGCATGGCACTTGGCGCCACCACCGCTCAAATTGCGCGGACGGTTCTCGGCCACGGCTTTCGCGTGACGGCGAGGGGCATGCTCGCGGGAGCGTTGCTCGCCATTTCCACGAGCCGCCTCCTTGCAGCACAAGCCTTTGACGTCAGCGGTCTGCCTGCGATGTTTCTGATCGTTGTAACTCTGCTGCTTCTTCTTACGTCGGTCGCTTGTTGGGTTCCACTTCGGAGAGCGTTGTCCGTCGACCCAGTCACGGCCTTGAGAATGGAGTGATCGAAACATGCCAGATCGAGTCGCGAGACGATTTCGTTTTGCAATCCTGCTTTTTGTTGCAGCTTTATTGGTTTCTACTGCTTCGGCGCAATCCGTCAAGCAGCGGCCGTACGTTGTCCTGGTGTCGCTCGACGGATTTCGCTACGACTATGCCGAACGCTACAACGCCACCAATCTGCTCGCGATTGGCAAAGCGGGAGTTGCTGCAGAAGGCCTGATTCCTGTTTTTCCGACCCTCACTTTTCCCAATCACATCAGCATCGTGACCGGGCTTTATCCCGAGCACCACGGAATCGTCGAGAATGGCTTCTACGATCCGATTCGCAAGGAGTTTTACGGAATGGGTGCCGGGGCACAGGATGGATCCTGGTATCGCGCCAAACCTCTTTGGGTGCTGGCGGAAGAGCAAAATGTAAAGTCGGCGACCATGTTCTGGCCGAGTTCTGACGCCGAAATCTTCACAATTCGTCCTTCCTATTGGAAGGCGTACGATATGAGCTTTCCCAACGAACAACGAATTGCTCAAGTTTTGAATTGGCTGAAACTGCCGGAAGCGCAACGTCCGCACCTCGTCACACTGTATATGAGCGACGTCGATGCGGCGGGCCACAAATTTGGTCCAGAGTCGGCCGAAACCGCAGCTGCAGTGCAGCGCATCGACAAGCTTGTTGGGGAGCTATGGAGAAATCTCCAGGCTTTGAATCTGCCGATCAACCTCATCGTCGTATCGGACCACGGCATGCAAAAGGTGGAGGGCTTCGTTGACATCGGCCCCTTCGCGGATTTTAAAAAAGTAAAAGTGGACGACGCTGGTGTTTTCACACTCGTCTACGCTCCCGATTCCGAGGCTGCGGAACAAATGTACTTTGCATTGAAAGCAAAGAGTCCCAAGTTTGACGTCTACCGGAGGAAGGAAACGCCGCCTCAATGGCACTTCTCGGAGGATCTGCGAATCGGCGATCTCATCGTCATCGCGAAAGGCCCAAACATGATCGGAACGGAGCCACCTTCCGGCGGCGTGCCTCCGCTTCTCGGCGAGCATGGATTCGATCCGGCCGAATTCCCAACGATGAAGGGGATTTTCTACGCCGTTGGCTCCAACATAAAGCCGGGCGTAAGAGTTTCTCCCTTTGAAAATGTGAACATATTTCCCCTAATCACCAAAATTCTCGGATTGAAAAATCTCACGCGTCTGGACGGTTCCGAAAAGCCGCTCGCAGGCGTTTATCGACCGTGATCGTGGTGTGCCGTGCGTTCGAAACAGAATTGCAGTCATCGTAGTGCGATTCACGGCGCGCTCGCGCGGAACGTGACGAGACCTTTGTCCATCGCATAATGAATCAACTCGGCCACGGAATGTACCCCGAGCTTCAGCATAATTTTCGCGCGATGTGTCTCTACGGTTCTGACGGCAATTCCCAATAACCCGCCGATCTCTTTGTTGGATTTTCCCGTGACCAGGAGCCGCAGAATTTCCTGTTCGCGAGCCGTCGGTCTTGCCTCATCGCTCTCGGCACTTGGCGGCCGCTTCGCGGCTTCCAGGAATCCCCGCAGAACCATGTCAGAAACTTTTGGCGTCAAAAACAATCTGCCCTGTGACACTTCTCTCACCGCTTGGATGAGTTGCTCCGCCAAATCCGATTTCAAGACGTAGCCTCGCGCTCCCGCTTCCAGAATTCGCCGGACCATTTGATCCGACTCGTGCATCGTAAGAATCAGAATCTTCAAGTCCGGTGATTCTTTCAGAATTCGCCTTGTAGCTTCCAGCCCGTCGAGTTTCGGCATGGTGATATCCATAATCAACACACGCGGCCGGAGTCTTATGGCAAGCCGTGCAGCCTCAATTCCGTCCCCTGCTTCTCCCACAACCTGCCAGTCGTGGTGAGCCGTAAGAAGGCTGCGAATTCCGCGCCGCACCAGCTCGTGGTCATCGGCAATCACAATTCGAAAGTGCTCGTTTCGTCTACGCATAAATTGGCAGGCTAACCCGTACCGTTGTCCCCTGACCGCTCGACTCGACCTGCAGACACCCTCCCACCTGCTTGACTCGTTCTTCCATGCTCGGGATTCCCACACCAACAGGCACGTGCGCTTTTCCGTTCTGTTTTCGGCTGTCGCCCGCCATTCCTCTTCCGGCGTCTTGGATGGTGAGACAAATGCCCTTTGTGTCTCGTACCAGGTTTATTGCCGCGATCGCGCTCCCGGAGTGACGCTGGATATTCGTCAGACTCTCTTGCACGACGCGAAACAGGCCCAGTTCGACCTCCTGCGAATATCTGCCGAATTCGGAAGACACCTGCAGGTTCACCTTGATACCCGTTCTCTCCTCGTAGCCGTCGGCGAAATGGCGGATGGCGTCTTCGAGTCCGGCCTCATCGAGCAATGGCGGATGCAAAAGGTAGGAGAGTGTGCGAATTTCTCGTAACGACCTGTCCGATACGGTTTGGCATTGCTGTACAAGATTTCGCAGCTTCCGGTTTGCAGCGGGAATGGCATCCCGCAACTGGCTGAGCGTTGTTGTCAGTGCCACCAGGTCCTGTCCTGTCGAATCATGCAAATCACGCGCGATTTTTCGCCGCTCTTCGTCCTGCAAACGCAAGAGCTGGCCCGACACGCGGCGCAATTCGTTTTCCGCCGCTTTTCGCTTCGTAATGTCGTCGCAGACCGACATCAGCCGCGCGTGGCCGCCGATTTCGATCACTTCGCCGGAATAGTCCACAACGATTTGTTGGCCTGCCTTCGTTCGAAAAATGATCTCTTTCGAACGAACGCGGCCGGCATCCTTCAGTTCACGGATGATTTCGCCGCGATCCATCTCGCTCGTCCAGATTCCCAATTCGTGCGATGTCCGGCCGATGGCTTCGTCGCGCGTGAATCCCATAATTCGTTGAAAACTGTCGTTCACATCAATCAGCGTTCCGTCTTCTATTCTTGAAATGATGATTGCATGCGGGCTGGCGCGGAACGCTTTTGAAAATTTCTCCTCGGAGAGCCGCAACGCCCGCTCCGCTTTGACTTGCTCCGTGATGTCGTGCGCCACGCCACGCACGATCGGTCCTTCGCTGCCGTCGGTCCGCAGCGTGTTGTGGTATTCCCAGACGCGCCGCTCTCCCGTCTTGCTCAGTACGACCATCCGTCCTTTGACGAATCCGCGCTTCTGAATTTCAAGCAACGACGCATCGAACTGCTCTCGCGCTTCCGGCAAAAGAAAATTACGCATTGGCCGGTTCAAAAGTTCTTCTTTCGTGTAACCAAGCAGCCGCACCGGCAACTCGTTCACGGACAGCATTCTCCCGTTCAAATCATGGGTACAAATCAGATCGCTCGAATGTTCGACCAAATCTCGAAACAGATCCTCGCTCTGGCGCAGCGCGCTCTCCATTTTCTTTCGTTCGGTAATTTCCTGCACGGTGCCGACAAACGTCTCGACCGCTCCTTCCGCACTCTTTGCCGTGAATCCAATCGCGCGCAGCCACTTCACGCCGCTGGGGCACACGATGCGGAATTCCTCGTCCAGTCGATTGGTTTCCGCAAATTTGCCCAGTCCGGCGAGCACACGGCTCCGGTCTTCTTCGTGGATTATTTCGCGGTACGAAGTCGGCGCCGCGTACAGGCTCTCGCAGCTTCGTTCGCAGATTTGTTCGTATGCCGGGCTCACGTACTTTACTTCCATTGTCTGTGGATTCATCGTCCAGAAGATTTCCTGAATGTTGTCCGCCATTCGCCGGAACCGCTTTTCACTTTCCTTCAGAACTTCGCCCTGCCGCTCCAGTTCTTCGTTGGCTGCCTGCAAAGCCGCCGGACTGGGAAAATTCAATGCCTCGGGCATGCTCCGCACGAGCAAGACCGCCGTAGGCACGGATACCGCCACGGTCAACAGTTTCACCGCGCCGGAAAACCAGTACGCCGGCAGCCACAGCGTCAGGACTTCCACGGCGTGAGACATTCCGCACGCGGCGATGAACAGTCCGAACCAAAAATAGAGATGACGAAAGGCGAGATCGCGCCTTGCCACGGCGAACCGGAACAGTTCCGCCGAGATGATAAAGTACGCGAGTGCAATCAATCCGTCCGACCCCGCGTGGAGCCAGACCAGCCACGGATTCCACTGGTAACAGAACCCGTGCGGCAGCACTCCGCTGGACGTAAACCAGGAAACCAGGAAGTTCATTGCACACCTCCGCAAGCCGGACCTCAACGCACTCGGTGCACGGCGCGCGTCTCCCGTGCTTCGTCAGCCCATTTCATCGCCTTCGCAACGGTCTCTTCTATCTCTTTTGCGCGGTGTTTTATGATTACGTAATCAGTTCAGCTATTTCTTATACCCTTGCGGTGCTCTTTTCAATACCTTTCCTCTGTACTCTCGGCCGGACCTCAACGCCCCTCCGTAGTCTTACGTACGTAGTTTCCGGCATTGAAGAGTAGTACTCGCTTGCATACGGTTAAGAGACTTTGCAGCTAATGAAGCGGGCCGAACGATGCATTTTGTGGCGCGATCGCTGGCCCGCTTTGTTGAATTTCCGCAACACTTCGCAGGCCTTACCCCGCGGCTCGAAATTAAAAGGAGGGCAAAATCATGTGGTACGGAATGCGTTTGCAATCGTTCCGCGAGCAGAGCGGGCTTACCCGATCCGATGTTTGCGCGCGAACCGGCTTCTCTCCATCGACACTTGCCAAAATTGAAGCGGGCATCACGGTTCCTTCCATCGAACAATTCATCCGTCTGGCAAATTCCTTTCGCGTGCGGCTGCCAAGGCTGCTGATGGAAGTCGGCGTGATTCAAAAAAAGGACATGGCCGTCGCGTTGAAGGCAGTTCCCCTTGCGGCGCCCACCGAACTGGGCCCCAGACGCAGGATCCAGGCGAAGTCCTAGCATCGAAGAGTGCGCAGTCCGGTAGCGTAGCGCCGGCGTGTCCGCGCCGTTCTCTCAGCTCAACAGCCGTATTCTTGCTCCGCTAACCACCGGCGACTTCTTTTGCCGTTTGACAAATTTTTTTGCTTTCTCGATATCCAGGTACACCCGGCTGAACTCTTCCTTGTCGGTATAAATAATTGTCACCAGCCAGTGGGAATGTCGCCGCCGCCGGTCTTTCTCGAAGTCCGAGCTTTTGCTCTTCGACATGGTTCCCCCATTCGTCGCTCAATTCGCTCCAGGGGCAACGTTCGTTGTAGGCGAGTAAAATAACGCAAACATAACTGCGCGTCACGCCTTTATTTCCGCTCGTCCGGTAACGCGACGAGTCGTTCACCAATCACGCCGGGCTTGCTCCGCCGGCCACTTCGTTGCGTTGTAAAACACGAAAAGCATACGATGTACGAACCAGAGCGGAAGGTTCGAAACTTTCTGGTTGGAGGTGTTTTTTGCGAGTCCACGTTTTGCGGACTTTGGCATTTGCGCTGGTGTGGCTGGCGGCAGTTCCTTGTCGTGCGCAGGATAGCGTGACGATTCTTTATGACGCATTCGGCGAATCCGCGGCACTCACCAGGGATTGGGGATTTTCCGCTTTGGTTGAACACAATGGAAAGCGGATTTTGTTCGACACCGGCAATAACGCCGCAATTTTCGAACACAACGTGAAGGCCCTGAGCGTCGACCTGACGAAACTCGATTTTGTGGTGATGTCGCACCGGCACACAGACCACACGGTGGGGTTGAGATATGTGCTCAGCGTGAATCCAAACGTTAAGGTATATGTGCCCGCGGACGGAGGCAATGGATTTGGGGGACCACCGTTTCCGAAGACTTTCTTGCGGCCGGAGGAGAGTTTGCCGGCGAAGATGCGGTATTTCGGCGGAACGGAACCCGAAGATTTCAGATGGGGCAAGCTCTATGACCAGGGGAATTTTGTGTTGGTGAATGAAACGATGGAGATAGCGCCGGGAATCTTCCTGGTGCGAACAATTTCGCAGAAGAAGGGAACGCTGGAGCTACCGGAATTGACGCTGGCAATCAAAAGACCGGATGGATTGCTGCTGGTAGACGGGTGTTCGCACGCTGGGATCGAAGCGATTCTGGAAGCGGCAAGCGCGGTGGATCCGAGGACGGAGGTTGTCTTTGGGGGATTGCACCTGGTCACGACGCCGACGGAGGAAATCGATGCGTTGGTGGAGAATTTAAAGACCAAGTGGAAAGTGCGAAGGATTGCGCCGGGACACTGCACAGGAGAGGCTGCGTTTGCGCGCTTGAAAAAGGCGTATGGGGAAAACTATCTGTATTCGGGCCTCGGAACGAAGGTGGAGTTGTCCGCTAATTTGACTCACTAGGCGTGGTCCCTTCTTCCACGCCCTATCCCACACCCGCGTTGACGGGATAGGAACTAGGAGAGAGTGAAACACTTATGGCTGCTTTGTCCATCGGCCTCGCTCTTGTCCTTACACTTACTTTAAGGCGATCAACTCCCGATAAACGCCGTTACCGGAGAAGTCCCGATCCCCGATTTCAGATGTCCGGTTACGCGACTAACTGAGACCTAGTGGGGAAGGACCGTTCAAGATACCCACGTCATGTGGCGGTCAACGACATGCCACACGCCGTCTACCTTGCGCATTAGAACGTACTCGCCTCCACCACACAATCCCCCGCAGAAGCGTTCAATGTACAGTAATGCCTCGGTCTTATTCAGATTCAGTCCAACGCGCGAGACGACAAAAAACCCCAAGTTGTTCGGGAATCTCGACTCAAAGTCACTCGTCTTAGTCGCTAAGTCGCTCGCGTTAACAAAAGCCGCCCGAACCCCGCTTGGTAGACGCAAGTCTGTACTGATGTCCGTCGAAAAGACGCTGTTCAGAAAGAAACTGGCTCGCGTTATTCGTGATGATTGTGCAAACCAGGGACGCGAGAGCGAACTCCCTCGCAACCTCAGCGATGGCGCAAACCAAGATTGCCCGCCCAACCACCCACTTCCGTCCACCGAACACACGCGGCAATCTGGATTGCGGAGAATGACGATCTCGACTGTGCGCCCGCCACCCCACTTGTCCATGTCGTGCAGAACTTCTCGCGAGAAAAGCGCCGATAAAACTGCACCCGTTTCCGCTTGTGTTCGCCTGTACTCGACCGCAAAAAGCAGCCCAACAAACACAAGCAGCAGGCAAATTCCAGCAGTCGCGTAAAGGACAATGCTTTTGAAGCGATTCCGGCTCATGTTCGACCAAGGGCAGCTTGGCCCGCCATCTTACCGCTCATAATAGGGGATTGGCGAGTGAGCGTGTAAGTGCCTGGCAAACGCGGTAATCGGAAAAGTGAGTAGGGCAGTTTCGCTCCCTCCTATCCCACGCCCGCGTTGACGGGCGAAAGAAAAGCGGCAATACTGCAATGCGATGATCGGACAGCTTCGCGGCCGCCTCGCGGACAAACGGCCAAATCAAGTGCTCGTCGACGTCGGCGGAGTCGGCTACATCGTCGCCGTTCCGCTTTCGACTTACGCTGCTCTTGGCGAACTCCACACGGAAGTCACGCTTCTCATTCACACCCACGTTCGCGAAGACGCCCTTTCCCTCTATGGCTTTCTCTCTTCGCGCGAAAAACACCTTTTTGAAATGTTGCTTTCCGCTTCCGGCGTCGGCCCTTCTCTCGCTCTTAAAATTCTTTCCGGCATGAGCGCCGAAGAACTAATCCCCGCCATTCGCGGCAACGATCTCGGCCGCCTCACAAAAATTCCCGGCGTCGGCAGAAAAACCGCCGAGCGCATGGTCGTCGAGTTGAAAGACAAACTCGATTCGATGGCCGTCACCGACCAGCGGCCCGTCGTCGCCTCGCCTGCCGGAGTCGAAGCAGACGTCATCTCCGCGCTCACCAATCTTGGTTATGACGCTCGCACCGCCGAGAACGCTGTCGCCGAAGGCAAACGCGAAGCGGGCATTTCGAATTTCGAAAAATTGCTGAAAGCGTCGCTGCAAGCCCTCACGGGCCCGAAAGGAAAAGCGGCAAGAGTTCCATAGACTCTTGACGTCGCCGCCAAATGGCCGATGGCACCGCAAAACGCATGACTCCCGACCGCCAGCCGCAACGAATCGTCTCCGGCGCCCCCTACGAAGACGACGCGCGTCTCGACGCCAGCGTCCGCCCGAAAACGCTCGCCGAATATATCGGCCAAAAACGCGTCAAGGAAAATATCGCTATCGCGCTCGAAGCCGCCCGCAATCGCGGCGAAGCCCTCGACCACGTTTTGCTTTACGGCCCGCCGGGCCTCGGCAAAACCACCCTCGCGCAAATCATCGCCAACGAACTCAACGTCCCCATCAAAACCAGCGCCGGCCCGCTGCTCGATCGCAAAGGTGATCTCACCGCCGTCCTCACTTCGCTGGAAGCCCGCGAGGTTTTCTTCCTCGACGAAATTCATCGCCTCCAGCCCGCCGTCGAAGAAGTCCTTTACCCCGCAATGGAAGATTTTCGCATCGACCTCGTCATTGGCCAGGGGCCGGGTGCGCGCATTCATCCCTTTCCGCTCAATCATTTCACGCTGATCGGCGCCACGACGCGCGCGGGCCTCGTCACCGCGCCGCTTCGCTCTCGCTTCGGCATCGTCCATCGCCTCGATTTTTACGAGCCGGAAGATCTCCTCATCATTCTTCATCGCTCCGCAAAAATTCTCTCCATTGAAATGGATGAAGGCGGCGCCGAAGAAATTGCCCGCCGTTGCCGCGGGACGCCGCGCATCGCCAATCGCCTCTTGCGTCGCGCCCGGGATTTCGCCGAAGTTCGCGCCGCCGGCCGCATCACGCGTGGCGTCGCGCAGGAATCTCTCGCCATGCTCGGTGTCGACGACAATGGCCTCGATGAAGTTGACCGCAACCTTATGATCGCGCTGCTCGATAAATATTCCGGCGGCCCGGTCGGCCTCGGCACGCTCGCCGCGTCTCTCTCCGAAGAAGAAGACGCCATCGAAGAAATGTATGAGCCCTACCTCATGCAAATCGGCATGATCGATCGTACGCCCCGCGGCCGCGTTGCCACCCCGCGCGCCTATCAATACTTCGGCCGCGAACTCCCCAAGCGCCAACCGCGCCTCTTCTGAACTCCGATCCCCCCTCGCGCACGCAGCGCTTGAACTAATCCGTTACGAAACCAAATCACAATCCCGCACGTCCCATCGGTGTCAGCATCGGCCCTTCAGGAGGGATCCCATGCGCCTGCCTTTTCTCGGTTCTATTCTTATTTCCGCTATTTTCTTCGTGTCAAACGTACCCGTAGCACTTGCTTCGCACGATGACGATACTCGGGACGTTCGCTTGGGCATTGTCCAAGGCGATGTGCGACTCTCCCGCGGCAATCATAGCCGCGCCGATCTCAAGCAACCCTGGGAAGAGGCGCTGCCTAACGAAAATGTTTTTCAAGGTTTTGCCCTCGCGACAGGCAATGGCCGCGCCTCTATCGACTTCGAAGACGGCAGCACAATTTACATCGCAGAAAACTCCTTGCTTCTTTTGAGCAAGCTCTCTTCAGACGAGAATGGAGACTCGACCGCCGTCTCCCTGGTCACCGGCACCGCTACCTTGGAACTCAAGCCACGGACCGGCAACCGGTTTTTGATCAAAACGCCCGCCGACAGTCTGTTTGTTGACCCACCGGAAGATTTTCATGCTCGCATCGATGCGTATTTGGACGCCACGGCCATCACCCCGCAAGGCGAGCATGGAGAGACTCTGAATCGGGCAGGGCGAGACCCCATCCGTTTTAAGAAGGGCGAATCTTTTTACTTAAGCCGGGGGAGCATCATCAATACTGCGGAGCCTTCTCCCGGCGACCCGCAACACTTCGCCCAGAAGGTCGCCACATTGTGTTCGCAATCGATGCTGGATCAATTCTCTCAACTCCGTCTGCTGGAGCTTTGCGATTCGCTCCAGCGTCGTTCTCTTGCTGCGCTTTCGGAACCAGCCACTGCAAGTGCTGCACCAACCAACGCGAATCTCGCTTCCCCAGCCGCCAACGACTGGGATCAGTGGGTTTCCGACAGAATTAAGGAGAAGGACTCGGTAGCCGCCGCCGCTCTTAAAGCGTCAGGGCTCTCATCGCCCGTTCCTGGACTAGCAGATCTCTATCAGCACGGCAGATTCTTTGAGTGCTCTCCTTATGGAACTTGTTGGCAGCCGGCGGTGCACAATGCTTCGTCGCAAGCAGCGACGGACCCTGCGCAAACGCCCAATCCTGCTCCCCAACTTCCTTCTGGATCTTCTACAAACCCGGGTTTTCAGCCGCAAGCGGTGAGTTGGTCGGAGTTCTACGATGACTATTGTGGCTTCGGCAGCTATCAAACACATTCCTTCGTCGCACGCTCACCTCAGGAGCTTGAAATTCTTTTGCGACGGAAAGCGGCGGCGGAGCAACAGCAAAATATTGCGCCGTCTTTTTACAGCCCCGACTGCTTTCAGAATCCGGTCTTCCTCTACAACAATCGGTACGCGCAGTTGATCGGCCCCACGCGCCCACCAGTCTGTGCAGCTCGGGATCTGAACTGCAAAAGAAAGCACCCGCCTTATCCACATGAACTAGCTGCGGTGCGGGTGAACGGCAGGCTCGGATTTGTCCCACGGCGTCTGGACGAGAAAAAAGGAAAGCCGATCGTCAATCCGAAGAACGGCGTTCTTCTCCCACCCGCAAAACTGAGCCAGCCGGCTCAGCGCGCCGCGTTGGATTCGTCAGCAAAACTAAAGTTCGAGAACAAAAGTCCGGCGGTTCTGCAGCGCGAACTGGCTCCGAGGTCTACTTTTGTATCGGCTCCAGATATTCATGCGCACCTTATGACCGATGTATCACGCAATTTGTCCACACAGGCCACATCAGCGAGTGCACTTCATTCCACTATCACGTTTGACTACAAATCTCAGAAATTCTTAATGAGTCCAACATTGTCCGTCGATAAGAATCAAAAACCAATCGCTGTCGCGGGTCTATCTGGCAACAGAATTTCCAGTTTTGCCGGCTCTTATTCGAGCCACTCCGGTGGTGGCTTCGATCGATCGGGTAATTACTCCGGAAGAGGTTCAGGCTACTCCGGTGGCCATTATTCCGGTTCTGGATCCGATGGTTCCCGCTCCGGCGGTTCTGGCTCATCGCATTCTTACGGCGGTGGTTCAAGTAGCAGCAGTTCCAGCGGTGGCTCGCACTATTCCGGCGGAGGATCGACCTCGAGTGCTTCCAGTTCGGCCGGATCGTCTTCTTCTGCGAGTTCGAGCGGTTCGTCCGGGGGCGGCGGTCGCCCGCACTGAGTCCACGAACTCTTTGCACCAAAAACAAAATTCCAGCGCGCTCAAGGAACGTCCCTCAAACGCGCCGGATCCCTGCGTTGCTCTAAAATCCGAGCAGCTTCTACCGCTTGCTCGGATCATCCTTCGGATTAATGTAGTTGAACTGCACCGGCGATTGTCCGTGCACCTGCACTACCGTCTCGCCCTCCGCCTTCACGTAGTGATGCATCTCCGGGTCGAGATACGCAAAACTTCCCGCGGGAAATCCCGTCATCGTCGATTCGTCAAACTTGTCGCCCATTCCGAATTTCAGAGTCCCGGAAATCACCGTCACGTTTTCCCGCTTCGGATGCCAGTGCGGCGCAATCTTATATCCCGCCGGCAACTTCAAACGAATTGTATAGTCGCCGCTCGCCGCCATGGGATTGCCCTCAAGCACTGCAAGCTGCGCACCTGGTTCCACAAACGACGGCGCCGGTCCGTACTGCACGCTGTCTGGCATAAACGCGTGTTTCGCATCCGCCGCCGCTGACGCCTCCATCCATTCGCGCCCCGCGAATCCCGCCAACACCACTGCGAGAATTGCTCCAAAATATTTCAGCCGCATCTCTTTCTCTCCTCAATTCCTCAGTTTTTCGACTTCCGGAATCCTGTGCCAACGCAGTCAGCTTTGCTTACCATCCCGCTTCCCGCCACCCACCGCGTATATTGCTTTTGTATTTTTTCTATATCGTCGCAAGTTGCTGATAAATATGGCATCATTCGCCAAAGTCGGTCCTGTATGCCAGGCAAAAAATCTACAATTTCCCAGTTTGAACTCGACCTTGGCCGCTACGAACTTCGCCGCGCCGGTCACCGCATCAAGCTCGAGAAGAAGCCCATGGAGCTGCTGATCTTTCTGGTCGGCCGCCGCGAACAGCTCGTCTCTCGCGAAGACATCGCGGCAAAACTCTGGAACTCCGGGCTCTTTGTCGACACCGAAAAAAGCATCAATAATATTGTCCGCAAAATTCGCGCGGCTCTGTCCGACGATCCGGAAAAACCCGTCTTTCTCGAAACTGTCATCGGCAAAGGCTATCGTTTTATCGGCCCCTTGCGCGTGATTCAGGCGCTCTATCCGTCCTCGGCTCATTCCCCGAGTGCCTCAAATATCTCTTCGCCGCACGATCCGGAGAACGCCGCGCTCGCCGCTTTGCCGCTTGTTCCAGTCGGTGACGCGAACGAAGAACTCGGTCATTCGCTCGGTTTTGCGGACGCGTTGATCACGCGTCTCGGCAATCTGCCCGGCGTCGACGTTTTGCCCACCTCGTCCGTTCTCAATATCCCGCCCGGCGCTGCTTCGGCTGCAGTTGCCGCAAAACTCGGCGTTCGCTTCGTCGTACGCGGCTCGATCCATTCCGAACGCTCTCAGGTCCGCGTTTCCATCGAACTCTTCGACGCAACTCTCCAGCGCAATTCCTTTTCGCGCCAATTCACCGTCGAACCAGAAAAGCTTCTCGACCTCAAAGATGAACTCGCGTCGCAACTTGCCCGTGCGCTCAATCGTTCTCTCCCCGATCATCCGCCTCATTCCCACCCTCGCTACAGCCGCGAACCCATGGCCTACAGCGAATTTATGCAGGGATATCGCCTGAGTTCTTCGGGCGATCTTTTACTGCTGGACGAAGCAACAAAACACTTGATGAACGCGGTCGCGCGCGACGCTAATTTTGCTCTCGCGCACGCGATTCTTTCCTACGTCTGCGCCGTCCGCCATTTCGAATTCGAACCCAACTGGACCTGGCTCGAAAAAGCCGAATTCCATTGCCGCCGCTCTCTCGAACTCGATCCGAATCTTCCCGAAGGCCACGTTGCGAACGCATTTCTTCTTTGGGGCCCGTCGAAAAATTTCCAGCATCTTGAAGCCATCGCCGAACTAAAACGCGCCATCGCGCTGCAAAATAATTTGCCCCACGCCTATAATCGCCTCGGCACAATCCTGGCGCATATCGGGCTTCTCGACGCCGCTCGCGCCATGTATGAACGCGGCCGCGCTTTCGATCCCGCTAAATCCATCAGTCACAGCATCGTGCAGGTCCACATCTGGAACGGCGCGTACGATCTTGCCCGCGAAGAAATCGATCGCTGGCGCAAGGGAAATCCCACAAATAAATACGCTATCTACTTTGCGCCGCAGCCCGCGCTCCTCACTGGCGATTGGAGCCGCGCGAAAACCCTCCTGGAAGAAGCCGCCGGTCTCCTTCCGGATGACCCCATGATTGTCAGCTTGCAAGGCGTCTATCATGCATTCATGGGAAATTCCCAGCAGGCGCTTCGCTGTATGAATCGCGCGTGCGCCAATCCAAAAACTTTTGGCCACGCGCATCACGCTTCCTACCAGGTCGCTTGCATCCTCTCGTTACTCGGTCGCACCGAACCTGCATTCGAATGGTTCCAGCGCAGCGTCGACACCGGCTTCGCTTGCTGGCCCTTCTTCCTCAAAGATCCTTCTCTCGAAAATATTCGCGCGTTGCCGCAATTCGAATCTCTCATCTCTTCTTTGCAAGCACGCTATCCGGCCCATCTCGGCTCATTCGAAACTCCACCGCGTGACCTCCTCTCATGATTCTCATCGAACCCATCACGCTGCAGAATATTTCGATCTTCAAAGAAGTTCGCCTTCGCGCGTTGCAGGAAGCTCCCTACGCTTTCGGTTCGACTTATGCGCGCGAAATCCAGTTTGACGACGCGGAGTGGGCCAGGCGTGTCGAGCGGTGGAACGGTGATCGCGGCGTGGGCTTCGTCGCGACGGATGGCGCAACCGCCTGCGGCATTGCCGGCGCATTGTTGGATGAGAAAGATCCCGCGAGCGCGCAGCTCGTCTCCATGTGGACCGCGCCAACTCACCGCCAGCGCGGCGTAGGGCGGCTGTTAGTAAACGGAGTACTCAACTGGGCGCACGGTCGCAACGTTCGTACCGTGTTATTGATGGTTACAAGCAACAACGACTCGGCGATTCGTTTTTACGATCGACTCGGTTTCACAAAGACCGGCCGCACTGAACCTTATCCAAACAATCCGAGTGTTTTTGAGTACGAGATGTCCCGCCTCGTGTCGTAGCTGGCGGAGCAAGGAACCACCGGGATTTACTGCGCGGCCAGCTCGCTGTCCAGCGCTTTCAACACCCACTTCTGTAAAATGTCCCGATGCTCGGCCTTTACGTCGCGAAACACGAGTCCGACGCCGGTTGCGCGGAGATAGAGGACCGTTGCGTGAGCGTCGACGTGTTCTTCCGAATGAAAAATCTTGAGTAACACCGCTCGATGAATGTCAAACGACGCAGCCGTCTCCACGAAACATCCCTGCAAACTCAGTTCCGTCACGCGCCCGGAAACGGCAGCTTTCGGGCTGTTTTCCGGCGCGATTTCGGCGGTCGCGTCAAACGCAAATCGTAATCCTCGAGTTTCTCGACTCATTCCAGCAGCGTATGCAATTGGATTGCGGGCGTCCAGCACCTCCCCTGCCGCCTGACACGTATGAAATAGCACTGTCCTTCCGGCCGGGGCGGACCATGCTGCGTGCGTGGAATGCCGTCCGCGGGGGCTAGGCACGCACGCGAGGGAAAGCGCTGTATTCTAAACGGCGATGGCGACGCATAGGGTCTATCTTTCGCTCGGCTCGAATCTGGGAGAGCGCAGAGCGATATTGCAGACAGCGATTGATTCGCTCGCGGCCGCGGAGATTCGCGTGACGAAAGTTTCGTCGTTCTACGAAACGGAGCCGGTGGATTATTTGGATCAGCCATGGTTTTTGAATTGCGTTGTGGAAGTGGAGACTTCGCTTGCGCCGATGGAAGTGTTGCGCGCGTTGCGCGGACTGGAAACGAAATTGGGGAGCAAAAAAGAATTTGCCAAAGGGCCGCGGCTACTCGATATGGATATTCTTTTGTACGGCGACGAGACTATCGATTTGCCGGAGCTGCAGGTTCCGCATCCGCGAATGTTGCAGCGAAAGTTCGTGCTCGCGCCGCTCGCGGAAATTGCGCCGCAATTGAAACATCCGGCGTGGCCGGCGGATGCGGCGGAATTGCTGGCGAAGTCCGCCGACCAAAGCCGAGTGACGCGTGTCGAATTGTAGAGAGCAACTGCTTGCCGGGCGCTAGCTCGTGCGATGGAGCAACAAGCGGTGCAGCGTGAGCGGTTTGGGGTCGAAGGCGTCGAGTTCGATCTGTGATAGACGGCCTTCGCGGATTTCGCGCCAGCGGAAAACGCCGGGCTCGGTTTCCTCCTTGATGACGCCTCGTAGAGAAATAAGGAATTGTTCCGCGTCGCTGCGATCGGCGGCTTCGCGATAGTTTGGCCGCGCAAGTGCTTCGACGGCGTAGCTGCGGAGAAGCTTCGTCCAGTATTTGTAGAAGAGATCTTGCGAAGCGAAGATGTCGCTCCAGGCGACTTCGCCGCCGTAGGCAACAACAACGCCGACAACATGTTCGTCTTTGAGGCCGCTGGTTTCGCGAGCGAAGCGGCGCTGGACCTCTTCCACGAAGGAATCGACGCTTCCGCCGATGCTTTTGGATTTGTTGTAGAGCTTGTCGTAGGACTCTGTGGGAGCTTCCTTTGCCATGACGCGCGAAAGCGCTTCGGCAGAGACGCGAGGCGGAGGGGGAGCGCTTCCCGCGCCCGTTCCAGTGCCTGCCCCCGAAACTTCGACGGAAGCCGTAGTGCCGGCGCGGACGGCGTTCCAGACGTCGGTCTGTTGTTGATTGACGGCGGCTTGTTCGCGGACGCTGGGATGGACGATGGTGTTTGCGGCGGAGAAATTTGCGCCGGAAGACCAGCGGCCGTGCTCGACGCAGAAGACATCGAGCGGAAGCGGTTCGGCGCCGGCGGGAACGATGCGGTCTTTTCCGATGATGCGATCCTGTTTGCCGCCGCTGACGAGTTCGCCGGCGAGAAGAAGGAGCGGACGCTTGCTACGGTTGATGAGAACGAGCTGATTGACGCTGGCGCCGCTGGAATAGTTTTGCGTGGTGCGGTCGCCGCGATTGCGCACGATGCCGGTGCTGCCTTGTTCGCTGACGAGGACTTCGCCGGAGGCGAGACCTTCTTCGAGAGTGAGGAAATGCGAAGTGTCGGCGGCGTAGGACGCGACGACGGGGAAAACGGTGATGTTTTCGTAGGTGATGGGATTGAGCAATCGCCAGCCGCCATCGCCTTTGGGCGGATCGGGCGGAGGATTTGGGTTGGCGGAAACGAAGCCGAGTACACCGAGGGACGAAATGCCAAGCAAGCTGCCGAAGAGGGCAGACAGAAGAGAACGATCCATGAGAATCCTCCAGAGGCGCGGCTCTCTGAACAAAGCGAGAGCGCGTTTGGAGGTAGAACGCGGAGAGTGAGAAAACTTGCAGGGAAGGAAAGTGGCGCTCGATAGGAAACGCTCGACGCAGACGAATTCGGCGGACATGCTTGCCCGGATGGAAGAGAGATGGCTCCGCTCCCGATTGGCCGCCGCGACAGACATGCTTGGATGCATGTCTGGTTAACCATAACTGACCCCCTCCCCCCGTTTTTTTGTAAGTGTTGAAAACAAAGGAACTTTAAGTCCTTTGCGCCACAAGTGTTCATTCTAAAAGGGTTACAGACGCATTTTTCGTAAGTGTTCATTCCAGAGGAGTTAAGGGAATTTTGCGGGAGGCCGAGAGGGTGGTGGGACGCCGCGAGGCACAAGGAAAGCGTCGACCAGAACACGCAGCAGGATAGCACGAGAATATTGGAAAGGTTAAGTGATTAGCAGGGAATGGGCGGAATTGCGGGGCGGACTGTTGTTGAAGCCGGTTAAACGGTTGCGCCTAACGAGATCAGTTGGGGCGAGTTCCCTGGCGGTTAGCCAGTCAGTCTGGCAGCGACGGCGCTATAAAGAAAAAGCGCGGGCCTTTTTTCTTGCTCACTTCCGTGAGACCAAGTCGTGTTTCTCCGTGGAAGACCGGGGTAGTCGCCGACGGGAACGGCGGCGATGAAGACTAGAAGAAAATCGGTCGTATAATCGCGCGATGAGCGAAGGGCGATCACCGCTATGGAACGTGAAGCCAGCAACGCGGCTAGACCGGAGGGATCCGTACCTCCTGCTTCAACAGGTGACGGTGTTTGTGCGGGATCAGGAGAAGAGTCTGCGGTTTTTTGTCGACCGGCTTGGATTCAGCGTCGCGTTGGATTTCGAGCATCCGGAATATGGGCGGTGGGTTATGGTGGCACCGCCTGACGGCACGGCGAGAATTTCGCTGGTCGTTCCGAAGCCGGGTTCAGAAGAATTCGCGCTGATCGGAAAGGCGCGGCAACTGGTGTTTCTGACGGAGAACGTCGAGGCGAAGTATCAGGAATGGAAAGCGCGAGGAGTCAAATTTGATCGGGCGCCTGAGACAGCGCTCTTTGGAAGCGTGCTGACGAATTTCGAAGATTTGGATGGGAACCGATTTTCGCTGATCGAATTCGATCAGGCGACGAAGCTGGTGGAAGAACAGCGTCAACTGACGGAAGAGAAGCAGGAAGCAGAACGCCGGGGAGCGCAGGAACTGGCGATTGCGCGACAGGTACAAGCGAGACTCTTTCCGCAGCGGATGCCGGTGGTGAAGAGTCTGGAATACGCGGGCGAATGTTCGCAGGCGCGGCAAGTTGGCGGGGACTATTACGATTTTCTGGACCTGGGGCGGGGGCGGCTGGGACTCGTAATTGGAGATATCGCGGGGAAAGGAATGGCGGCGGCGCTGCTGATGGCGAACTTGCAGGCAAACTTTCGAAGCCAGTGTGCCATTGCGGCTGATGAACCGCAGCAGTTCTTGCGTTCGGTGAATCAGCTGTTTTACGAAAATACGAACGACGGAGACTATGCGACGTTTTTTTATGCGGAGTACAACGACAACACGCGGAAATTGCGTTACGCGAATTGCGGCCACCTGGCGGGAGTCTTGTTGAGACGAGACGGAAGCGTGGAGCGGCTTACATCGACGGCTACGGTGCTGGGTTTGTTCGCGGGCTGGGAATGCGTGGTGGAAGAGAGGCAACTGTTCGCCGGAGACGCACTCGTGCTTTACACGGATGGCGTAACCGAGTCTTCCAACAGTGCGGGCGAGGAATTCGGAGACGAACGTACGATCGAAGTTCTGAGACGAAATCGCGAGGAGTCACCTCAGACGATGATTGCGTCGGTTGTTGATGAGGTGCGGAGATTCCGCGCCGGGGAACAGCAGGACGACCTTACGCTCATCATAGCGAAGTGCCACTGATGGACGTCAGGTGCGTGCTTCCGCTGTTTGTACGGCGGGCGGAGCCCACAGGTTAATAGGCAAGTCATAAGGATAAGGGCGGCCTTTGCCGGTTTCGACGAATTCCTTGAGGCTGAGGAGATAGATGGCCCAGCCGAGAGAACAATGGGGAAAGAGTTTGGCGTCGTCGCGCCAGTTGGAATGGCGGAAGTGAAGGACGGTCTGGTTTTTCTCCGTGAAGATATTGAATTCGAGGCGAGTGTCGATCCAATCGGGAAGGCCCTGGTCGATTGCTTGCCAACGGACGAGTTCTCCCGGCTTCAGCTCGATGACCTTCATGACGGAACCCAAGAAGCCGCTGAACCAGAATTCCAAGTGACTGCCGACGGCGGACTGGCCGCGAGTGTCGGTGGTCCACCAATGAGAGAGTTGGTCTACTTCTGTCAGGGCGCGATAGAGCTTTTCGGGTGAAGCATTGATCAGGATTTCGTGCCAGATTTCGCGCGTCTTCATTTTCCCTCCAGGTAGGCTTGAAGCAAAGTAAGAATCAGCGGCCAGCCATCGTTGCGCGAGCGGAGATGAGGCGTTGTGAGGCCGGAGTGCGTGACACGGACGGTCGTGACGCCGCCTTCTTCCTCGAGATCCCAGCGGACGAGCGATTCGTGAGAGCTTTCCTGCTCGCGAATCCAGGAGTAAGTGAGCAGAGTGGGCGGTTGAACGTCGCGATACTCGCCCGCTACGGACATGGGAGCACCGGAAGTGCCGATCAGATGCATGCGCCACTTTCCGCCGGGGCGAAGGTCGGACTCCACTTTTGTGACATGAAATTTTCCGGCGACGCTCCACCATTTGACCAACGCTTCGGGCGAAGTGATGGCGGCGAAGATTTTATCGGCTGTATTTTGAATGGCGATTTGTTGGACGATCGCATCGACGCCAGTGAGCGCAGGTTTCATTGTCCCTCCATGAATTTCTTCAAGCTCTGCAGAGATTCACTCCAGAAGATTTCGTAGTCGCGGAGCCAATCGTTGATGGCGCGGAGGGGGCGTGCGTTCAAGCCGCAACGGCGAGCGGTACCCTCCGCGCGTGTGACGACGAGGCCAGCCCGTTCGAGGATGCGGAGGTGTTTGGAGACGGCAGGGCGGGACATGCGGAAATTGACGGCGATTTCGTTGACCGTGAGAGGTTGCTGACGGAGGAGGGCGAGGACTTCACGGCGGGTGGGATCGGCGAGGGCGCGGAAGACGGCGTTCTGCCGTTTGGGAGAGGAGGCACGTGCAAAGGAGCGCCGGGGCTCCGAGTTACGAGAGTTGAGAGCCTGCATGAGGAGCCTCTTTCGGTGTGGCTGTGAGCGTAACCATCTGGTTTCCTAAATGTAACCAAACGGTTTCCTATTGTCAAGGATTTATTTGGCAAAATTTGCGGGGGACCTTGGTGGAAAAGGTGTAGCGACGTGCGCGCGGGCGAAAGAGTTAGTTCGCGCAGCCGGAAGTTTAGCGGTCGGAACCGCCGAGGTTGGTGCGGGGGCCGCGGCGCCTGGTTTTGCTGAGTTCGCCTTCCTGGCGTTCGTATTCGGCGAGCTCTTCCTCGGTGTAGGAAGAATAGGAATCGCGGGCGGCGAACATGGAGTTGGTGCGGCCAGCATCTTTTTTCTTTTTGCGAAGGCCGCCGAATTCATGGCGAACCTGACGGAGGGCGACTTCGATGACTTTGACTTCGACGAGCAGGTCGCTGACTTTTTCCAAGAAATCGTGAAGGTGATAGGGGCGAACGACGTAGGGCATGCGCGAGGCCTCGAGCGCCTGCACGTATTGGCTGGCATTGGCGGAGGGAACCAGATAGAGAACGCGGAGGCGGCCGCCATCGGCAATGGGGACGGCAGCGAGTTCGCGAAGAATGGCGAAGATGGGCCCTTCGAGGGGAATGAGAGAGATGTTGGCGATGAGGAGAGACCATTCGGCGGACTTGAGTTCGGAGAGGAGCAGAGCTGTATCCGAGACGATGCGGACGCGCCAACCTTCGGAATCGAGAATCTGGCGAACGGCATTGGAACCGGTGGCGTCATTGTCGAGGACAAGGATATTGACTTGACGCTGCGGGACAGGTTGCGGAGGGGTCGCCATTTTCGGAGTATAGCGCCGGGGAACGCGGTGTTGGGTGAAATGGGGAGAGGGAGCGCGAAAGGGGCACCTGTACGAAGGGACAGAGAGCAGAAATCAGAGAGCAGAAATCAGAGATCAGAAAACAGAAAACAGAAAACAGAAAACAGAAAACAGAAAACAGAAAACAGAAAACAGAAAACAGAAAACAGAGATCAGAGATCAGAGATTCGCTTCGCTCGGGATGACAAGGATTTGGATCTGGGAGGGTTATTGGCCGATGACGAGGCTGGAGCCGGGGCGAATTTTTTTAGGAGAGCTGGCGTCCCAGAAGACGCGATTGATGGTGGATTTGCCGGTGGCGTCGCGGGAGGTGAAGAAAATCTGGACGCCGTCGCGCGACCATTCGGCTTCAGACGGGAGGAGACTCGAGATGCCGAGCGGGACGCGGCGCCTGGAGCGGATTTCGTAAAGGAAGAGATCGGCGCCGAGAGCGGTCTTTGGATCTTTGGGAGAAGCGGAGGGCGTCTTCATGAGGGAACCGGAAATTACGAGAAGATCGGAATTGGCGGGACTGACGCGGAGAGAGGCATCGGAGTTGGACTGGAAATCGGGGCCGCAGAGATCGAGAGCGGAGATAACCTGGGCGGTGCCGCCGTCGTCGGTGATCCAGAAAAAAGAGGAAGAGTTTGCGCCGACGATGGTGTGAGCGTCGGACCAGCCGTCGAGGAAATTGATCGGCGTGGCAGAAAGTTGCGCGGGCGGTGTTGCCGCGGCGGCGTTCGAAGGAAGAATCCAGATGTGCCAGACAGAGGAATCGGATTTGAGAAAGGCGATGCGGGAATCGTCGGGCGACCAGAAGGGTTGTTTGAGAAGGCCACGGATGAGTTCGGACGTTTTTCCAGTGGCGGAGTCGAAGAGCTGGAGGCTGACTTCGGGGCCGTTTTCTTCGCGGAGGAAGAGGAGGCGTTTTCCATCGTGGGAGAGAGAGAGTTGCGAACCTTTGGGAGCGACGAGTTTGGGAACATCGTTGCGGGCGAGCATAACTTTGCCGGCGGCATCGAGGTACGCGACGGCGACAGGCGTTTTGAAAGCAATGGCGGGCGGAGCGGGCTTCTTTTTTTCGGGATCGTCGTCATCGAGATTTTTTTGTTTGAATTCGGGGAACTGGTCGGGCGCGACTTTGGCGCAGCCCTTCAGCGTGCCGATTTGCGCGTGGTCGATTGCGACGCGAAACGTGTATTTGGTATCAGAGGCGCCGTCGGAGCAGACTTCGCGAGAAAGATGGACCGCGACGGTGGCGAGCGTTTGCGAATCTTTTGCGTGATAGGTCCAGGCGGAGCCGGTGGTTTCCTGATCGACATCGGAAGGTTCGAGAGGGATTGGTGGATAGCCGGAGCGCTCGAGGCGTTCAGGGCCTTTCATGCCGAGACGGAGAGTCCAGGAAGGGTCGGTGCCCTGCGCGATGAGAAGAATCGGATAGTGGCGCGATTGGGAAACGGGCGGGCCGACGGGAGTTTTTGATTGTGGCAATTTGGAAGCGGGTGTTTGTGGTTTCGCGGCTGGAGGCGGAGTCTGCGCGAACACGGAAGACGCGCCGTAGAAGAGAAGCGCCGCGGCGAGAATCGTGGGCTGAGTACGAAACGAAACTTTCATCAATGCTCCCGGAGAATTGAGAAATTTATCGACGCGGTACGAGAACTTCGAAGTCGGCACGGCAGCCGCGATCGACCCAAATGCCGTTGTTGTCGTAGCCCCAAGTGCTGCCTTGCGTACAGGGGCTGCCGCTGCGTTGTTTGACGAGTCGAACGCCCCATCGAGTTTCGGCGGAGCAGTAGTGGCGCTTGCCGTCGTCGGACGGGCAATAAAGGGCAGTGACGGTTCCGGTATTCCAGTCCGGGCCGTAGTTCGCGTTTCCGCCGGAGTAGCCGCCGACGACTACTTCAAAATCGGCGCGGCAGCCGCGGTCCACCCAAATGCCGCGGGGATCCTGGCCCCAGGTGCGGCCTTCGATGCAGTCGGCTTCGCTGTGACGTTTGGTGAGACGAACGGCGCCGTGTTGACCGGTGTAGCAAGAGCGGCGGTGCATGTCGTCGGAAGCGCAGTAGATGCTGACGTTATAGGCCTGGTCGGATTCTTCGGCGTAGGAATCACCGCCAATTTCGAAATCGGCGCGGCAGCCGCGATCGACCCAAACGCCGCGATCGTCATAGCCCCATGTGGAGCCGTAAACGCAGTCGGCTTCGCTGCGTTGACGGAGAAGGCGCGCGCCGCCGGATGTGTCAGCCGCGCAGGTGTGCCAACGCATGTCGTCGGAAGAGCAAGAGACGACTTGTGTTTGCGAAGAGCCAGCTGCGTAACCGCCCAAGTCGAAATCGGCGCGGCAGCCCTGATCGACCCAGATGCCGCGGCGGGTGTAGCCCCAGGTGCGGCCGAAAGTACATTCAGAGCCGCTGCGCTGACGGGCCAGGCGAACTCCGTTGTTCGTGCTGGCGGGGCAAAAGTGACGGCTGCCGTCGTCGGAAGCACAGTAGACGGAGTAGCCGTTGTCCCAGCCGTTCCAGGATGCGCTGCCAACTTGAAATTCGGCGCGGCAGCCGCGATCGACCCAGATACCGCGAGCGTCATAGCCCCATGTGCGGCCGAATGTGCAAGGCGAGCCGCTGATTTGGCGAACAAGTTGGGCGCCGCCGCGGGCGTCGATCGGGCAAGTGTGGCGGCCCATGTCGTCGGAAGAACAGGTGATGGTTTGGGCTTGCGGTTGAGGAAGAGATGCGGCGGAAGATCTTTGCGGTCGCAGAGCAAGGGCTGCGAAGAAAGTCAGGGCAAGGAGCGAAGCGGCGAAGGCGAGTTTGCGGTTCATGGGAGACCACTCCTGAACAGAAAGTTAGCGGATGGCGGGATCCGCGGGGAATCGGACTGAGGAAAGCTTAAGACGGGTGGAGGAGGGAGTAAAGAAAGAGGTTTTTGGGCTGAGGCGAGAAGAAAAACAGGAGGGTGCCCGGTGGACACCCTCGATTTGAGGATTCAGTTTTAGGTAAGGCTGGAGAGTTTAGTGGCGCCAGTCGTCGCGGTCGTCGTCATCGCGATCGTGACGGGAGCGGCGATCATAACGGCCGCCGACGGCGAAGTCAGCGCGGCAACCACGGTCGACCCAAACGCCGCGGTCGTCGAAGCCCCAGGTTTGGCCGTAAACACAGGCAGCTTCACTGCGCTGGCGAATGAGGCGGACGCCGCCGTAAGTGTTGACTGGGCAGCCGTGGACGTTGAAGTCGTTGGAAGCACAATAAAAGGTGCGAGTGCCGCGGTAATCGTTGTCGTAGGCGTAGTCGCCGGAGCCGACGGCGAAATCGGCGCGGCAACCGCGGTCGACCCAGATGCTGTCGCCGGAAACGCCCCAGGTGCGGCCGTAAATGCAGGCGGCTTCGCTCTTTTGGCGGATGATTTCGACGCCGCCGTAGGCGTTGACGGGGCAGAAGTGGCGATTGAAATCGTCCGAGGCACAGTAGAGCTTGTAGGCATGCGGACCGGGCATGGCGGAAAGCGCGCTGGTGGAAGATGGATTGAGAGCCGGAAGAATCAAGACGCCAACTGCCACGGCACCGAGAAATACGAGAAGTCTTTTCATGATGACCGCCTCCGCGCGATCGCAATGCGACCAGCTAATGGGAAGGGCCGCGGGTGGGTGCAGGTCCTTGTAATGAGATAAACACGGGGAAGGGAGAAGGGTTGCGGAGGGGGAAAGGATATGGGCAAAGAAAAAGCGAAATAGTTCTTGACAAGGCGAACAAAAGGCGAAATACTGCGCAGGATCTTCGAGGTGGGCTATGTCTCCGGCTTTCTCCGCAGTACTCCCCGCAACAACTCCTACGCTGTCTCTCTTTCCCGAAAGCCCTGAACAGAGCCCAAACGCAAGGGTCCCGGAGCTTGCCCAGCTTTGCGAGGACCCGCGTGGCGGTTTGCCCGAGCGTGTTTCCGCGGATTGCCCTCCGCGGGAGCGAATGGCGCGTCGAGCAACGGCCACGAAGCTGGTTGGCATAGCCCGCCTCGCTGCATCTTCGCCCGTATCGGAATCGCGAAGGTCGTCGCCGCAGAAGCCGGAATATTTTGTGCTGCCGGTGCGGTCGATTTTGAACCGGTGCGATTCGAACCGGGTGCCGTTCGAATGGACGATCAATCCTTATAGAGGATGCGAGTTCGGGTGCAAGTATTGCTATGCGCGGTACACGCACGAGTACATGGAATTGGACGCGACGGAATTTGAGAAGCGGATTTTTGTGAAGCAGGGCGCGGAGGCATATCTGCCGCAGGAGATTGCGCGGAAATATTCGTATGAGTCGGAGGCTTCGGGAGGAGTGGCGCCGGAGCATATAGCGATCGGGACGGCGACGGATCCTTATCAACCGGCGGAGAAGGAATATGGCGTGACCCGGGCGTGTTTGGAGGAGCTGGCGAAGCGCGAGGGATTGAGCATTTCGATTACGACGAAGTCGAATCAGATTTTACGGGATTTGGAGTTGTTGAAGAGGATCGCGAAAAGGTCGGCACTGTTCATTAATATGACGGTTTCCACGACGCGGACAAGGCTAGCGAGATTGCTGGAGCCGCGGGCGCCACGGCCGGAACTGCGTTTGGCAGCGTTGCGGCAATTGCGCGATGCGGGGATCTGCGGCGGTGTGCTTGCATCGCCGCTTTTGCCGGGGATTACGGACCGCGACGGAGATTTGGAAGCCGTCGCAGAGGCGGCGCACGCGGCGGGAGCACAGTGGTTTACGTCAGGAGTTTTATTTTTGACGCCATCGTCGTCGAAGGTCTTTATGCCGTTCTTGCAGGAGAAGTTTCCTCGGATTATGAAGCAGTATCGGAAGTGGTATGCGAAGAATACCTATGCTCCGGAAGAGTATCGAAAGAAAGTGGCAGAACGGGTGTTTCGGCTGCGGCAGAGGTTCGGATTTGACGTTCGACCGTGGGATGAAATGAAAAAGCCGGTCGGCCAAAAGCTGCAATTGTGCCTAGAGCTCAACGCGGGCTAAGGGACGATGATGCGAGGTTCTTCGCGCTTCAATTCTTCGGCTTGCGGGAACTGTCCGCGAAGGAATTCGATGAAGCGGCGGGAGCGGGGACGGCTATTGCCGCGGAGCAGGCCCATTCGGAACAAAAAGATAACGACGAAGAAGATATCCTCCGATTTTAGTGTGTCGGACGTTCCGGCTGCGGCTTGCTTCTGCTTCAGGTCGTCGAGCAAAGCGGTAAGCGCGGTGTAAATTTCGCGCTGAACGGGAATGTCGGGAAGTTTTTCGTAGTAAATGCCGGAAATCAAAGTCTTGTAAGATTCGGCGAGCGCGCGGAGCGCGGCGATGACGTCGGGGTCCGTCGCCGACGGATGCGACATACAAGCTTTGGCAATTGTGAAGGCAAGAGCGGCCATGAGCGGTTGATGAGTGTGAAGCGTTCCCTGCGGGATGCGCTCTTCGAGAAAGGGAGTGTCTACCGGGATCTGGCGCTTGTGTTCGTCTTCGTAGCGATGGGCAGCGGCGAGATAGGCGCAATCGGTCGGGCAGCCGATGGAGACTTCGCGCTCCGTGCCACAGCAAACCGCGCAGATTTTTTCGCCCTTCGCAGGGCAGAAGCGGCCTTCTTTTCTTTTTTCACAAATTGGGCAAGGCAAAAGTTATCCCCGATCCGGCAGGTGGGAAGAATACCGTGCGATCGGCGAAAAGCAAAATTGCGACCCGGAATCAGGCCATGATGACTTTGTTATGGAAACGCCGCGCCGCAATGGTCAGCAGAAGGGCGCCGATGATGCACAACGCGAGTCCGTCCTTCCAAAGGTGAGTGATGTCGGCGCCCCGGAGGATGATGCCGCGCGTGATGTTGATGTAGTAGGTCGCGGGGATCAGATAGCTGATGGGATATAGGAGCGCGGGTATGGTTTCGCGTGGAAAAATGTAGCCGGAAAAAAAGACACTGGGAAGGATGGGAAGAAACGCGAGCTGCATGGCTTCCGCTTGAGACGACGCCTTGCTGGAGATGAGAATGCCGAGAGAGAGAGCGGCGAAGAGATACGGCAGAGAAAGTAGCGCGAGCAGAAAAACATTGCCGTGAATCGGCACGAGAAAAATGAAGCGCATGGCGGTAAGAATGAGGCAGAGTTCGAAGAACCCAATGAACAAGTAAGGAAGCAATTTTCCGAGAAGCAGGCCGAACGGGCGGACCGGCGTCACGAAAAGCTGTTCCAGCGTGCCGCGCTCTTTTTCGCGGACGATGGAGAACGCAGTGAGGAATGTGGTGACGTTGAGCAGCATGATGGCAGTAAGGCCCGGAAGAAAGAAGTTTGGCGAGCGGGAATCGGGATTGAAAAGAAGTTTGGGCCGCATCTCGACGGCAAACGTGCCGCTGCTCTGCAGAGCGCGGCGGAGCGACTCGTCGAGGCCGATGGCGGTGCTGACGTTGATGGCTTGACCCGCGACGGAAGAATCGGAACCATCGATGAGAATCAAAACTTGCGCGCCCATTTGGTGAAGAAGACGATCGGAGTAGTCGACCGGGATCTTGATGCCAACCCGCGCTTTGCCGGCGATGATGAGGTCGTTCAAATCATGATCGTTTTCGACGTATTTGATGACATGAAACGTGTCTGAATTTCGAAACCGGTCGAGAAGCTCGCGGCTCTCGCGGTGGCCGTCCGCGTTGTAAACGACGGTGTTGATCTGGCGGATGTTGGTGTCGATGGCGAAGCCGAGAAGGAACATCTGGAGGAGCGGCATGGTTAGCGAGAAAAAGAGAGTGCCGGCGTCGCGGCGGACGTGGAGCGCCTCTTTGTAGAAAACAGCTCCCACGCCGCGGAAAATGTTATTCACGCTTGGCCTCCAGTTCTGCCTGATGCTTGTAGGTCAGCTCGACGAAAACGTCTTCGAGGCTCGGAGCCAGTGGACGAATTTCGGCGACGGCAATGTTCTTCTGCTGAAGCCGCTGACGAAGATCATCGAGACTCAAGCTGTCTTCAATCAGGGCATGGATCGATTGACCGAAGATCGTGGCGCTGCGAATGCCAGAAAGCTCTCGTGCGGAGCGCAGAGCGCGCGTGACTTCGGGCGTAGTGATTTCGATGCGCATCGTTCCGGGAGGCTGGACTTCAGGAAGCTCGCGAAGAGTATTCGGCGTGCCGTCGGCGATCAGCTTGCCGTAGTAGATGTAGGCGACATGGCTGCAACGCTCGGCTTCGTCCATGTAATGAGTCGTGACAAAAAAGGTGATGCCCTGCGCGGAGAGTTCGAAGAGAAGATCCCACAATTGACGGCGCGCGACGGGATCGATGCCAGCGGTCGGCTCATCGAGGAAGAGCAATTTCGGTTCATGGAGCATGGCGCAGCCGAGTGCGAGGCGCTGCTTCCATCCGCCGGAGAGCTTTCCCGCGAGGCGCGTGACATACGGACCGAGCCCGTTTGCGTCGACGATTTGGTCGATGCGGCGTTTCAGGCGCTCGGCGGGAAGACTGTAAATTCGACCGTAGAACGTGAGATTTTCGAGAACGGTTAAATCGTTATACAGACTGAAATTCTGGGACATGTAGCCGATGCGCTCACGGACTTCTTCGGCACTACTGCGCACGTCCAGCCCTTCCACGAATGCGTTTCCGCCGCTGAGAGGAAGCAAGCCGGTCAACATTTTGATTACGGTCGTTTTGCCGCTGCCATTCGGACCCAGAAATCCGAAGATTTCGCCCTTTTCGACGCGGAAACTGACGCCGTTGACCGCGACAAAATTGCCGAACTTGCGAACCAGATTTTCGGCAACGATGGCGGCGCCGTTTGCGGAAGCGGGGAGGTCGCTCATTGCAACAACCTTACATCGGCGGCCATGCCGGGCAGGACGCGATGCGAGGGATCATTGATGCGAACCTTTACACCGAAAACCTGGTGGACGCGCTCTTCGCGCGTTTGTACGTTGCGAGGCAAGAATTCCGCCTGCTGATTGATCTGTTCGACGACACCGTTGAATATTTGTTTTTGAAATGGGTCGACGTGAATTTCGGCTTTCTGGCCGACCGCGACTTTGGACAGCTCCGTTTCCGGAACGTAGATGCGGACGTAAATCTGGTCGCTTTCGAGGAGCGTGGCGACGGGAGTGTTGGGAGCAATGATGTCGCCGGGGCGAACGTCGAGCACTTCGACGGTGGCGTCGCTTGGCGCAAGAACCTGGCGTTCGCGGAAACGAGCTTCTTCATAGGCGAATTGGGCGTCGTAGGCTTCCACGTCCTCGCGGCGATTGCCGCGCTGCAATTTTTCGAGCGTGGCTTGTGCTTGTTCGTAGCGGGCTTTGGCCATAGCGATTTCTTCGGGGCGGAAACCGCGTTGCAGTTCGTCCAGTTTGTGCTGGGCATTGTCCTTTGCGGCGAGCGACATCTTCCAATTGGCTTCCGTGGTGTCGCGCTGCTGTTTGGAAACGAGGTCTTTTTGCGCGAGTGCGTCGTAGCGCTGGAAGTCGAGACGGGCGCGAACTTCGTCGGCGGAGGTGCGGTCGACATCGGCTTGCGCGGCGGCGATGTCTTCCTTGCGATAGCCGGAGAGATGCATATCGTAGTCGGCGCGCGCCTGGTTGGCAGCGGCCCGCGCTTCCTGAATTTCTTCCGGGCGGTAACCGCGCTGGGATTTTTGAGCATTCGCGCGGGCTTGTTCGAGCGATGCCTGGAGCTCCTTGTCGTCGAACGCGATGAGAATTTGGCCTGCTTTGACAGGATCTCCTTCGCGCACGCGGACTTCGGAAATGCGGCCGCCGATTTTCGAGCCGACGCGAATGTTGCGCGCTTCCACCGTACCGGAGCCTTGCAGTCCGGAATCTTTCTTGAACCAGCCGGAATAGAAGCCGGCGACGATCACGATTGCAGCGACGATCAAGACAAGGATTACGATTCTTCGCTTCATTGCGGTTCACTCGTTTCTGGAGTGGTCTTTACTTTGGAGAGTGTTGGGTCGTGCTTCGTCCCGATTCCGTTAAACAACAAGTGCAGCGCCGAGTCGATGCGGTCGCGTAGAGATGCGTCGCCGACGACAGACCATAGGAGCAAAGTACCGAGAATCGTTTGGCGGAAGGCGTGGGCAATTTCTGTGGCCGGAAGATCTGTTCGAATTTCGCCGCGAGCCTGGCCGATTTCCACGATGCGCGTGTGGAGCCCGTGTGCGCGAATTTGCTTGCCGATCATTGCCTCGCGGACTTCGCTCGACGAAAGATAGCCAAGAAGGATGGCGCGAATCATGCCGGGATTGCGCAGCGGCTCTTCCGACATGCGAAGGACGAAACTGCGCATGAAGTCCGGAAGAGATTGCTGAGATTGCTCGAGGTCATGAACGGACTCCTCGAGTTTCGCGAGCTGCATGTCGGAAAAGGCGAGGAGGACGTGGTCTTTGCTTGGAAAATAATTGAAGAAAGTGCCTTTGCCGACGTCGGCGGCTTCGGTGATGTCTTCGACGGTGGTTTCCGCAAATCCTTTTTGCGCGAAGAGGCGGAGCGCGGAGCGGAAGAGGCGTTCGCGGATGTCAGCGCTGCGACGTTCGCGGCGGGAGGGAGGAAGGGGTGAGTCAGGAAGAAGAGGCTGAGAGGCGGGGGGCATAGTGGTCTACAGTCATTCATGACTATAGGTCATTTATTGAGAATTCTCAAGCAGAAAAAGAATCGGCGCCCCGGACTTCTCCAGAGCGCCGAGTTGAAGCCCAGAATCTTTGGTCTACTTGAGCGATTGTGGATCCGAGAGGTTTTTGGGTGACTTTTGGTTCAGGTACGCGACCAATTTTTGGGCAGCGGGAGGGACGGCGACTTTGCCTTTGAAAATGATGTCCTCGGCTTCGAGCTTTTTGCCATAGACCTTTTCGTTGGCGCCGTTATCGGGTCGAACGGTGGAGCCGGCGAGGGAGATTCCGGCGAACAGGCCGCGATTGCGGGAGTAGCTGAGCACCTCGGCTCGCATGGTAACGTCTGTGTCTGCAGTGGCCGCGCGACCCTTAGGGCCAGCCGCGGCGGAGGCATCAGCGCCAAGTTTTACCTTGCTGCTAAGAATGGCGTGTGCGCCGCGCGGGTTCATCACTAGAAGCACGAAATCGGTGGCCTGACCACCGAGTTGGAAGCCAATACTGGCGCCTTCCAGGGCCATCATCGTTGGAGCGCTCCAGGGGCCGGTGAAATGCTCGCCGGTGCGGCAGACCATGGCGCCGCGACCGTAGCTGCCGCCGATGCCGAATGCCGCTTTCAGGACGGACGGATAGATAATGACGCACTCCGCTTTGTCGATGAGGTCCTGCGGAATATCGTCGGGAATGTCCATGATTTCCTTGAGAACGACGCCGCAATTGTCGAGACGATCCGTTTCCTTTTCATCCTTGCTTGCAGCGGCGAGCGGGCCGGCGAGCATGGCAAACGCGGCCAAAAGTGCTGCGAATTTCTTCATGATGGTCTCCTTCGTGGGGTAGGTTTCTGCTGCAATGGTGCCGGCTGGGTGCCGTCGAACCCTCAATTCCAGTCTCCGCCGATAAGCGCCTCAGTGTGGGCGTGCCTGGAGGAAGTGTTCCGTAACGTATGGACTATACTTGTGCTTCGCGGAATTTTCCAGCGGGAGGCGGGCGCGGTGGCGATCAGTTGGGGGCGGAAGGGAAGCGGGGTAGCGGCGTGGGTCGTCGCGTTTTCATTGAGCGTGGCGCCCTTAGCAGTCTCGCAAAATCATGCGAAGCGAGTGCTCTGCTGCGGCGGACCAGGAAAGGAATTGCAGCGAGCGTCTGCTGAGTCCGAGGAAGCTTCACAAAAATTTGCGGCGCGGGTTGCGACGATTTTGAGTGCGGAACAACCGGCGAAAGGCGAGTGGGGAGTGCTGGTCGTTGATGCCAAGAGCGGTCAAGTTTTATTCGAGCAAAACGCGGACAAATATTTCGTGCCTGCATCGAATATGAAGTTGTTCACGACGGCGCTTGCGCTGGCGACGCTCGGACCGGAGTACCGTTTTCGGACGACGCTGGAAGCACAAAATGCTATTTCGGCCGATGGCAGGCTTGTGGGACCGCTCTATTTTGTAGGGCGAGGGGATCCGAATCTTTCGAACCGGAAGTTTCCGTTTGATGGGAAGGAAGAGTTTGACGGGCCGCCGGAAAAAGTGGTCGCGGAGTTGGCTGACCAATTAGTCGTTGCGGGAGTGAAGGAGATTTCCGGAGATATCGTCGGCGACGATTCTTATTTTCCCAGGGAGCGGTATCCGAACGGCTGGGAAATCGATGACATGGTTTGGGAGTACGGCGCGGCAGTGTCGGCGATCGTCATCAACGACAACACGGTGGCGCTGACTTTGACTCCGGGCGAAAACGAGGGAACAGCAGTGCAGGCGGAAGTGACGCCTGTGACGACGGACTTCACCGTGACGGATCTTGTGACAACTTCTGCGGCGGGGACGAAACCCGAGCTCACGTTGAAGCGCGAGCCGGGTTCGAATGTTGTGACGGTGTTAGGAACGCTGCCCGCGAAGAGCAAGCCGCGGAAGCTGTTGCTCGCTGTGGAAGAACCCGCTTTGCATGCGGCGATGCTTTTGAAGCGAGTGCTCGAAGAGCGGGGAGTGAAGGTGGATGGCGTTGCGCAGGCGCAGTCTGCGATAAACGGGTCCAAGGACGCGGCCAGGCGCATCGTGCTCGCGGCGCACAATTCCGTGCCGTTATCAGATGCGGTGAAGCTTGTGAATAAAATCAGCCAAAACCTTCACACAGAGAGTTTGCTGCGAGCGGCGGCGCATGAAGAGTGTGTAAAAGGCGCGAGCGGAAGCACGGAGCAGGCGCCGAAAGATTGTTTGGCGTTGACGAGCGAAGACTGCGCAGCGCTTGCAGCGAAATTTTACGAAGAGGTGGGAATCGCCGCGGGTGATGTGGTGCAGACGGATGGATCGGGGCTCTCAAGACATGATTTGGCGACGCCGCGTGCCTTGGTTGCTTTGCTGCAATTCGCCACGAAGCAAAGCTGGTTTCCTGTGTTTTATGATTCGCTGCCGGTTGCGGGCTTGGATGGCACGCTCGAGGACCGTTTAAAGAATTCCTCCGCGTCGATGCGGATTCATGCGAAGTCCGGCTCCCTTGAACACGTACGAACGCGTTCCGGATATGCGGAATTGCCAAATGGGCGGCGGTTGGTGTTTTCGTTGATGAGCAACAACATGGGGAGCAAAGGGCACGAGGCGACGGATGCGTTGGATGCGCTGAGCGCCGCGATGGTGGAAGAATTTGGCGGCGAACCGAAGGGATGCTGCCGGCATGCGCAGTAAGCCGAAAGCGAAATGGTTTCCGAACGGATCATAACGGTGTTTGGGAGCTCGCGTCCGAAAGAAGGAGACGCGGACTATGCCGATGCGCGCTTGCTGGGCGTGGGGTTGGCGCGAGCGGGATTCGTCGTTTGCAGCGGTGGTTATGGTGGTGTGATGGAAGCGGTTTCGCGCGGTGCAAAAGAGGCCGGCGGAAAAACGTACGGCGTGACGGCTGAATTGTTCAAACCGAAGGCGAATGCGTGGGTCGATGTCGAAGTGCGCATGAAAACGTGGCAGGAAAGATTGTTTGAATTGATCCGTTTGGCGGATGGATTTGTGGCGTGCAAGGGCGGAACGGGAACGCTCGTGGAGTTGGCGGTGGTTTGGGAGATGCTCAACAAATCGGTGATGGAAGGAAAACCGTTCGCCGTGGTTGGCGACTTTTGGACGCCGATTCTGGAGCGCGTGCGAGAAGTGGAGTTGGGCCATCCGGCGCCGTGGGGAGAATCGAATGGCAGGCTGGTGCACACGGCGAATTCTCTTGAGGAAGCAGTGTCACACTTGGTAGCGAAACTTCGAGCCTAGAAATTTATGTCGCGGACAGCGGAAGAGATTCTGGAGTTTGAAAAACTGCGCGAATTGTTGCGCGGGCGGTCGACCTGCGCGCCGGGAAAACGGGCGGTCGATGCGTTGGCTTTTTCGCGGGACCGCGAAGAGTTGCGTCGCGGTTTCGCGTTGATCCGGGAAGCTCGAGAGTGGTTGCGCGCCGGGAAGGATCTGGGATTCGGTTCACTCGCCGACCCGGATGGCTGGCTTGCGAAAATCGAGGGCCCGGGCACGGTTTTAGAAGTTGGAGAGTTTCTGGATGCGGCGTCGCTGCTGGATACAGCGAGCTGGTTGCGCCAGCAGCTCCGGGACAGTGAAGGCAAATTCCCTTTACTTGCGGCGCGCACAGAATCCGTGATTGATTTTCGCGACGTGCTGGGACTGATTCGCCGCGCGATTCTGCCGACGGGCGAAATCAGCGACGATGCGTCGCCGGAGCTTCGAAGGATTCGCGCGAATATTTTGCAGACGCGCGATTCGATCCAGAAGTCGCTAAAGCAGATCCTGCGAACGCGGAATGCCGAGGCCGGCGAGGACTACGTCACGTTGCGAAATGACCGGTTCGTGATTCCCGTGCGTTCGGAGCACCGGCGGGGGATGCAGGGAATTGTGCACGGAGCGAGCGGCACGGGGCAGACCGTTTTCGTTGAGCCGTTTGAAACGGTGGAAGCGAATAACCAACTCGTGCAGTTTTCCGAGGAAGAGGCCGCGGAAATATTCCGAATTTTGCGCGGGCTTACCGAACGGTTGCGCATGGTGCGCGGACCACTCGTTTCAACCGTTGGCACAATCGCCGAATTGGACAGCACATTTGCTCGCGCGCGGTTTGCCCGGGATTTCGACGCAGCGATTCCGGAGTTTTCCCGCGGCGCGGAGTTGGAATTCGTCGCGTTGCGCCATCCAGTGCTCGAAGACAAGCTGCGTAAAGAAAATCGGCCGATTGTACCGATGACTCTGGCGCTCGGCGGCGATCAGAAGCTGCTGGTGATCAGCGGACCGAATACCGGCGGAAAGACCGTCGCGTTGAAATCGACCGGAATTGCAGCGCTTTCCGCGCAGTGTGGGATACCGGTCGCGGCGCAGAAAGCGGTCCTGCCGCTTTTCGATCGCGTGCTTGTGGATATCGGCGATGAACAATCGATTGCAGCGGACCTGTCGACGTTTTCTTCGCACATGCTGAATTTGAAATCGATTCTCGCGGCGGCGACACAAGATTCGCTCGTCCTCGTAGATGAAATGGGAACCGGCACGGCTCCGGAAGAAGGAGCGGCGCTGGCCGTGGCGCTGCTCGACGAATTGAGGGCGAAAAATTGTTTTGTGCTGGCGACAACGCATCACGACCGGCTGAAAACGTACGCGGCGACTTCTTCGGGAGTCGTGAATGCAGCGGTGGAATTTGACGACGTGAATTTACGGCCGACGTACCGATTGACGGTTGGCGTACCGGGAGGATCGAGCGGCATTGCGATTGCGAAACGTCTTGGCTTGACGCCGCGCATTATTGCGCGCGCGAGAGAGTTAATGGATCCAGAATCGCTGGAAGCGGCGGATCTGATTGCATATTTGCACCGCACGCGCGATGAACTCGACCGCATGCAGGCGCAAATGACGCGCGAGCGGCATGGGATCGAAGAAGAGCGCAAAAAGCTGCAAACAGAATGGCTGGGGCGCCAGCAGAAGCGGATTGCGGAACTCGAGGCACAGTTCGCGGAAATGCAGAAGCGATTCGAACAGAATGTGGCGAGCGTGGTTGAGGCGGTGAAGGATCGCGAGCTGCGCGCGCAGCTTGAAAAGACGTCGCGTCGCAAACTGCAAGAAGTTCGCGGCGGCGCGAAGGAAGATTTGAACGCGGCAATTGTCCAGACGATTTCTGAGTCTCAATCGGATCTGGGTATCACGAACGCAGAACTGCACCCGGTTGCGGTGGATACTCTACAACCGGGTGTGAAGATACGCGTACGTGGATTTACGAAGCCGGTGATTTTCCGGCGGCGCGATGGAAGTTCCGCCGAAGTGGAAGCGGGACCGCTCCGCATGAAAGTGGCGCTGGATGACATTGTTGGAGTGGAAGGTGCGGCTTCGGCCAAGCCGAGTTCGTATTCGGGAGTGTCGGTGAAGGCCGTGCCGCGAGAGAATTCGGCGGCGAGCGAGATAAACGTAATCGGCATGACGGTGGAACAAGCGACGGAATTGGTCGACAAATTCCTGGATGATGCGGCGCTGGCGCACCTTTCGCTCGTACGAATCATCCATGGACACGGCACGGGAGCGCTTCGCAAGGGCCTGGCGGAATATTTAAAGTCGCAGCCGCTGGTGGCGAAAGCTTCGTTCGAAAGTGAAGAACACGGCGGGAAAGCAATCACTATCGTAGAATTGCGCAGCTAAAAATGGCGGAAGCGGGTTCATTCGCGGAGAGAGTTAAGCAGCAAGCCGACATCGTGCGGGTTGTCGGCGAATACGTACGCCTGAAAAAAAGCGGCGCAAACTTCACGGGACTCTGCCCGTTTCACGCAGAAAAATCGCCTTCGTTTGCGGTGCATCCGACGAAGCAGATTTTTCATTGTTTCGGGTGCGGCAAGGGCGGGGACGTTTTTACCTTTGTGATGGAGATGGAGAAGTGCGCTTTTCCCGAGGCGATTCGCATCGTTGCTGAGAAATGCGGGATCGCGATTCCGCGGCCAAAGGAGCGTTCGCCGGAAGAGCGGAAAGAGAATCAGCAGCGCGCTGTGCTGGTGGAAATGCATCGTGAGGCGCAGTCGTATTTTGTAAGGCAGCTCGAAGGTACGCTGGAGGGCAAAGCGGCGCGAGCGTATCTGGAAGATCGAGGCCTCGACAAAGATACGATTTCGCGATTTGGAATCGGCTACGCACCAAGCGGCGGCGATTTGTTGGTGCGACATTTGAAGATCAAATATTCGGAAAAGTTGCTGGTCGAATCGGGACTGATTTCGCGAGACCAGAGCGGCAGATTGTTCGATCGGTTCCGGCGACGCATTACATTTCCGATCGCGAACGAATCGGCGAAGATCGTGGCGTTCGGCGCGCGGGCGCTTGGCGATGATCAGCCAAAGTACTTGAATTCTCCGGAAACGCCGATTTATTCGAAGAGCAACGTTCTGTATCACCTCGATCGCGCGAAGGATTCGCTGCGCCGGCAGGATTTCGCGATTCTGGTGGAAGGCTACATGGATGCGATTGCTGTGGCACGGGCAGGATTCGGCAATGTGGTGGCGAGTTGCGGAACGGCGCTCGCGGAAGCGCAAATCAAATTGCTTGGGCGTTTTACGAAACGCGTGATTGTAAATTACGACCCGGATTTTGCCGGACAAGCGGCGACAGAGCGTTCACTCTCCGCGTTGCTCGAACAAGACTTTGAGGTGCGTGTGCTGTCCCTTCCGCCGGTTGGAGACAAGAAAGCCGATCCGGACCTTTACATTCGTGAAAAGGGGAAGGACGCTTACGAAAAGCAGTTACGCGAGGCTCCGCCGTATATCAACTACCTGGCGAATCGAACCCGCAGCATGGATATGACGACGGCGGAAGGAAAACTGAAAGCGTTGAACTACCTGCTGCCCTATCTTCAGAAAATTTCGAACAAGATGATAAGAACGGAATGGGCGACGAAGGCGGCAGCTCAACTCGGCATCGATGAGCCTGTTCTGAGAGCGGCATTTCGCAAGGCCGCCGCCGAACGCCACAGCGAAGTGAAGACACAAGTGCAGCTCGTGAATAGCAATGCCAGGAAAGCAGAGCGGCGCTTGATTCGCATGTTAGCCGAAGCGGAAGCTTTCCGGCAGGAGCTTGCACAACAACTGCAAAACGGACAGCTCTATCACGGCCTCGAAACGGAGAAGATTTTCGCGGCGCTCATCGTCGCCAGCTTCAGCGGGGAGCCGGTCCAACCGTCTGAAATCGGCGCGATGCTCGACGAAAAGGACCGGCGTATCCTGTTCGAGATTCTGTTTGAACAGGAGCAGGAAGGTTCCTGGGAAGAGGCGCAAAGCTGCCTGGAGGCGCTCTCGCGCAAGCAGGTCGAACGGCAGCTAGCCGAGGTTCAGAGAGGAATTGAGGCGAATCCCTCTGGACCCGCGCTGCGGGAGCTCTTGACACGAAAACAGGAGTTGATGAGGCGACTCGCGGCTAGCGCCTGACGCCCGCACCGTTTCCCACAGATTTCCACGAATTAAAACGTTGACGACAGAGGACTTACGCGTGTAGCGTATTAAGGTTTCGCGGGTAACGGAGTTACCCCTAACTGCATCTATATAAATGTAGTTAGCGGCAGAATCCGGCCACCGTGGCGCGACAACGGGCAGCGTACGGTCAAGCGAAAGAGCAGCGGGCGCAGCGCATACAGCTTCACACAAAATTTTGAGTGAGCGGGGAATCTCCCCAAACGTGCGAGCGCGCGTCCCTCTGAACGTGTACAAATGCGAGTTTTTGTCCCGAGTGAGCCCAGGTGTGTTCTGACAACGGACTCTGAGAACGGGAGGAATTAGTGGCGCAGCAGGTTCTGGAAGAGAAATACGAGGCAGTAAAAGCGCTGATTGCGTTGGGCAAAGAGCGCGGCTACCTGCTTTATGACGAAGTGAACGATTCGCTTCCTGCGGAAGTACATTCTTCGGAAGAAATCGACGATTTACTCACCACGTTTGAACGAAACGGCATTGAAATTTATGAAGACCAGGCGTCTGCGAAAGCGGCGCGCGCGGTGGAACTTTCGGTGGAAGGCGCCGAGCGCGACGCGCATGTGAAAGACGACGCGCACTCCGACGAAGGAAGCAGCGACCTCGATTTGACGCCGGGTTCTCTGGAGAAAACCAACGACCCCGTTCGCATGTATCTGCGCGAAATGGGAACCGTGCCGCTGTTGACGCGCGAAGGCGAAGTTGCCATCGCGAAGCGCATCGAACGCGGCCAACTCGTTGTGATGAAATCCATCACGCGTTCGCCGATCGTGATCAAGGAACTGATCGCGGTGGGCGACGATCTGCGCAAAGGCGCGCGGTCGATCAAGGAAATCGTTCAGTTTGACGATGAAGAACTGACCGAAGAAAAGATCGCCAACAAAACGAAGCAGACGCTCAAGCATATCGAGAAGATTGCGAAGCTCTACGATACGGCGTTGAAGCAAGCCCTAAAGCTTGACAAGACGCCCAAGGCGAAAAAGAAACCATACGTGCGAGCGAAGTGGGCGGTGGCGCGGACACGCGTGGAAATCTCGCTTGAGATTCGCGACATCGACTTCAATCCGTTCGAAAAGAAGCGGCTGATCGACAAGATGCGCGGCACGGTCGAGCGTTTGCAGTCGCTCGAACGTGAAGCCGGACGCCTCGAACGCCGCGTGGATATGGCCAAGGGCGACGTCGCGGCAGACGCGCGCAAGGAATTGCGTACGCGCCGGTCTGAGCTCAAGGACATCGAAGAGGCCAGCGAAGTCGGCTTGACCGAACTGAAGCGCACGCTGACGTTCATTCATCGCGGCGAAGCGGAAGCTGAGCAGGCGAAGAAGGAATTGATCGAAGCGAACCTTCGCTTGGTCGTTTCCATTGCAAAAAAATACACAAACCGCGGCTTGCAGTTCCTCGACCTGATTCAGGAAGGCAACATCGGTTTGATGAAAGCCGTGGACAAATTCGAATGGCGCCGCGGCTACAAATTTTCCACGTACGCTACATGGTGGATCCGCCAGGCCATCACCCGCGCGATTGCTGACCAGGCGCGCACAATTCGTATCCCGGTCCATATGATCGAAACGATCAACAAACTGGTGCGCACCAGCCGACAGCTCGTGCAGGAACTGGGCCGCGAACCTACCAGTGAAGAAATCGCCAAGCGCATGGACATTCCAGTGTCCAAGGTGCGCAAGATTCTGAAGATTGCGCAGGAGCCGATCTCACTCGAAACTCCGATTGGAGAAGAGGAAGATTCGCATCTTGGCGACTTCATCGAAGACAAGGCCGTGGTTTCGCCGTCGGACGCGGTCATTAACCTGAACTTGAAGGAACAGACTTCGTCGGTGTTGAAAACGCTGACGCCGCGCGAGGAAAAAGTCATCAAGATGCGGTTTGGTCTCGATGATGGCAGCGAACACACGCTGGAAGAAGTCGGCCAGTCGTTCGCGGTGACGCGCGAGCGCATTCGACAAATTGAAGCGAAGGCGCTGCGCAAGCTGCGGCATCCGTCGCGATCGCGGAAGTTGCGGGCGTTTCTGGAAGGCCCGTCGCGCGATTATCTATAGAAATTTTCGGAAACCAAAAATACAAACGCCCCCAGCGAGCAATTGTTGGGGGCGTTTCTATTTGGTGCCGTCGTTTCCAGGTTGGGTGCATACTTAGGAGCCGGAGAAAACGATGAGAGCTGCGCAAAAAGTTGGCGCGATCGCGCTGGCCGTGGGATTGGGCGCGACAATCTACGGAATCGTTCGGAATGGCGAGGCGTCGGCGGCCGCAACGAGGAAGGCGAAGAAAGCAGCCGCGGCGCAGTTGGTGGATCAATCGGCGCTTGCCACCGCGCGACAACTTGCGCAATTGGCGGACACTCCAGAGGAGCAGGAACTGGCCAACGCGGCTCTGAAATTAGGCGACTATGAACTCGACTACGCATTCGACATCGCTCTGCGAAATGCGGACGCACACCCGGTGGCGCTCAGCGATGAAGCAAAGACAATTCAAGCCCGTTTGCTAAAAGCGCAGGGAGTTCAGCAGAGTTTGCAAGCGCAGGTGAATCAGCTTACAGCAGAAGTTGCGAAGGCGACCGGCAATCGAAAAGAAGCGCTCGACGACCAGCTGGATTTGGCGAAATCGTCTCTCGATCTTGCGACGAACGAAGTGGAAGACGCTGAGAATGATCTTGACGAAGCCGGAGGCAACCAGCGCGGCAGAATCGCGCAATTGAAACAAACTCACGAAGATGCGGAACATGGGAAAGATTCGAAAATTGTATTTCCCCAGCGTGCTCCCGAACAATTCGGATTGGTTCATCACATCCAGCAGTGGTCGGCTCTTCACCAAAAAATGCTGCTGTTGGATAAAGCGAGATCGGACTCGGAGGGAGAGGCGATAGCGGCTGCGGCGCAGCACAATGCGCTCTCGCTGCAAATCGATTCAGAAAAGCGAAATTCGCCGGACTTGGCTGCTCACTCGACGACGACAACTGGGGACGCCGCCGCCGCCGGTGCTGCTGCGGCGGATGCGGCTGCGCAGAACGTGCGAAAAGCAAGGAGCCACACCGAATCGAAGGCCGCGGTGGCGCTCACCCGGGCAATTGCAGACGATCAGCATAATCTTTCGAGTCTCGATAAGCGCGCCGCAAACGAAAAAGAGTTGGCTGAAATTTACGCACAGTGGATGGGTCTTGTTTCTGCGCGAGAACGAGTGATCGTGCGGGGAATGCTGATCGGTGTTTCGATCATTTTGGCCCTGTTCTTGATAGGGATTTTCTTCGATTCGTGGCTCGAGAGTCTCTTGGGAACGATTCGGCTCGACCGGCGGCAGGTGCAGACTTTGCGCGCCGTCACCAGAGTGACGTTGCAGGTCCTTTCCGTTTTACTTGTTCTGCTTGTGGTTCTTGGGCCGCCGAATCAGATCGGAACGTTCATCGGACTGGCGACCGCGGGACTCACTGTTGCGCTGAAAGATTTCATCGTCGGCTTTCTCGGCTGGTTCGTGTTGATGGGCAAGAACGGAATACGCCTTGGCGACTGGGTTGAGATCAACGGCGTCAGCGGCGAAGTCGTTGAAATCGGGATGTTCCACACAGTCTTGCTTGAGACTGGCAACTGGACCGATTCCGGTCATCCGACGGGCCGCCGCGTAACCTTCACGAACAGCTACGCGATCGAAGGACATTATTTTAACTTTTCCACTTCGGGCCAGTGGCTCTGGGATGAATTGCAGATCACGATTCCCGCTGGACGAGATCCATTCCCTGTCGTCGAGGCGCTGCAAAAGAAGGTTCTCGAAGCGACACAGGACAGTACAAAGCAGGCGGAAATTGAATGGCAACGTGCGGCGGGTTCGCGCGACCTGGCATCCATCAGCGCGGCGCCAGCAATCAACGTGCGGCCGGGAGCCGCCGGCATCGACGTGCAGGTTCGCTATGTTACGCGCGCGAATGAGCGCTACCAGTTGCGCAACAAACTTTATCAGTCCGCGGTTGAACTTTTGGGTTCCCGGGGCGTGCACAT
>Ga0070734_10000748_pt1 | contig 59200 bp, 55 predicted proteins | sample Coa_R1_8_FD_66444 | JGI IMG/M metagenome (GOLD analysis project Ga0070734, IMG submission 66444) | Surface soil microbial communities from Centralia Pennsylvania, which are recovering from an underground coalmine fire - Coalmine... | ecosystem: Environmental > Terrestrial > Soil > Unclassified ...
TTCCCACGGTCACGGGGACCCCGGAGAAAAATGCCAACTGGCACGACACAGCAACTGCGCGCTTGGCGCTGAAGTGGCAGCCGACGGAATCGCTGAGCGTGGAGCCATCCATCTATGTGCAGACGCTGCACATCAACGACACGGGAGCCTTCTGGCTCAACATCTCGAATCCTTCTGACAACGTTTACAACAACGGGAACCAGCAGCGCGATCCGAGCACGGATCCTTGGTATCTGGGAGCCATCAAGGTTGATTGGAACCAGCCGTTCGCGCACATCGTGTCGAACACCTCGTATTTCTCCCGCTCGCAGCACTCGATCTCGGATTACACGCAGTGGTTCAACACGGTGTTCAATGGCGATCAGTACGACAAATCACCGGTGTCGGCGCTCTTCTCGGATCGACAGGACAATTTCACCGAGGAGGTGCGAGCTAATTCCGTGGATCCGACGGACCGGCTCACCTGGAACGCCGGCGTCTTCTATAGCCACGTTCACGAGAATACAACCGAGTACATCTACGACCCTCCGCCCACCACGCAGATCTACAATCAACCTCGATTCGACATCATCGACAAGCAGATCGCAATTTTCGGCGAGGTGAATTTCAAGTTCACCGACGTTCTGAACTTCACTGCCGGAGTCAGGGCATCCAAGGTGGATTACACAGGCAATGCGAATCAAAGCGGGTCGCTGATCGGTATCGTCGTTCGAAGCACCAATTCGGGTAACGAGCGTCCCGTCACGCCTCGCTTCGTGCTGAATTATCAGCCCTCGAAGGACAGCCTCTACTACGTGAGCGCGGCGAAGGGATTCCGGCCGGGCGGCGTCAACAGTGCATTACCCTCGGCCTGCACCGCGAATCTGCCGGCCCCGATTCCAAGCACGTTCAGCGCCGATTCACTCTGGCAATATGAGATCGGCACGAAGCAGACGCTCGCGGAGAACCGGCTGCAGGTCAATGCCTCGATCTATTATCTCAAGTGGAACAACATCCAGCAGTTCGTCTACCTCACCTGCGGCTTGGGATTCGTGCCGAATCTCGGAGCGGTCACGGGCAAGGGCGGCGACATCGAAATCTCATGGCGTGCAACCGAGGCGCTCACCCTGTCGCTGAACGGCGCTTACACCGACTCGTACTACAACCAGACGCAGTCGCTCGCCAGTGCGGGCAGCGCGGTGAATCTCGTCACGCAAGGAGACCATCTGAGCGCCTCACCGTGGAATTTCACCACGTCGGCGGAGTACGTCTTCACCATGGCCGAGAAGAAGCCGTATCTGCGGCTCGATTATCAGTATGCCACCGCTCAGCACAGCGAAACTCCTTACCTTAATCCCAATAACGCTCCGAATTCGGATCCGACGCTGCCGGGCCTGCCCAGCATTCGCATCTTGCAGATCCGAGGTGGCGTGCGCTTCAACGGTTTCGACGTCTCGCTGTTCGCGCAAAATGCACTCGACTATCACACGCCCTATTTCATTTCGCGCGATCTGGCCACGACCCCTCTCAATGGTTACGGCACGGATAACTGGGACACCAACTACTTCGGTCGGGGCTTCGCGCCGCGAACTTATGGAGTGACCCTGACCTATCGCTATTGAGCGCGTTTGTCTTTCGGCTGGGATGTCGGCGTCGGTCATGGACGCCGGCGCCCTCAACGCAGCGCGATCAGCGCCATCGATGCGATGAAGACGGCGAACGCCGTGCCCGCGACGCCGAGCAGCGCGACCGTGCGCCAGGCCGCGCCGAGCCGTGTAAGCCCATAGGTACCCTTGAGCTGCCGGTACATGTGCGTCGGGGGCACGAGCACCACGAGGAAAGGATCGAGGGCGTCCAGATGGACGGCGGAGACCAGCGCCACCGTCGTGAACAGCAGCCACATGAAGGAGAGTGAGTAGAGCGAGAACACCGCATGGTCGTACATGGCGATCCCCCGCTTGCCGATGAACATCAGCCAGATGAGCGGCAGAGAGATCGGGATCAACATGAACGAGAACTTGTACGCGAGGTTCTTCAGCTTGTAGAGAAGAAGCTCGGGATTCTGTAGTGCCCGATGCAGCCTCGCATCGAACGCCGCCGAGCCGGTATGCACTTCGAGGCCGGCGAGCTGCGATTGCCAGGCCGCGAGGCCAGCCACCTCGGCGGTCCCGGCCGTGGAAGACGCCGGCGTGCTGGGCGCCTCGGTGCCGGGGGGTAGCTTCAGGAGTCCGCTGAGCATGGCCTCCGTCGTCTGCTGACTGAGCCGTTGAGCGCGCTCGGCCGCGGCCAGCTCACGCGCCGCATCGGCCATCCCGGCCGGATCTGCATGCTCGCGGGCCCGCACGAGCGCCGCCCGGGCTTGATCCACCGCCTCCTGATGCTCCTTGCGGCTCTGCTCGAGATCCTGCTCGACCTCGACTCGATCGGCTGAGCTCATCGTGCGGGTGGACACGGAGCCGCCCGTCACTGAGAACACGAAGAACATCAAGAACACGCTGAAGAGGAACAGCGCCAGCGGTGAGACGTAACGCACGCGCTCACCATCGATATAGCGGCGAGTGAGGCGCCCGGGATGAGCAACGAGCAACGGCAGCGTGCGCCATCCCTTGGCATCGAAGTGCACGACGCCATGCAGGATCTCCTCGCTCAGGTGCAGGAGCGAGCGCTCCACGTGTGCTGCCTGACCGCAGGCGTGGCAGTAGGGGCCGGTGAGCGTCGTGCCGCAGTTCAGGCAGGCCGTCGCCGGCGCATCGGCTGCACGGGCCACGTGGGGAGCTCCCTCGATCACGTGGGCAGCCAGAGTGGCCGAGACGAGTGAGCCTGCCTCCTCCAGGTTCGGGTGCATGGCGTCTCCGCGATTTGCAGCGTTTCAGGGCGCGGCTTTGGACCAGATCTCGAGTGTATCGGGCGATCCTTGAGCCCGCACGCCATTGTCGGTGAGGATCTCCTCGGTCGCCGCCACCGTCGCCTGCCGGTCGAACACCAGACTTTCGCCGATCTTCTGATCGAATTCGATGGCCACGTACGGGTCCTTGAGGTCGCGCAGCACCGCCACCAGGTGCCTCAAGCCGTGGATGCGCGTGCCGTTGACCGAGTCGACGACGGCGCCCATGGGATTCGAGTAGCCGACCGCGAGCTTGTGCGGGAAGAAGGGAGAGGAGACGAACACGATCTCCTCGCGCTCCGCCGTCGGCGGATCGAGCCATTGCATGAAGAGCTTGCTGCGCCCGAGGCCGTTATTGCCCTTCAGGGCGCCGATCGCCTGGTGGCTCACGGCGCTGAAGCACAGCGGACCGAAGATGAAGTAGGAGGGATACCTGCCCTGCAGATCACGCACCAGCATGGGCCGCTCGGTGAGAACCGGGACCTGTACAGCGAGGGTCTTGCCGCCCCGAACCACGGTGAGCGGTACGGCACCATTCTTCGCCAGACGCTGCACCAGATACTTGAAGGAGACACGCAGATCCTTGCCGAGCTCGATCTGGCCTTGATTGTCGATCGGCGTGGCACCGATGTGGGTGATGACGTCCCATTCCTTGAGCGGATACGCGTCTTCCTCCTTGAACGGGCGATGTACGACCACGCCCTCGAGCGACTTGTCGAGCTTGAGATAAGAGCGCAGAGCGGGATTCTCGAGCGTCTGCAGATCGTCGTAGATCGCGGGCTTGCCGTCGTACCGCCCGTTGGCACTATCCTTCAAGAACAGCTCCACCTCCTCGTTCGGGATGATGTAGCCGATGTTCTCCGCGCCTCCGCCGAGCTTGCTGAAAGCGATGCCGATCATGCGGTTGCCCGCGATCGCAGGTCCACCGCTGTTGCCGGGGTTGATGGCCGCATCGATCTGGATGAGGAGGCCCGATACGGAGAGGTTGAAGGGCACGAATTCGATCCGCGAGACGATGCCCTTGGTGATGGAGAGCGAGCTGCCGCCCAGGGGAAATCCATAGGCCAGTACCGGATCCTTGACCGTCGGCAGCTGCGTCGCGCGGCGCAATGCAGGGTGCGACTTGAAGAATGCAGGGTCCTCGAGCTTGAGAACCGCCAGGTCCATGCCGGGAGCGACCGCGAGCACGGTGGCGGGCAGCTTGTCGCCGGAGCCGTTCGGTTGGATTTGCACCTGGCTCGCGTACTGTACGACGTGCGCGTTGGTCAGGATGCGCTCACCCTCGATCACGATGCCCGACGCAGACACTTCCTGGGGTGCTTGTTTCGTCCAGGGCTTCAGCGGGTCGGGCAGCCGCAGGGTCGAGAAGATCTTGACGACGGAGCTCTCGACAGTGGATGCGGGGCTTTCGGCGGCATGGACGCGTGCGCCCGACCCGCAAGCGCCCGCGAGCAGCAGCCCCCCCGCCGCGAGCCATGCAAAGCGGTACTCCCCAGCCCTCATGTCACCATCCTGTCACTTGCCGTCCACCGAGTAGGCGAGGAGCACGTTGCCCGCATGACCTCCACGTCGACCGTCCCCCGAATTCACGTACAGCACGCCGTTCACGATGATCGACCCGCCTTCATCGAGCGAGCCGCCGCGCGCGGCGAGCCCGTTGACCGTGCGAAAATCACGCGCCGTGTCGGTATCCCAGAGCACCTTGCCGTCGATGGTTGAATAGGCGCGCAGATGACCGCCGAGGTCGCCGCAGAACGCAACGCCCGGTATCACGGTCACGGCCTGGGTCTGGCCGTGCAGGCAACCTTCCGCCCCCCACTCACACGGCTCACGAGGGGCCTCGACCTGCCAGCGCCGCACGCCGGTCTTCAGATCGAGAGCCACGAGACTGCCGCCGTCCTGGGGCGGCTGCCCGGCCGAGATCGGCACATAGAGCGCATGGTGGTCGGCGGCGATGCTCCCCTCGATGGCGCCTTCGTGCTTGCCCGCCATGAGTTGCGTTTGCCAGACGATCTCTCCGTCCCGATCGGGGTCGAGACCGTACACGACGCCCGAGCGCTGCGCGGCAATCAGCAATCGCTGGCCACCCGCTCGGGTGCGCAGTACCGCCGATGCGATGAACTCGCCGGCATCGCCGCTGCGCGGACCGGGCTGCTTCGCCCACCGCACGCCGCCGTCTCTGAGATCGAGGGCGACCACCGCATTGGCGAGCGGCTCGGCCACCGCTCCGAATGCACGCCCCGTCACCACATAGAGAAGGCTCCGATCCACGTCGACGGTCGGCGCCGCGAGGATCGAGATTCCGGCCGGTCCAAAGGCCGAGACCGCATCCTCGCGCTTGAGCGCGTGCGGCTCGGAGCTCACCATGTAGGTCTTCCACACCGTGCGTCCGCTCGTCGCATCGAGCGCCACGACGCTCCCGCGGAACGTGCAGCAGGCGTAGCTCGCATCCGCCATCGCAGCGGGCTCGCTCGAGGCCGTGACGACATAGAGCCGATCCTTGAAGAGCACCGGGGCTGCCTGTAGCAGCGCGAGTGGATGCGTCTCAACCGAGCTCTTCCAGAGGAGCGTGCCGCGCGCCGCATCAAGCGCATACACCGTGCCGCGATCGTCGCCGAGGTAGAGCGCACTGGGCGCCTTGCGCAGGTCGAGATGCGCCGCGATGCGCTTATGGCGCAGCTTGCGCGGACGCGGCGCGCTTTGCGGAGGAGCGGATTCGCCCACCGTCATCGCCGTGCGCACGCCGTTGCCGACGTCATAGGACCAGTAGGTGCAGCCGCTGCGCGCATCGAGCGAGTACACGCGTCCCGTGGGTGAGGCGACGAAGACGCGCCCGTCCACCAAGGTCGGCTGACCCGAAACCCCCGAGCCCGGATACGCGAACGACCATTTGAGCTTCAGACGCGAGACATCGCTCGCACGCAAGGCGGGCTCCGGCTGATAGCGCGAGACCGCAAGATCGCGGCCCCATCCATTCCATTGCGCCGAGCCGAGCGCCACCGCATCGGGGGGTTCCGGACACAGGACACGCTCCACGGCCGGGCCCTGCTGCACGGGCACCGCGGCCGCTGGCGTTTCGGGGGCTGACGTCGCGGCAGGGAGCTGTTCAGGTGCGGCGGGCGCCGCGCCCGCCAGCATCGCGAGCAGCGCAGTCAGCAAGCGGGTACGACCCGCACCGCGCGGCGCTCTGATTCGCGCAGGCTCGGCCCGACGCATGATCAGCGCTTTTCGATCGGCACGTAGTCGCGCTGCACCGGCCCGGTATAGAGCTGGCGCGGGCGGCCGATGCGCATGTGCGGATCGGACACCATCTCCTGCCAGTGCGCCACCCAGCCGGCGGTGCGCGCGATCGCGAACATCACGGTGAACATCGAGCGCGGTATCCCGAGCGCGCTGTAGATGATGCCCGAATAGAAATCGACGTTCGGGTAGAGTTTGCGGGAGACGAAATACTCGTCCTTGAGGGCGATCTCCTCGAGCCGCATGGCCAGCTCGAAGAGCGGATCATTGCGGTGGCCGAGCTTCTCGAGAACGCGATGGCACATGCTGCGAATGAGCTTGGCTCGCGGATCGAAGTTCTTGTAGACCCGATGCCCGAAGCCCATGAGGCGCACGTGATCGCTCTTGTCCTTGACGCGGGCCAGGAACTTGTCGATGTTCGCCGCCGTGCCGATGTCCCCCAAGAGCATGTTGAGCACCGCCTCGTTTGCGCCGCCGTGCGCGGGTCCCCACAGAGCGGACACTCCGGCCGAAATGGCCGCGTAGGGATTGGCGCCCGTGCTGCCGGCAAGCCGTACGGTCGAGGTGCTGGCGTTTTGCTCATGATCGGCATGCAGGATGAAGAGCAGATCGAGCGCCTCGGCCGCCACCGGATCGATGTGGTAATGCTCGCACGGCACGGCAAAGAACATGTTCATCATGTTCGCGCAGTAGCGCAGGTCGTTGCGCGGATACACGAACGGCTGGCCGAGCGTGTGCTTGTAGGCTGCCGCGGCGATCGTCGGAAGCTTTGCGATGATCCGGTGTGCGAAGATCTCGCGATGGCGCGGATCATTGATGTCGGTCGTGTCGTGATAGAACGCCGCCATCGAGGCGACCACCGCCGAAACCATCGCCATCGGGTGCGCATCGTGATAGAAGCCGTCGAAAAAGCGCAGCAGATGCTCGTTGATCATCGTGTGCCGCATGATCGAGTGCGAGAACGCATCGAGCTCTGACTTCGTCGGCAGCTTGCCGTTGATCAGCAGGGTTGCGACCTCGAGGAAGCTCGATTTCTCGGCGAGCTGCTCGACGGGATAGCCTCGATACAGCAGCACGCCGGCGTCGCCGTCGATGTAGGTGACCTTGCTCTCGGTGCTCGCCGTCGCCATAAACCCCGGATCGAAGGTGAACACGCCGAGATCCTGGGTGAGATGCGAAATGTCGAGCACGTCGGGCCCGATGGTCCCGGAACGTACGGGCAACTCGGCGACCTTACCGCTCGCCGGATCCTTCAACTGATACGTCCTGCTCATGCGCGCTCATCGCCCATCGTGTTCAGAGGAGCGGCAGCCTTGCATGGCCGTCCGTCGGAATCAAGCGAGCACGCCGCACGTCCGCGACGCGCGCGCGTGGAGGAAGCTGCGAGCAGAGGAACGCCGTGGAGCCGCAGACACCGGGCCCGCATCACGGCGTCCCGGAATCAGCCCTTTGCAGTGGCGGCCGTGCCGTACTTCTTGCGGAACTTGTCGACGCGACCGCCTGTGTCGACGATCTTCTGCTTGCCCGTGTAGAACGGGTGGCAGTTCGAGCAAACCTCGACCTGCAGATCGTGACCGATGGTCGAGCGCGTCTTGAACGTGTTGCCACAGGTGCAGACGACGTTGATCTCTTTGTACTCGGGATGGATGCCGGCTTTCATGAAAACCTCGCGGATCGTGAAGGCAGAATCGACGCTCCCGGGCTTTTGCCCGATGAATCGTCGCCACGCACAGGGGGTCTCCCCGGCATCGTGGGCGGGCGGTGCGGGCACCGCGAGCCTTGGGCCAACCGGGCCGCGCAGACTAGCGCATCGGGCGCGACTCCACAATGCAGCATTTGTAAGTGCTTGGCTGACAAATACTTGTAGGATTGTCCACAGTATCTGTGGATAACTCTGTGGATGGGCCTTCGCGGGCGCTGCGGACGCCCTCGATTTTCACGTAAATGTTAACTTGATCAAAAAATAGACAGGGATATTTCACTTTATAAATCAATAAACTACATGCTGCTTCTGACCTACTGCAGCTGCAATGTGTCGTAGGTGTCGCTCGTGCGGAGTGCTTGACCGCCCGTGTGTATAAGCTTAGCCGAGGAACTGCGCCTGCAAGTCGTTGAGGAATCGTCGCCCCAGCTCCGAGGGCCGCCAGCGCGAATGCGCGCCCTGCCGCCCCAAGGTCTGCGTGGCCTCAACGAGCCCCCGCCCCGCGGCCTGCTCGAGCGTGGGACGCACCGTCGCGAACGGAAGACCGGTGCGCGCCTCGAAATCAGCGCTCGAAAAGCCCTCATGGAGCCGCAGCGCATTCAACATGAACTCGAACGGCAGTGAGGCGCGCTCCACGGGCCTACGCGCGCCGGCGGGCAAGACTGAGGTCACCTCACGCTGAAACTCGCCCGGCATCCGCGCCTTCGTCGTACGGATGACCCCATCAGGCAGATGCGCGCTCAGCTTGCCGTGCGCGCCGGCGCCAATTCCAACGTAATCGCCGAAGCGCCAGTAGTTGAGATTGTGACGGCAGCGTCTGCCCGGGCGCGCGTAGGCGGACACCTCGTACTGCTCGAAGCCATGCGCTGCGATCAGTGCCTGCGCCTCGATCTGCATGCGCCAAGCGAGATCCTCATCGGGCAGCGGCGGGGGTCTTGCATGGAACACGGTGCCCGGCTCGAGCGTGAGCTGATAGTGCGATAGGTGTGCGGGCCCGAGCTCGCAGGCCATGCGTACATCGGCGAGCGCCTCCTCGAGCGTCTGCTCGGGCAACGCATACATGAGATCGAGATTGAAATTCTCGACGCCCGCCGCGCGCAGCTCCTCCACCGCGCGCAGCGTGTCCTCGAGCGCATGGATGCGACCGAGCCGCGCGAGCGCCCTTGCGGAGAAGCTCTGGGCTCCGAGCGACACGCGCGTGATTCCGGCCTCTCGATAACCTTGAAAACGCCCCCGCTCGATCGTGCCCGGGTTCGCCTCGAGCGTGATCTCGGCGTCCGCGAGGATCGGATGAGCTGCGCGCAGCGCGTCGAGCAGCCAGGCGAAATCCTCCGGCGCGAACAGACTCGGCGTGCCACCCCCGAAGAAGACGCTCTCGATGGGACGTGCACCGAGGAGCTCGATGTCCCTCTCGAAATCGCGCAGCAGCGCCTCGCGATAGCCGCGGCGGTCGACGGCGGCGTTGAGCGCATGAGAATTGAAGTCGCAATAGGGACACTTGCGCACGCACCAGGGCATGTGCACGTAGAGCGAGAGCGGCAGGGCGTGGTGCATCACGAGTCACCGGCGGGTGCGGCGCGCTCGCACAAGGCGGCACGCAGCTGTGCGAGCGCGCGACCACGATGGCTGAGCGAGTTCTTGTGATCCGGCGCAAGCTCGGCGGCGCTCTGCCCGAGCTCGGGAAGCCAGAAATAGGGGTCATAGCCGAATCCTCCGGCACCGCGCGGCGCGCTCAGGATCAGTCCTTCCCACGCCGCCTCCGCGACGAGGGGCGCCGGGTCGGTTGCGCTCTCGAGGAACACGAGCGCGCAGCGGTAGCGCGCCGTGCGCGCGCTCGGGGGCACGTGCTCGAGCACCTTGAGGAGCTTCGCGTTGTTCTCGGCATCGCTCGCCGCGGGGCCGGCGAAGCGCGCGGAATGGACCCCAGGCGCACCGCCGAGCGCATCGACCTCGAGTCCCGAATCGTCGGCGAGCGCGGCAACGCCCGTGAGCTGCGCGGCGTGGCGCGCCTTGATGAGCGCGTTGCCGAGGAACGTGCGGGCCGTCTCCTCGGGCGCCTCGACACCGAGGCTCGACTGGCTCAGCACCTCGAAGGGGAGGCCATCGAGCAGCGCACGAAACTCGCGCAGCTTGCCGGGATTCGCGCTTGCAAGGACCAGCCGGCGCCGCGGCGCGCGCGCCGCGCGCTCAGGGGGCGCGTGCGGCAGCCTGGGCGGCATGCAGCTGGTGAATGCCGTGCGCCGCAAGATCGAGCAGCCGGTCAAGCTCGTGGCGCCTGAACGCATGACCCTCGGCGGTACCCTGGACCTCGACGAATCCGCCGCCCGAGTTCATCACGACGTTCATGTCGGTCTCCGCGTTGGAGTCCTCGGCATAGTCGAGATCGAGGATCGCCATACCGCGATAGATGCCCACCGACACCGCCGCGACCTGACCGTGCAGCGGGCTCGCCGCGAGCGCACGGCGCGCGATCAGCCGGTCGATGGCGTCGGCCAGTGCGACGAAGCCGCCCGTGATGGCCGCGGTGCGCGTCCCGCCATCCGCCTGCAACACGTCGCAATCGATGGTCACGGTGCGCTCGCCGAGCGCCTTGAGGTCCACCACTGCGCGCAGCGCCCGACCGATCAGGCGCTGAATCTCCTGAGTGCGGCCGGACTGCTTGCCGCGCGCTGCCTCGCGCGGCGAGCGCGTATGGGTCGCCCGCGGCAGCATGCCGTACTCCGCCGTCACCCAGCCTTGTTGCGAGCCGCGCAGAAACGAGGGAACGCCCTCCTCGACGCTCGCCGTGCAGAGGACTCGCGTCGCCCCACAACCGATCAGGACCGAGCCCTCCGCGTGGGCGGTGAAATTGCGCTCGATCGTCAGCGCGCGCAGCTCGTCCGTCGCCCGACCGCTGGGGCGCGTGCTCATGCGGCTCGCCAGCGCAGCGCTGCTGCGCTCGTGTTGTCGCTGTAGGGGGCAGAGGCTGCAACCGCCTGGGTGCCGAGCTCCATCAGGGCCTCGCGCAACGTGGGCCCGCTCGATTGTGCGAAGCGCACGAAGTCCTGATCCTTGAGGTTGGCCCACAGGCCGTCCGTACAGAGCAGCAGTACATCCCCGGCCTTCAGCCGCCGCCGCGTGGAGATGCTCATCTCCGGCAGCGCCGCATCACCCCCGAGGCAGCATTCGACATAATTGCGCATGGGGTGTCCGTGCACTTCCGCTTCCGTGATGAGCCCCTCGCGCAGGAGCACTTCGACGTGACTGTGATCGCGCGTGCGCTCGAGCACCTGCGCGGCCCTGAGCTGATAGACGCGGCTGTCGCCCACGTGCGCCCAGTACGCGCCCGTGTCCTGTACCAGGCACACCGCGCAGGTGGCCCGAGGACGCGCCTCGACCGCGAGGCCGGCTCCGAGCTTCACCACCTCTTCATGCGCCTTACCGAGCGACAGATGCAGGAACCCCAGCGGATCGAAGATGGGATGCGGCGTCTGCCAGAATGCTTCGAGCAGCGTCGCGAGCGCGGTCTCCGCGGCCCGCGCACCCTCGGCATGACCGCCCATGCCATCGACCACGGCGAGCAGAATCGCATGATCGGACGCTGCGACCGCGACACGATCCTGATTCTCCTCGCGGTGGCCGATCAGGCTCACGTCCGCGGTCTCGATCTGCAATGACAGCTCCCGAGCCTTTCCGATAAACTTTGGCGATTATGGCCGATTTCCGGCCTTCGGACTCCTATGATTCGCTCGATGACGGGCTTTGCGCGACGCGAGCGCCAGTATCCTTTCGGGCTGCTCGCCTGGGAGTTGAAGACCGTCAATCATCGCTTTCTCGAGATCGGTTGCCGCCTGCCCGAGGAGCTGCGCCCGGCGGAAGCGGATTTCCGTCAAAGCATCGCCGCGGCGGTGCGGCGCGGCAAGCTCGAATGCTCGCTGCATTTTCGACCGGCCGCAGCGCAGAGCTGCATCGACGTCGACGCGGCGCTGCTCGGCGCGCTCACACAGCGCGTACGCGAGATCGCCGCGGCGGCGGGCGAGGCGGCGCGCATCGAGGCGATCGATCTGCTGCGCTGGCCCGGCGTCGTGCGGGACACCCAGCGCGATGCGGCGCCCCTGATCGCAGCAGCGCACGCACTTCTCGCTGAGGGGCTCACCGAGCTCGCGGAGTTTCGCGACCGCGAAGGGGCGAGACTGCGCGAGGCGCTCGAGCAGCGCTGTGCAGGCCTGCTCGAGCTCACCGCGCGGGTGGTCGAGCGCCTGCCCGAAGTACGTACGCGCCTGCGCGCGAAGTTTCTCGAGCGCATCGCGCAACTCACCGCCGAGGTCAATCAGGAGCGCCTGGAGCAGGAGCTCGCGCTGCTCGCCCTCAAATTCGATGTCGATGAGGAGATCGACCGGTTGCGCGGTCACATCGCCGAGGTGCGCAAGGCGCTCGACGGCCAGGAAGCCGCGGGGCGGCGCCTCGACTTCCTCATGCAGGAGCTCAATCGCGAGGTCAATACGATGTCCTCAAAATCTCAGGATCTCGAGACGACACGCGCCGCGGTCGACATGAAGGTTCTGATCGAGCAGATGCGCGAGCAGGTGCAGAACGTCGAATGACTTCCGAGCACTCCGGGGATGTCCGCCAGCTTCCGTAACTAACTGAGCCACATCGTGGCCTCTTAGCCGCCACGAGGCTATCCTGCAATCCACTCAAAATGCAGCGAAACTTCAGTTGGTTTTAACCGAGCCAGATTAGATTTGGGTGATCGTCGCTCGCTGCATACGCCCGTGCTGCAGCGTAACTCTTTTCGATGTATTCGCTGAATCTGGCGCGAAACTCCGTCTGGATCTTGCACCTAAAGGCGGTAACCTTGCTTTACGTGACAATTTGGCCTGAAGCGACCGAAACCACACATGCCTAGAGGTTGTCGATGGACACTCCCGCTTCACCGAGTGAGCGTTACGTTCAGATCCTACGGCTTCCAGCCGTGTGCCGCGCCACGGGGCTTGGTCGGTCCATGGTGTATCAGCTCGAAGCCGCGAACCGGCCACGGCGCATAAGGATGGGCGCCCGCGCAGTCGGCCGGATCGAAGCGGAAATTCAGTCGTGGCTCGTCGACCGAAATCACCACGTCCCGGGTACAGTGGATCTGCCCGTCGAACGCCCGAACTCCACACAACGATTTGAGCAGACCTCAACCAGTCAGGTATCGCCGCGTTGAGACCGCGCGGCTCGCTCCAGGAAACCGGCGGCCTGCCGAACGTGTTCCAACGCCTGCTCGACCGGCCTTCCGTCGGCATCACCCTGCCCAGCATGTGCTGCTATAGCACGCAGGCAGGCATTCAGAACCTTGGTCGGTGCACCGAGTTTTTCGCGTTCGTACCTCGACAGACACGTGCGGTCCACGCCCAGCTCTTTGGCGAACGCTGCCTGCGGCTTTTCGCCGCGCGCGCGCTTGATCAATTCGCCTTGCGACTTCGGGAACGGCAGTGTCATCACGTTGCTATTATAGCACTAGCTGTGCTATTATAGCACCTTGCAGTGGCCGGACTCGGGCCTGCACCATCCTTCGACGGGAAGACGCCATGGCCAGCGCCGCACAAATCACAGAGCTCCTCCGGGCATTTGCCAGCAAACAGGATGAGCACTTCCTGTCGATCGCAATGCAGGTCGCCTCTCATGAAGCCCAGAAGGGGCACGTCAAGGTGGCCGCGGAAATGCGGGAGCTGATCGAGAAGGCGCGGCAGCTCGAATCGCCTCGCGCGTTGGCGCGCGCGGTCCCGCTGGCGCAGCCTAAGGGTGAGCTGGCGGAACTGCTCACCGTCCATTATCCGCAGCAACACCTTTCCCAGATGGTGCTGTCGCCTGCGGTCGAACAGAAGATCGCGCGCGTCATCAAGGAGCAGCGAAATCACGAGACACTGAGCGGCCATGGCCTGGAGCCACGGCGGAAACTGCTCCTGGTCGGGCCACCGGGCACGGGCAAAACGCTGACCGCCAACATACTGGCCACGGAGCTACGCCTGCCGCTGTTTGTCGTGCGGTTTGATTCGCTCATCACCAAGTTCATGGGTGAAAGCGCGTCCAAGTTGCGACTGGTGTTCGATGCCCTGAAGACCACCCGCGGCGTGTATCTGTTTGACGAATTCGACACCCTGGGCCTTCAACGCGGCAGTCAGCACGACGTCGCCGAGATGCGCCGCACGCTCAACATGTTTCTGCAGCTGATCGAGCAGGACCGCTCGGAGAGCCTCATCATCGCCGCGACCAATCACGGCGCCTCCCTCGATGCCGCGCTCTTCCGGCGTTTCGACGACGTCATCCAGTACGAGCTTCCGAGTGAGGCGCAAGCCGAACTGCTGTTGCGAAACAGCCTCGCGCTGCTCGCGCCGAAGAACCTCGATTACGCGCTGCTGGCCACGCAATGTGCCGGTCTTTCCCATTCCGACATCGTCAGAGCCTGTAGCGATGCCATGAAGGACGCGGTGCTGGAACACAAGGATGTACTGGAGCCGAAGCAGGTTTCGTTGCATCTGGAAGAGCGCGCTGCGGGCCAGAAGCATCTTCTGTAACGCGCCCTCGTGCCGCCTTGGCGGCTCGATGGTAGGTTCGGTAGAGTCCTGGGAACAACAATGACCAGCGGGTTGATGGGGAAACATGCCCGATCTCGACCATCTGTTCGTCGTCGGCGCTGTCGAAGGACAGGAATTCAAGTCGCCACTCTCCGTCAGGCCGCGAGCCCTCCCGGATCGCGACCGCAACAATCACGGCAACCTACTGCTGGCGCAACTGGGGCGGATGGCCGCAGAGGCTGAGCGACTGCGTTTACTTCGCGTGGCCAGCGGAACTCCGGAACACCAGGGCATGGCAATAGCCCTGGAGATTTCTCCGCCGGGCACACTTGATCCCGGCAAGCAGCTGGAGTGGAAGCGAGACGGCATCGAGGTTCTCAGCGTCTTGGCCACTCCCAACGCTGAAATCGTCAATGTGTACGTGCCTCCCGGAAAGCTCAGCGCTCTCGAAAGCAGGGTGCGCGCCTATCTGAACAAAGAGAATGCGCCCAGGAAGGAAGGCCAACCGCCTCAGCCGAAGAACGCCAGGCTGATCAACGCCATCTCCTCGATTCGGCGTGCAGCATTCACCGAGCTGTGGACGGATCAGCCTCCACTTCCCGACCAGAATCAAGCTCTCGTCTTTCAGATCTGGCTGCGTCTGGGAGCGGAACCACCGAAAGAGGTGTACGTGTCGTTTACAGATGCGGCACAACGCCTCGACGTCGTTGTGGAGCCGGGCTACCTGACCTTCCCCGGCAGGCTGGTGGTCGCCGCCCGCTCGACGCGCGCTGCACTGGAGCAGGCCATCGATCTGCTGGATTTCGTCGCGGAAATCCGGAAAGCCTCTTCCCCTGCCGAGTTCTTCCTCAGTGATCTTCGCCCTTTCGAGCAGGCCGAATGGGTGCGCGACATGGCAGGCCGGATGAACTTCCCGCCAGCGGATCAGAACCCGCCCCGGATTGCGCTGCTCGACACCGGAGTGAACCGCGGCCATCCGCTGCTCGGTCCCTTTATTGATCCGGCGGACATGCACGCCGTCCACGACGCTTGGGGTGTAGCCGATCACCACGGCCATGGCTCCGAGATGGCCGGCCTGACGTTGCACGGCGATCTGAGAGCGCCGCTGGCCTCGCGCGATCCACATCGGATCCCGCACCGCCTGGAGTCGGTAAAGATCTTTCCTGACACCGGCACCAACCAGCCATATCTCTACGGGTGGACGTGTGATGAAGCAGTAAGGCTCGTGGAAAGGACGACTGCCGAGGCAGCCCGAACATTCTCGATGATGACCACCGTCATCGGGGCGACTGCGGGATGGCCTTCCGAGTGGTCCGCTACCCTGGATCGATTGGCCTTCGGCTTACGAGGTCCGGGTACCGGCGGTCTGGACTTGCCATCAATGGATGGCGATGTCCCTCGGGTCCAGCCCAGATTGTTCGTGATCGCCACCGGAAACGTCCTCTGGTCGGAATGGGCAGCCTATCCAACCAAGAATGACCTTGAGGCGATCGAGGATCCCGGACAAGCATGGAATGCCTTGACGGTTGGTGCCCACACGGACTTGGTCGATTTCAACCAAGAAAAGTGGCCCGCCCTGCGGCCCGTCGCGTCAACCGGTTCAATGTCTCCATCTTCTCGCACATCGCTGATGTGGCCGAATCGATGGCCGATCAAGCCTGACGTCGTTGCCGAAGGCGGCAACGGGTGCGTCGATGGAGCCCCAACACCACAGGTGACGGTTGGTCCCGAAGACCTGCGCATTATCACCACCTCTCACGAGCCAGCGAAAGCTTTGCTGGCCGAAGCCGGAGATACGAGTGCCGCCGCGGCTGAAGTCGCCCGCATCTGCGCACACCTGCAGTCGAGATATCCAAGCTACTGGCCCGAGACGATCCGTGCGTTAATTGCGCAAGGCGCCGGGTACACGCCGGCAATGCGGGCAATTCTGGGCATCGTTCCGACGAAGACAGGCCGCCGAACTCTGCTTAGGCGATATGGCCACGGAAGAGCCTCCCTGGAATCTTCGCTGAACTCGGCGCTGAACAAGCCGACGCTGATTCAACAGGAGACGATCGTTCCTTATGTGCTGGAAGGCAGCACTTGTCACCTTGGCAAGATGAATGTCCACAACCTGCCATGGCCCAGGGCTGACCTGCAGCAACTCGGTGAAGCGGAAGTAGCCCTGAAGATCACGCTGTCTTATTTCATTCAGCCGAATCCCAGCCGACGCGGCTGGCAGAGCAAGTTCCGATACCAGAGTCATGGTCTGCGATTCGCCGTGCGCGGCGCGAGCGAAACCACAGAGCGATTCCATCAGCGCATCAACGGCATCAGGCGCGATGAGATGGACGATGACGAGCGCGATGAATCGATGCCGGATCCGGACAACGAAGGCTGGCTGCTTCGTAGTCCGCTTCGATCACAGGGGTCGTTGCACTCCGATACTTGGTACGGGTTGGCGTCCGAGTTGGCCAACAAGTCCGAGATCGCGGTGTTTCCGGTTGGTGGATGGTGGAAGGAGATAGCCGACCGAACTCAACCCAATCGGCGGGTGCGCTATGCGCTGGTAGTCTCCCTGGATGTGTTGACGAACGTGGAGGTGGACATCTACACCCCCATTGCCAACCAGATCGTGATTCCCGTGGGGACCCCTTGAGGCAATCAGCGATCAAAGCATGGATGCAGGAGGCCGGTATGGATATGGGACCGAGGGACGTGCGAAGAAAACCCTTTACTTGGATATGGACAACGTCCTCGTCGATTTTACATCTGGAATCCGGCAACTGACGGCAGACCGGCTCCGGGACTACGACGGCAGGCCCTCGTTTCCAGACAACCAGGCAAAATTCGAGGCTCTAGGTGACTGATTCAACGATGGACGACGCTCTCCTTGAGTTGAAGCTCGTTGGCGACATCATTGGCTCCTTCCGTGTCGCGCGCTACCAGCGCGGCTACCGCTGGGGGAAGCTCGAGGTCGACCGGCTCCTCAATGACATTTGGGACAGTAAGGGCGAACCCTACAGCTTGCAGCCCATAGTCGTGAAGCGCGATGGCGAGACAACGTGGGAGTTGGTCGACGGGCAGCAGCGTTTGACCACCCTCTTCTTGATCTTCGTGTTCATGCAGCGTGAGCGCCTCCAGAACGCTGGCGCGCCGTACTCGATCGCCTACGACACGCGGCCTGGCAGCGCGACCTACCTCCAGGAACTCGACACGGAGCGCGCGAACACCAACATCGACTTCTTCCACATCCACCGCGGCTACCAGTGCATTCGCGCATGGTTCGATGCGCACGGCACCCGACGCCAGTACGTCGCTAACAAATTCTACGGGTATCTCTTCGAGAGCGTGCACGTGATCTGGTACGAGGCTCCCACGAGACTCGACTCGACGGCGCTCTTCACGCGTTTAAACGTTGGGCGTATTCCTCTCACGGACGCGGAGCTGTTCAAGGCGCTCCTGCTCTCCCGCAGCCACGGCGATGCCGGCAAGTCGGACCGGAGGCACGAGATCGCCGCGCAGTGGGACGGCATTGAGCGTGATCTCCGGCATCCCGACGTCTGGGCGTTCGTCGCTGACGCGGTGGCCCCCGACACGCCCACGAAGATTACGCTGCTGCTCGACACACTCGCCGGCGGCCCTCGTGGTCGGCAGCGCCCGCGGTTTCACACCTTCGACTTCCTCCGCGAGAGGGTGGAGAAGAGCAGTCCCACCACGATCTGGAACGAGGTCGTTCAGCTTCACGCGGTCGTTCTCGGCTGGTACGAGAACCGCGACCACTACCACAAGATCGGGTATCTCGTAGCGCAGGGAGAGCGCTTCGGCGATCTCGTCGCACTCGCCGCCGACAAGACTAAGACTGCGTTCGAAACGGCTCTCGACGCTCGCATCCGAGACACCCTAAACCTCTCTCCCTCAGACGTAAGCGCACTGAGCTACGAATCCGACCGCCTGAAGTGCGAGCGGGTACTTCTCTTGATGAACGTCGAGACCGTGCGCCGCATGAAGGACTCCACTGAGCGCTACTCGTTCCGCACGCATCGTCGGCAGGCGTGGTCGCTCGAGCACATTCACGCGCAACACGCTGAAATCCTCACCAAGGCCGAGCAGTGGAAGGAATGGCTGCGCCTTCATCGTGATGCGCTCTCGGGCCTTCCGACCATGGGTGAGATGAAGCCTGCGGAGCTCGTTCGTCGGATCGACGACGTCAGTGACAAGCTCGAACGGCAAGCATTCCAGGACCTCGCGCGCGACATCACAGCAGCCTTCACCGTCGCGGACTCCTCGGCCTCAGTTGCGACCCACGCGGTTCACTCGGTGTCGAATCTCGCGCTCCTTGCCAGCGGGCACAACAGCGCCTTGAATAACGCGGTGTTCGAGGTGAAACGACGTCGTATTCTCGAGTTGGATCGCCAGGGAGCGTACATCCCAATCTGCACGCGGCAGGTCTTTCTCAAGTACTACACGGCCGCCGAAGCGCAGCAAATTCACTTCTGGGGTACTCAGGACCGCGATGCCTACTTAAAAGCGATCCTCTCGACCAACGGTGGCGTGGGCGCCTACCTCAAGCGCGAGACCTCGGCATGAAGAGCTACGTCACCTCCTACAACGGCCTGTTCACTCGACGCGCAGGAGCGCCCGAGGTAAGCCGCATCGAGATCCCGATCATTCAACGGGATTACGCGCAGGGTCGTGACAACGACATGGTAGTACGCATTCGCGCCAACTTCCTCAATGCCCTGCACGAGGCGCTCACCACTGCGAAGCCCATCAGCCTCGACTTCATCTACGGCGACGTCGAAGGCGGGACGCTGCGGCCGCTCGATGGCCAGCAGCGTCTGACGACGCTCTTCCTCCTGCACTGGTACCTCGCGTGGCGCGCCAATCGCCTCGAGCAAGAACCGGGCTGGAAGCGGTTCGAGTACGCGACCCGCGCCAGCGCGCGACTGTTCTGCGAGCGCCTCGTCACGTCCAAGCCACCGTCCGACGTGGCCCTGCGCGCGTGGTTCGAGGACCAGCCCTGGTTCCTTCACACCTGGCGGCACGACCCGACGATCCAATCGATGCTCGTGATGCTCGAGGCTATCCACAAACGCTTCGCGAATGCCGACTGCGTAGTCGCGTGGGCTCGCCTCGTGGACGCCGCCTCGCCGGCGATCTCGTTCCACCTGTTGCCGATCGAGCAAATGGGCCTGAGCGAGGATCTCTACATCAAGATGAACTCGCGCGGGAAGCCGCTCACGCCCTTCGAGAATTTCAAGGCAAGATTCGAGCAGATTCTCGAACACTCCTGCCCCGATCGCGTCGAGGAGTTCGCGCGGAACATCGATGGCTCTTGGGCTAACCTACTGTGGCCCTTTCGAGGCAGCGACGACATCGTCGACGACGAGTTCCTGGGTTATCTCCAGTTCGTCACCGACGTCTGCGAGTGGCACGACGGGAGGCTCCCCTCCGGCGACTTCGAGGACTTGGCAGAGCGCGTGTACGGCGCAGGAAACGAGAACGCCGCGACGCATGTCGACTTCCTCATCCGCGCGTTCGACGCTTGGAACGATACAGACATCAATGCCGTGTTCTCGGAGATCTTCTCGCTCCAACCTGCCAAACTCGACTCCGACGCCACGAGCAAGGTGGTCCTGTTCGGCCCACCCGGCAGCGCGGTCAACCTGTTTTCCGAGTGCTGCTCGGGGGAGGTTCGGCGCAGCGCACCGCGCACGCTGCTGCTATACGCCGTCCTGCTGCATCGACTTCACAGCACGACAGATTTTCCTCGGCGCCTCCGAGTACTCCGAAACCTGATCGAGGCGTCCGACAACGAGCTCCGCGCCGACAAGATGCCGGTGCTGCTCGCCGACGTTCGCCATCTGATCGTCGAGGGCGGGTTGGAGGGCATCGAAGCGTTCAACCAGGCCCAGGTGGCGGACGAGAGGCTGAAGGCCGAGATGCTCGGCAAAGCGCCAGCGCTCGAAAAGGCGCTGTTCCACTTAGAAGACCATCCGCTTTTGCGTGGCTGCATAGCAGCGTTCGACCTCGATCTCGTAACGTTCGAGCGTCGCGCGCGAGCCTTCCACGACCTCTTCGCCGAGTCGGACCTGCTGGCGCTCACCGGGGCGCTGCTCGCCGTTGGCGACTACTCACGACGCATCAACCAACGGTTCCTGCAGCTCGGGTCCAGTGTCGATCGCACCCTGTGGCGGGATGAAATCCTCACCGGCTCCAGCCGCGCGCACCTCGCGGCTGTTCGTGACGCGCTCGGCCGACTCCTCGATACCATCGCTGCGCGATCGACTGACGTGCGCTCGGCACTGGTTGCGTTCACCCAAGCCTGGCTTGAGAGTCCCGACGCTACCAAGTGGCGCGATTGGCGCTGGTACTTCGTTCGCTACCCCGAGATGCGCGCAGGAAAATCCGGCATCTACGCCTCCGCGACCGGCACACTCGGCTACAGCGTGTGCATGTTAGATAAGAAGGCGATGAGCAGCTATTACCGGGATCCCTATCTCTCTGCGATTCGCCAGCAGAGCGGAGTTGCCCAGACGGCCGTTCAAGGGTCGGTGCAGCACTGGTCCGGCGAGCCCGGGTTCACCGGCTACGAGACTGAACAGCGCTGGATGCGGCTCGTGAATAGTGGGACCGGCATGCAGATGGTGCCCGCCGGGATTCAGCTCTATGCGCCGACTGCGGAGCAGCACACAGAAGCGTTCCTACGCGTCTGCACCGCACACTCGATCGGTGAAGATCTCCTCTTGAAAGTTCCGCAAGTTACCGTCAGTGATCTTGTGCTCGACATCAATGATCGGATTCAGCTCGGCGCCTCGCTCCTGCGCGACCTTGTCGACTCTGGGCTATAGTTCCTCACCATCATCACACGTACGTTCAGCGGATTGCTGGTCAGATGCTGACTGGATTTCCGGTGAACTTCACAGCGCAGCTTGCCGGCGCCAGAACGCCGGTCACGCACAACAGAGCCACTGTGTTTTTCATGTCCCCCCGCTCGGTTGCAAAACGCTAGTCGCCAGAACCCGGCGCCCAGCTGCACGCCCAGATGTGCGTAGCTAACCGTTTAGCTGGGCGCGAGCGGATGGAAAATTCAGTATCCGTGCGATACGAGTGCCAGAAAATGCAGGTGCAGAACGTCGAATAGCGTGCGGCGCTCGGTCATCGCGGCCCCCGATGCCCTTTGTGGCCCTTCGCGCCAAGCGTGACTCACGATATTTCCCCGTATACATTGGTCCGGTCGAGCGGGGGGGACGGATGTGAAAGTCATCGCAATGGCATCTTCCTTGCGGCCCGGTGTCCGCCGCGGCGCCGCCCGCCGGCTTGCCGGGCCCGGCCGGTGAGCTCCGTGCCGCCCTCGGCGCCATCGCCCTCCGCGCCGGCCGCGGCGCCGGGAGCGCTCTATGTGATCGCCGCACCCTCGGGCACCGGCAAGACCAGCCTCGTGCGGGCGCTGATGAGCGCCGACCCCGCCTTGCGTTTCTCGGTCTCCTATACGACCCGGCCGCCGCGACCCAACGAGGTCGAAGGACGCGACTACCACTTCGTGACCGCCGATGAGTTTGCCGCCATGGTCGACCGCGGCGAGTTCCTCGAGCATGCGCGGGTGTTCGACCACTGCTACGGCACGGGACTCGGGGCCGTGAAGCAGGCGCTCGAGCGCGGCGAGCGACTGCTCCTCGAGATCGACTGGCAGGGCGCCCGGCAGGTCCGCGAGCGACTGCCGGCCGCGCGCACGATCTTCATCCTCCCCCCGACCCGGCAGGCCCTTGAGCAGCGCCTGCGCGCGCGCCGCACCGATGCCGACCCCGTGATCCGTCGCCGCCTCGAGGAGGCGGGGCGGGATCTCGAGCACTGGCGCGAGTTCGACTACGTCGTCATCAACGACTCCTTCGAGCGCGCGCTCGAGGATCTGAAGGCGATCGTCGCCGAGCGCGGTGCGGCACTCGCCGCCACGCGCGCCGAGGTGGCGCAGCTCGCGGCGCGTCTCGGCACCGAATAAAGCTCGAGGGCCGGTCGCGCGGGGTGGCCTCGTCGTGGGCGCCTCTGATATATTGGTATCCCTTTTAGAACCCCCTGCAGAGAGCCATGGCGCGAATCACGGTCGAAGACTGCCTCCAGAACGAGCCCAACCTGTTCAATCTCGTGTTGCTTGCGGCGAAGCGGGCCCGACGGCTCGCGAACGGTGCCGAAGCGACGGTCGAGTGGGAGAACGACAAGCCGACCGTCGTAGCGCTGCGCGAGATCGCCGCCGGCAACATCACGCTGGAGATGCTCGAGGAGCCGGAGGAACCGGCACCGCAAGTCTCCGACCCGATGGAATTGCCCGCCGATTTCCGCGCGCCACAGCTCGGCCTGGGGGATTGATTCTCTTGAGCTAGGCTGCCGATGGACTATGCGTCTTCCCTCCTCGGTTTTTTACCCGGTGGAAGACGCACCACCGGGATCAGTCAGCTCCTGGACAAGCTCGAGACCTATCTACCGCCCGCGCAGGTCGAGCGCGTGCGCGAGGCCTACGAATTCGGCGCCGAGCGCCACGAGGGCCAGAAGCGCATCTCGGGCGAGCCCTACATCACCCACCCGGTCGCCGTCGCCGACATCCTCGCCGACCTGCGCCTCGATGCCGACACCCTGGTCGCCGCGATCCTCCACGATGTGATCGAGGACACCCCGACCGCCAAGGCCGAGATCGCCTCGATCTTCGGCCAGGTGGTCGCCGAGCTGGTCGATGGGGTGAGCAAGCTCGATCAGATCCAGTTCAAGAATCGCCAGGAAGCCCAGGCGGAGAGCTTCCGCAAGATGCTGCTGGCGATGGTGCGCGACATCCGCGTCATCATGGTCAAGCTCGCCGACCGCATGCACAACATGCGCACGCTCGGCGTCATGCCGCCGGTCAAGCGGCGGCGCATCGCGCGCGAGACGCTCGAGATCTATGCGCCGATCGCCGAGCGCCTCGGCCTGTACGCCGTCAAGCTCGAGCTCGAGGACCTGGGGTTTCGCGCGCTCTACCCGTACCGCTACCGGGTGCTCGAGCGCGAGCTGAAGCGCGCGCGCGGCAATCAGAAGGAGTTCGTCGGCAAGATCGCCGAGACCTTCAAGGGCGCGCTCAAGAAGGCCGATATCAAGGCGGGCGTCGAGGGCCGCGAGAAGCACCTCTACAGCATCTACAAGAAGATGCAGTCGAAGCACATCTCGATCACCGAGATGGTCGATGTGTATGGCTTTCGCATCATCGTCGACAACGCGGATAACTGCTACCGCGTGCTCGGTCTGGTGCACAGCGTTTACCGGCCGATGCCGGGGCGCTTCAAGGACTACATCGCAATCCCGCGCGTCAACGGCTACCAGTCGCTGCACACCACGCTGTTCGGCCCGAATGGCGTGCCGATCGAGGTGCAGATCCGCTCCGAGCAGATGCACCGGGTGGCGGAGTCCGGCATCGCCGCGCATTGGAAGTACAAGTCGGGCGGCGACACCTTCGGTGGCGTCGAGCACGACCGCGCACGCGAGTGGCTCGCGAGCCTCGTGCAGATCCAGGAGGGGGGCAGCTCGGAGGAGTTTCTCGAGAGCGTCAAGGTCGATCTCTTCCCGGACAAGGTGTACGTATTCACGCCGAAGGGCAAGATCCTGCGCCTGCCCACCGGCGCGACCTGCGTCGATTTCGCCTACGCGATCCACACCGACATCGGCAACCGCTGCGTGGCGGCCAAGGTCGATCGGCGCCTCGTGCCGCTGCGCACGCCGCTGCGCAACGGCCAGACGGTGGAGATCATCACGGCCAAGGGCGCGACTCCGAATCCCTCGTGGTCCTCGTTTCTGGTGACGGCGAAGGCCCGCGCGGCGATCCGCCAGTATCTCAAGAACCTGAAGCGCAGCGAGGCGGTCGAGCTCGGGCGCCGCCTGCTCGGTCTCGCGCTCGAGGAATTCGGCTTGAGCCTCAAGAAGATTCCTCCGGCCGAGCTCGAGGCGGTGGTGAAGGAGCTCAATCTCAAGGATGCCGATGAGCTCTTCGAGCAGATCGGACTCGGCGAGCGTCTCGCCCCGCTGGTCGCGCGTCGTTTGCAACCGGCGCGCGAGGGCGTCCAGCCGGGAAGCTCCGGCCCGTTGATGATCGCGGGCACCGAAGGGCTTCTCGTGAGCTACGCGCGCTGCTGCTTCCCGATCCCGAACGATCCCATCATGGCCTATCTGTCCGCCGGCCGGGGTGTCGTCATTCATCGGCAGAACTGCGGCAACCTCGCGGGCTATCGCAAGCAACCCGAGAAATGGCTGTCGGTCGCCTGGGAGGCGACGCACGGCCGGTTGTTCAGCTCCGAGATCCAGCTCGAGATCAACAACAAGGTGGGCGTGCTCGCCGCGGTGGCCTCGGCCATCGCCGGCACGGAGACCAACATCGACCAGGTATCGCTCGAGGAGCGCGATGTGACCAGCTCATCGCTCAAGTTCCAGGTGCAGGTACGCGACCGCAAACACCTCGCGCGCGTCATTCGCACGATTCGAAGCATGCCCGACGTGCAGCGCGTCTATCGGACGCTCGCCTGACCGCCGCCGCGCCGTTCTGCAGACTCGAGCCTTCAAGATTCACCCTCAGCATCGGAGCTGCCATGAGCAAGCAAGTCATCGCCACGAACGCCGCGCCCAAAGCCATTGGCCCCTACTCGCAAGCCGTGCGCGTGGGCAATACCGTGTGGCTGTCCGGGCAAATTCCCCTCGACCCCGCCACGGGTGAGCTGGTCGTCGGCTCGATCGAGGTTCAGGCGCGGCGGGTTTTCGAGAACCTGAAGGCCATCGTGAGCGCCGCGGGCTTTGGTCTCGAGGATGCGGTGAAGGCGACCGTCTTTCTCACCGATCTCACGCAATTCGCCGCGGTGAACCAGGTGATGGCGGAGTATTTTCGAGAGCCGTTTCCGGCGCGGGCGACCGTCGGTGTTGCCGCGCTGCCCAAGGGCGCTGCGATCGAAGTGGAGTGTATCCTCGCGCGGTGAGCGATCCGAACCCGCTGATGTCCAGTCGAGGCGCCGCGCCGCCGGCAGACCGCGGCGCTCACGCCCGGCCCGTCACCGGGCTGCGGGGGGTCGGTGAGCGCCTCGCCGAGCGTCTCGCCGTGCTCGGCATCGAGACGCTCGAGGATCTGCTGTTCCTGCTGCCGCTGCGCTACGAGGATCGCACGCAGCTCACACCGTTGGGCGCGCTCGTCCCCGGGCGACGCGCCAGCGTCGAGGGCGAGGTGCTGCTCGCGGAGGTCGCCTTTCGCGGCCGGCGCCAGCTCCTGTGCCGCTTGGGCGACGGCTCCGGCTTTCTCACGCTGCGCTTCTTTCACTTCAGCGCGCAGCAATCCGCCGCGCTCGTGCGCGGCGTGGTGCTGCGCTGCTTCGGCGAGGTGCGCCGCGGCCCCAAGGGGCTCGAGATGGTGCATCCGGAATATCGGCGCGTCGAGCGGGGCGCAGCGACACCGCTCGATGAGCATCTGACGCCGATCTATCCGCTCACCGAAGGCATCACCCAGGGCCGGCTGCGCCAGCTCGCGAGCCTCGCGCTCGATCAGATCCAAGCGCGCGACCTGCCGGACTGGCTGCCGCCCGAGGTGCTCGCCGACGCGGAGCTTCCCGCGCTGCGCGATGCGCTCGAGTACGTGCATCGCCCGCCCAAGGATGCCCCGGTGCAGGAGCTTCTCGAGTGGCGTCACCCGGCGCAGCGGCGCCTCGCCTTCGAGGAGCTGCTCGCGCATCAGCTGTCCTTGAAGGCGCTGCGCCGGCGCGTGCAAGCCGATCCGGGCTGGCCGTTGCACGGGCCGGGCGAGCTCAAGAGCCGGCTGCTGCACGCGTTGCCCTTCAAGCCGACGAGCGCGCAGAGCCGCGTGCTCGGCGAGATCGAGGCCGACCTCGAGCGCTCCACGCCGATGCTGCGGCTCGTGCAGGGCGATGTGGGGTGCGGCAAGACGCTCATCGCCGCGCTCGCCGCGACGCATGCGGTCGAGCTCGACACCCAGGTCGCGCTGATGGCACCGACCGAGCTGCTCGCCGATCAGCACGCGCAAAACTTCCGCCGCTGGTTCGAGCCGCTCGGCATCCCGGTGGCGCTCTTGACCGGCCGCCAGAGCGGCAAGGCGCGCGAGCGCCTCCTCGAGGGTATCCGTCTGGGCCACGCGCCGATCGTCATCGGCACGCATGCGCTTTTTCAGGAGGGGGTGTCCTTCAGCGCGCTCGCGCTCGTCATCGTCGATGAGCAGCATCGCTTCGGCGTTCATCAACGCCTCTCGCTGCGCGAGAAAGGCGCGCGCGAGGGACGCCAGCCGCACCAGCTCATCATGACCGCCACGCCGATCCCACGCACGCTCGCGATGACGGCGTACGCCGATCTCGATGTGTCGGTGATCGACGAGATGCCGCCCGGGCGCAGCCCGGTCAAGACCGTGGTGATCGCGGATGCGCGGCGCGACGAGGTCGTGGTGCGCATCCGCACCGCCTGCCTCGAGGGTCGCCAGGCGTACTGGGTCTGCCCGCTCATCGATGAGTCCGAGGAGATGCCGTACGAGGCGGCCGAGCGCACGCAGGCGGCGCTCGCCGAAGCGCTTCCCGAGCTCGAGGTCGCGCTCGTGCACGGCCGCATGGCGGGACCCGCCAAGGAGCGCACCATGCGCCGCTTCAAGGAGGGGGAGATCCAGTTGCTCGTGGCGACGACCGTGATCGAGGTCGGCGTGGATGTGCCGAACGCGAGCCTCATGGTGATCGAGAATGCCGAGCGGCTCGGGCTCGCGCAACTGCATCAGCTGCGCGGCCGCGTCGGCCGGGGCTCGCACGCGAGCTCGTGCGTCCTCATCTACCGCGCACCGCTCTCGCCGCTCGCACGCGAGCGGCTCGCCGTCATGCGTCACACCAATGACGGCTTCGAGGTGGCGCGGCGCGATCTGCTGCTGCGTGGGCCGGGCGAGCTGCTCGGCACCCGCCAGACCGGGCTCGCGCAACTCAAGGTGGCCGATCTGGTGCGCGACAGCGATCTGCTGCCCCGTGTGCAGGCGGCCGCCGAGAGGATGCTGCGCGCCTGGCCGGCGCAAGTCGCACCGTTGATTCGGCGCTGGGTCGGACATGCGGAGCAGTACGGGCGCGTCGGTTAGGCGGTCGGCTAGAATGACGGCCCCATGGCTTCGAAGATCACCCCCCGCAGCAGCGGCGAGCCCGACGCGACGCGCTGGCTGCCGGCCGAGCGTCTCGGTCAGCTCGAGGTCGAGGCGCCGTTGCGGTCGTGGCTGATCGGCAAGGGCTTGCTCACTCAGCGCATCAAGGAGGCATGCGGCGCGCGCTATGGTCGCAAGCTCGTGCATCAGTGGCCCGGACCGCTCGACCTCGCGCTGCAATCGAGCCTGAAGGTCGCTGACACGACGGGGATGTTTCGCGAGGTGGCCCTGTGCTGCAGCGAGGAGCCCTGGGTGCTCACGCAGACCGTAGTTCCGGACTCGACGCTCTCGCTGCACCCCTGGCTTGCGGAGCTCGGCGAGGCATCGCTCGGTGAGACCTTGAACGATCTGACCGGCGTCGAGCGCAGCGCCTACGAGTACGCGCGTCTGCCGCCCGAGGAGGCGCTCCGCACCCAGCATTCGCTCGCACGCGCATCGCGCGCCGCCGCCGGCTCTGCCGGTGAGCCCGGCGCGCTCTGGGCGCGGCGCTCGCGGATTCGGCTGCGGGGCGCACCGCTGCTCGTGCGCGAGGTGTTTCTGCCCGCACTCGGGCGCGCCGAGGCCACGAGCAGGCGCCCCGACGCATGACCGCGGGTGCGATGCACGGAGCCCGGCTCGAACACATGACTCAGACAGGCTCTTAAGGCGTGCGTCTGCCGCGATCGGGCGATGAACTCGGCCAGCTCATCCTGGCCCGCTGGCGCTGGTTCCTGTACCGCGTTCGGTTCCATCCCTGGACCGTCAACGAGCTGCCGCGCATCCTCTCGACGCTCAATGACTACGTGCTCCTCACGCGTCTCGATCGTCCGATCGGCATCTGGCTGCTGCTGTGGCCCACGTTGTGGGCGGTGTGGATCTCGAGCCGCGGCCACCCCGATCCGCGCATCTTCGTCGTCTTCGTGCTCGGCACCGTGCTGATGCGCTCGGCGGGGTGCGCCATCAACGACTACGCCGATCGCAGCTTCGATCCGCACGTCGAGCGCACCAAGGATCGACCGCTCGCGGCCGGCCGCATCTCCCCGACCGAGGCGCTCGTCCTGTTCACCGTCCTCGCGCTCGCGGCCCTCGTGCTGTGCATGCAGCTCAACAAATTCACGCTGCTGTGGGCCGTGGGCGGCGCCTTCTTCGCGGTCACCTATCCCTTCATCAAGCGCTTCCTGTCGGTGCCGCAGCTCTACCTCGGCATCTGCTTCGGCTGGGGCATTCCGATGGCTTTCGCGGCACAGTTCGAGCTCGTGCCGCGCATCGCCTATCTGTTGATGATCGCGAACCTTCTGTGGGTGACGGTATACGACACGATCTACGCCATGGTGGATCGGGACGATGACCTGCGCATCGGCGTGCGCTCGACCGCGATTCTGTTCGGCGATTCGGACCGGCACATCATCGCGCTGCTGCAGGCGATGACGCTGCTGGCGCTCTACCTCGTCGGGCGCATGGTCAACATGAACGGCTGGTACTACGCGGGGCTGATCGCGGGCGCCCTGGTCTTCGTGCACCATCTGTGGCTGATCCGCCGCCGCGATCGGGCAAGCTGCATGCGCGCATTTCTCGCCAACAACTACTTCGGCATGTTGGTCTTCATCGGCATCCTGCTCAACTACCAGTTTCGCCACTGATGCCGCCCGCTCCCAGCCCGCCCGAGCCCGGCGCCGCAGACGACCCGTATGCGCTCGACAGCGCTTGGCTGCGCCGCTCCTTCGACCGGTCGGGTCCAACCTGCGATGAGAGCGGGGTCCTCAAGGGCGAGGTGCGCGAGGCGCTGCTTTCGCGGCTCGATCTCACGCGACTCGCACCGCGTCTCATCCTCGATCTGGGTGCAGGCACGGGGGATGGTGCGCGCGCGCTCAAGCGCCGCTACCCCGCGGCGCGCGTGCTCGCGGTCGATGCCGCTTTCGGCCCGCTCGAGCGCGGCGCGGCGCGGCGCGCCTGGTTTCGCCCGGTCCAGGCGGTGTGCGCCGATGCGACGTGCCTGCCGCTCGCCGACGCGAGCGTCGATCTCATTCTCAGCAACCTCATGCTACCGTTCTGCGACGAGCAGCGCGTGCTGGAAGAGATGCGCCGCGTGCTCGCGCCCGGCGGCTATCTCACCTTCTCGAGCGTCGGTCCCGACACGCTCATCGAGCTGCGCCGCGCCTGGGCCACGGTCGATGCACGCCCGCACGTCCATCGCTTTCTCGACATGCACGATCTCGGCGATGCGCTGGTGCGCACGGGTTTTGCGGACCCGGTGCTCGACGTGGAGACCTACACCGTGCGCTACCGGGACCTGCGATCGATTGCACGCGACCTGAAGGCGGCCGGAGCGCGTAACGCAACGCGCGGCCGGACGCGCGGCCTCACCACGCCGCGGCGGCTTGCAGCGGTGGAGCGCGCCTACGAGCTCACGCGCCGCGACGGACGCATCCCCGCGACCTGCGAGGTGGTGTTCGGGCAGGCGTGGGCCGGGGCGAGAAGCGGCCCGCGCGATCCGCACGAGCCGGGCTCCACCGCCTCGATTTCCCTGTCCGACCTCAAGCGCTCGCTCAAGCAGCGGCGCGGCGCTTGATCGGGAGGCTCTAGCGCCGCGCCGGCGCGGATCAGGCGGCGCACGGCGTTTGACGGCCGCCGCCGACGGCAAGCGTGCCGCGGAATCGGCTATCCTCGTGGATCATCGCAGGTCACTGGGCCGTCCATGCTGAAGCGCATCGAGCTCGCGCCGCATTGCTCTCTGAGCCCCCGTTCGGCCGGCCTGTTCTTCGCTGCTACTTGCCTGTTTTCGCTCATGTTTGCGCTCATATTCGTCGTGCGCGGCTTCTGGCCCGTACTGCCGTTCTGGGCGCTCGAGATGGCCGCGCTCGGTCTCGCACTGCGCGCGAGCCTGGCGCGCCGCTTCGACACGCAAACGCTTCTCATCACCGATTCGTGCATCAGTCTGGTGACGCGTTCGCGGCGCGGCGAGGCCAAGCAGGAGTTTGCGCGGCATTGGGCGAAGGTTAGACTGCGCAGTCCGCGAGCGAGGCTGCACCCCAGCCGCTTGACGATCGAGAGTCGTGGGCACGCGTGTGAGGTGGGCAAGTTCCTCACCGAGGAGGAGCGCTGCCTGCTCGCACGGCGCTTGCATGATCTGGTGGGCGGCATGAACGAGTCGCCGCCGCTTGAACCGACCGAATGAACGAGGATGTGACGAGATGAGAGTGACTTCGAGAGCGCCCGCCCGGGCCGGCGCCCTGATCGCGGCTGCCACCGCCTGGCTGGGAAGCGCCGCCGCTCATGCGGGGAGCGAGAGCCCCAACACCTCGAACGGCCTCAACCTGCCGTACGGCGTCACCGGTCTCGCCCACTCGATCTACGACCTGCATATGGAATGCTTCTGGATCTGCGTCGGGATCGCGGTGGTCGTGTTCGGCGCGATGATCTATTCGCTGATCGCTTTTCGCCACTCCAAGGGCGCCATTCCCGACAAGACCATGCTCCACAGCACCAAGGTGGAGATCATCTGGACCATCATTCCGGTGGTGATCCTCGTCGTCGTTGCCATTCCGGCCGCCGAGCTCATTATAAAGCTCGAGGACGCGCCACCTCCCGACCTGTCGATCCGCGTCACGGGTTATCAGTGGAAGTGGCAGTACCAGTACATGGATGCCGCCGAGGGCATCGATTTCTTCTCGACCCTGAAGCAGGACTCGAACTTCGCGCGCGAGCTGCATTCGGGCATCGACCCGGCGAGCATCCCCAATTACCTGCTCGAGGTCGACCATCCGCTCGTGATCCCGAGCGGCACCAAGGTGCGCCTGCTGCTCACCTCGGACGATGTGATTCACGCCTGGTACGTGCCGGATTTCGGTCTGAAGCGCTCGGCCATTCCAGGCTTCATCAACGAGCTGTGGTTCGAGGTCGATCCGGGCAAGGAGGGCATCTATCGCGGCCAGTGCGCCGCGCTGTGTGGCCGTGACCACGCCTTCATGCCGATCGTGGTCGACGTACGCACGCCCGACGAGTTCAAGAAATGGGTCGATCAGCAGAAGGCGGCCTCGAAGCAGGCGGCGGCCGTCGAGCCGCAGCCTCCGCCGACCGCACGGGCCGAGAGTCCGGTGGCGGGGGCGGGCCGCTGACGAGCTTCGGCAACCCCATCCGCCTTCGATAACGAGATCGAGTTCGAGGAAGAGAGATACTGCATATGGCACACGAGCACACGCACCCCACCGCGCACGACGCCGCTCACGACGATCACGGTCCCGCCCACGGGTGGCGGCGCTGGGTGTTCGCCACCAACCACAAGGACATCGGCACGATGTACCTGGTGTTCAGCCTGATCATGTTCTTCGTCGGCGGCAGCATGGCGATGGTGATCCGGGCTGAGCTCTTCAAGCCGGGCCTGCAGCTCGTGTCGCCCGAGTTCTTCAATCAGATGACGACTATGCACGCGCTCATCATGATCTTCGGCGCGGTGATGCCGGCGTTCGTGGGGCTCGCCAACTGGATGATCCCGATGCAGGTGGGAGCGCCCGATATGGCGCTGCCGCGGATGAACAACCTGTCCTTCTGGATCCTGCCGTTCGCCTTCACGATCCTGATTTCGAGCTTCCTGGTGCCGGGCGGCGCGCCCGCCGCCGGCTGGACGATGTACCCACCGCTCGTTCTGCAAACCGGCGATGCGATGCCGATGCTCGTCTTCTCGGTGCACCTCATGGGTGCCTCCTCGATCATGGGCGCGATCAACATCATCGTGACGATCATGAACATGCGCGCGCCCGGAATGACGCTCCTCAAGATGCCGCTGTTCTGCTGGTCCTGGCTGATCACCGCTTACCTGCTGATTGCGGTGATGCCGGTGCTGGCGGGCGCGGTCACCATGCTGCTCACCGATCACTTCTTCAAGACGAGCTTCTTCAATGCGGCCGGCGGCGGTGACCCGCTCATGTTCGAGCACGTCTTCTGGTTCTTCGGGCATCCCGAGGTCTATATCATGATCCTGCCGGCCTTCGGGATCATCTCGGAGATCCTGCCGACCTTCTCGCGCAAGCCGCTGTTCGGCGCCACTTCGATGATCTATGCGATCGCCTCGATCGCCTTTCTGTCGTTCATCGTGTGGGGTCACCACATGTTCGTCGACGGGATGCCGCTCGCCGCGCAGATGTTCTTCATGATGTCGACCATGCTGATCGCGGTGCCCACGGGCGTCAAAGTGTTCAACTGGACCGCGACGATGTGGCGCGGGTCGATCAGCTTCGAGCCGCCGATGCTGTTCGCCATCGCGTTTCTGTTCCTGTTCTCGATCGGCGGGTTCTCCGGCCTGATGCTCGCCCTCACGCCGGTCGACTTCCAGTACAACAACACCTACTTCGTGGTCGCGCACTTCCATTACGTGCTCGTGCCCGGCGCGATCTTCGCGATCATGGCGGGTGTGTACTACTGGCTGCCGAAATGGACCGGGCACATGTACAACATGACGCTCGCGAAGGCGCACTTCTGGCTGTCGGCGATCTTCGTGAACGTGCTGTTCTTTCCGCAGCACTTCCTCGGGCTTGCCGGCATGCCGCGCCGCATTCCCGATTACGCAGTGCAGTTCTCCGACTGGAACATGGTGTCCTCCATCGGCGGGTTCGTGTTCGGCGCGTCGCAACTGCTCTTCGCGTGGTTGATCCTGGAGTGTGCACGCGGCGGCCGCAAGGCGACTGCCGAGGTGTGGAACGACGCCACGCCGACCGGGCTCGAGTGGACCTTGCCTTCGCCGCCGCCCTACCACAGCTTCACGGTGGCGCCCGAGGTGAAGTGAGAATGAGCGTTGCGCAGAGCCGCCGACGCATCCGTCAACGGGCCCTGCTCCTGACGGCGGTGGCGCTTGGGTTCTACGTCGGATTCATCGCCCTGACGATCTATCGCAGTCATCACTGATGGACAGTGCCCCGCAACCGCCCGAGGGTCCGCGCGGTCCGACGACCGAGCGCGGCGCGGCGCCGCGGAGCCCGCATCGGCGCCTGCTGCGCAGCCTCCTCATCATGACGGCCGGAAGCTTTGCGTTCGGCTGGGCACTGATCCCCTTGTACAACGTGTTCTGCAAGGTGACCGGAATCGGCAACGCCGAGGCGCGCGAGGGCGCGGTCGCCGTCACCGAGTCGACCGACCCGAACCGCGAGATCACCGTGGAGCTGATCGCGAACCCGGCGACCGTCGGCAGCTTCGACTTCGAGCCCACCGTGCATTCGCTGCGCGTGCATCCGGGGAAGCTCTACGATGCCTCCTTCGAGGCGCGCAATCTCACGGGCTCGAGCTCGGTCGCACAGGCCGTGCCCTCGATCACGCCGACGGTCGCCGCCCATTACTTTCACAAGACACAGTGCTTCTGCTTCAGCCCGCAGCCCTTTCGGAGCGGCGAGACCCGCATGCTGCCGGTGCGCTTCATCGTCGATCCGGCGCTGCCGGCGCAGGTCAATCACATCACCCTCGCCTACACGATCTACGACGCGACCGATGCGGCAGCACGGCGCTGAGTCCTTCACTATAATGAGGCGGTTTTTCCCAAGTCCCGACGAGAGCACCCATGGCTGACGCCCACGCCACGCCCGCCGCCCGCGAAGCGGATCACTACTACATCCCGCACGGCAGCCCCTGGCCGATCTTCGCCGCCGTTGCGCTGTTCACGCTCATGCTGGGCGCGGTCGCGACGCTCGACGAGTGGTTGCCGCCGTGGGCGCTGCTGCCCGGCTTTGCGCTGCTCTTCACGATGTTCTTCTGCTGGTTCGGCACGGTCATCGGTGAGAACCAGCACGGCATCTACAATTCCGCCGTCGACCGCTCGTTTCGCATGGGGATGATGTGGTTCATCTTCTCGGAGGTCATGTTCTTCGGCGCGTTCTTCGGCGCGCTGTTCTACGCGCGAAGCCTGGTCGTCCCCTGGTTGGGCGGGCATGGCACCAAGGCGCTCACCAACATCCTGCTCTGGAGCCACTATGACAGCGGCTGGCCAACCAACGGCCCGGCGCACGTCGGCGGCCTCGCCAACGGCACGTTCAAGACCATCCCGGCGCTGGGCCTTCCGGCGGTCAACACCGCCATCCTGCTCTCGAGCTCGGTGACGGTGACGATCGCTCACCATGCGTTGATCGCCGGCCATCGGGGCCGCCTGAAGTTCTTTCTCGCCCTCACCTTCCTCCTGGGCTTCTCCTTCGTCGCCCTGCAGGCGCACGAGTACCGCGAGGCGTACACCGAGCTCGGCCTCACCCTCGGCACCGGGGTGTACGGCTCGACCTTCTTCATGCTGACCGGCTTTCACGGCTTCCATGTCACGGTGGGTGCCATCATGCTCACCGTCATCTGGCTGCGCGTGATGAAGGGACACTTCACGCCCCGCAACCACTTCGCCTTCGAGGCGGTCGCCTGGTACTGGCACTTCGTTGACGTGGTGTGGCTCGGACTGTTCATCTTCGTCTACTGGCTGTAGCAGACGAGCGGCGCCGCCCATCGCCGCGGGCGAAGCCGGGGCCCTTCAGTGCAACTGGGGCGGCTCGATCCAGCCGGCGTAGTAGGCGACGATGAGCAGAACGAAGAGCCCGACGGACAGTCCTATTCTCCAGGTGAGCGCTTTCACCATCTTGCCGCTGTCACCCGGCTTGGAGCTCGAAAGATAGTACAGCGCCTTGCCCAAGCTCGCGACGATGAGCAGCAGGATCAACAGGACCAGGTACTTGAATTCCACGGGCGTCCACCGGGCGAGGGGTCTCTGCCGGACATCTTACGTGAGCCGCGCCCCGTTCAATATCGAGACCGGAGATGAGTATTGAGATCGCGCCGATGCGCCTGGGTTCACGTCGTTTTGCACCGCGTCCGCTGATGACGCTGCTCGCGCTCCTCGTGGTCGCGGCGTTCGTCGCGCTCGGGCGCTGGCAGCTGCAACGCGCCGCGGAGAAGCAGGCCCTTTACGATGCGTTCGCCGCCGGAAACGAGTCGACGCGCGTGCTCACCGGGGCGACCACGCCGCTGCCGCGCTTCCAGCACGTCGTGCTGACCGGCCGTTATGACCCGGCCCATCAGATCTTGATCGACAACATGAGCGACGCGCAGGGCCATGCAGGCTACGAGGTGATCACGCCGTTCGTACTCGAGGATGGCGGGCTCGTCCTGGTCAACCGCGGCTGGGTGCCCGTGGGCCCGAGTCGCGCCGCGCGCCCGCGGGTCGCCGTGTCGGGCGAGGAACGAACGCTTCACGGACGGGCGGACCGTCTGCCGCTGCCCGGCTTGCGGCTCGGACAGGACCCGCCGCTGCGCGCTCCCTATCCGGTGGTCGCCAACTTTCCGACCCATGAGGCCATCGAGCGGCTCCTCGGTGAGCCGCGCGCGCACTGGACGCGGGGTGCCGAGCTCGTGCTGCTCGATGCCGCAGACCCCGACGGCTATGTTCGAGCGTGGACGGCGCCCGGCTTCCCACCGATGCGACACATCGCCTATGCGGTGCAATGGTTCGGTCTGGCGCTCGCCCTCGCCGTGATCTACGTGGTCACGAATCTGCGGCCTTCGAACGGCGAGCCTCGAGGAGCATGAGCGCCGTGACCGCCCCCCGCACGCCGGCGCAGTCGCGCCGCGCACTCGCCGGCCTCGCCGCGCTGTTCTTCGCCCCGCTCGCCCTCGCCTTTCTCGTGTACTACGGCTCGGGCGGGAAATGGCACCCGCCCGGCCACGTCAATCACGGCACCCTCATCGATCCGGCGCGTCCGGCCCCCCGGTTGAGCCTGCCTCTCGTGGCGGCGCCCGCTCGTTCCGCGGGGGCGAACGGCGCATCGCGCACGACCCGTCCCGATTTCCTCGAGCACAAATGGACCCTGCTCTACACGGGCGATGGCGCCTGCGATGCCGCATGCCGCGGGCATCTCTACGACACGCGGCAGGTCCGCACCGCCCTCAACCGCGACATGGACCGCGTACAGCGCGTCTATCTCGCCTCGGGCGAGTGCTGTGATCTCAAGTATCTCGAGGCCGAACAGCCCGACCTCATCGTCGTGCGGGCCAGCGCCGCGGCGGCGCCGCTGCAGGCCCTTCTCCCCGGCCCGGACCTCGGGCGCGTCTACCTCATCGACCCGCTCGGCAACCTCATGATGTGGTATGCGCCCGATGCCCCTGCCCGGGGGATGCTCGAGGACCTGAAACGGCTCCTCGGTCTGTCGCACATCGGCTGACGCATGCACGCGCTCGCTGACGCATGAACGCTCTCGCCTCACTCGATTCGCTGCGCTGGTTCCGGCGACTCGCCCTGCTCGGCGCCGTACTCGCCGCGACGGTGGTGGTGCTCGGCGCCTGGGTGCGGCTCACCGACGCCGGACTCGGCTGCCCCGACTGGCCCGGCTGCTACGGACACCTCTATCCGCAGGCCGCCCCGCAGGCAGCACGCGCGTGGCACGAGATGGTGCACCGATATTTTGCGGGGACCCTGGTCGCCACGATCGCGGCGCTCGCGATCTGGGCCTGGCTCGCGCGCCGGCGCGCCGGTCAACCGCTGGGGGCGGTGGTCGCCTTGTTTCTCGTCGTCTGCGCACAGGCGGTGCTCGGTGCGCTGACCGTGACCCAGCGCCTGAACCCGCTGGTCGTCACGGCCCACCTCTTCGGAGGGCTGACGACCTTGAGCCTCCTGTGGTGGCTCGCACTCCCGCCGCCGCAGGGCCCGCTCTCTGCTCGCGAGCGCGCATTGCGGCCCTGGGCGATCCTCGCCCTTGGCGTGCTCATCGCCCAAATCGGGCTCGGCGGCTGGACGAGCAGCAATTACGCCGCGCTCGCGTGTCCGGATTTTCCGACCTGCCAGCACGCCTGGTGGCCGGATGCGGACTTTCGCGCCGCCTTCAGCTTCTCTCAGCGCGGCATCGACTATGAGGGTGGTGTGCTGGCGAGCCCTGCGCGCACGGCGATTCATCTCAGCCACCGCCTCGGAGCGCTCGTCACGGGGCTCCTGCTCCTGGGCCTCGGAGCGAGCGTCATGGCACGCGCGCGTAGGCGCCGGCGGGTGCTCGCCGGCGCCTTGGTCGTGCTCGCGGTGGTCCTGCAGATCTCGGTCGGCATCTCGGTGGTGCGTTTCGGCGTGCCCCTGCCGCTCGCCACATTGCACAATGCCGGCGCAGCCCTTCTGGTCGTGAGCCTGGTGACCCTGCTGCGCTCGCTGTGGCCGGGGCGCGCGGAAGAGGGGGCGCCCGCCTACGGGCCCGTTGGGCCTCGCATGGTACCCTTATCCCGTGTCGACGCTCCCCGATAACTTGCCGCTGCCCGGCACCGCCGAGCGCGCCCGCACCCGCGTGCCGCGCGCTCCGATCGGCCGCTGGCGCGAGTATCTCGAGCTCACCAAGCCCAAGGTGACCCTGCTCATCGTGTTCACCGCCCTGGTCGGGATGGTGCTCGCGGTACCCGGGTGGGTGCCTCTGCCCGCGCTGTTGTTCGGAACGCTCGGCATCGCGCTCGCCTCGGGCTCCGCGGCTGCGTTCAACCATGTCCTCGATCGACGCATCGATGAGCGCATGGCGCGCACCAGCCGCCGGCCGCTGCCGACCGGCCTGCTCTCGAGGCGCGAGGCATTGACGTTCGCCTGGACGCTGGCCGCCACCTCGATGGCGGTTCTCTGGCCGACGGTCGGCCCGCTCACCGCCGTGCTCACCTTCGGCTCGCTGATCGGCTACGCGATCGTATACACGCTCTGGCTCAAGCACGCGACACCGCAGAACATCGTGATCGGCGGGGCCGCGGGTGCCGCGCCCCCCGTGCTCGGCTGGGCCGCGGTCACGCACACCATCGACCCGCATGCACTGCTGCTGTTTCTCATCGTATTCACCTGGACGCCGCCGCATTTCTGGGCGCTGGCCATCGCACGGCGGGAGGACTACGCGAAGGCGAACATCCCGATGCTGCCGGTGACGCATGGCGTCGAGTTCACCCGCGTTCAGATCCTCCTCTACAGCATCCTGCTCGCGCTGACGACGCTCCTGCCGGTGCTCTCGGGGCTTTCCGGCCTCCTTTATCTCCTCGCGGCGCTGGCCTTGAACGCGCGGTTCCTTTATTACGCCATTGCACTGAAGCGCGATGACGGGTCACGTCCCGAGCTCGCGATGCGCACCTTTCGCTACTCAATCACCTATCTCATGTGGCTGTTCGCGGCGCTGATCGCGGATCACTACCTGCACGTCGCGGTGTGAGCCTCGCGAGCGGCACGCCGCTCGAAGGTCGGCGCGATGCACACCTCGGATGAGCTCTGTCGCTTCGTGCTCGAGCAGCTCGCCTCGCTGGGGGATGTCGAGGCGCGCCGCATGTTCGGCGGCCGTGGCCTGTACTGCAACGGCGTGTTCTTTGGCCTGATCGCGCGCGATGACGTGCTTTACCTGCGCGCCGGAGCGGGCAATGTGGCCGATTACGACGCGCGCGGCATGCCCGCCTTTCGCCCGTTCCCGGACCGTCCGCAGGTCGGTGGCCGCTATCGCGAGGTGCCGCCTGACGTGCTCGAGGATGCCGAGCGGCTGATCGAGTGGGCGCGGCGCGCGCTCGATGCAGCCGGTGCCGCACGCGGGCGCCGCCGCTGAGCGATCCGCGCGCCCGCGGGGTGCCGCAGAATCGACATCCGCGAAGGCCTCGACGCGCCCTTCCTACGCAAGCGCCTGCCCCGCGAGCGGCAGGCGCCTGATACGCTTGCCCGTGGCGGCGAACACGGCATTGCACAGCGCCGGGGCGACGGGCGGCACCGCGGCCTCGCCGATTCCGCCGGGCGCTTCGGCACTCGCCACGAGGTGCACGTCGAGCTCGGGCATCTCGTTGAGGCGCAGCAGCCGATAGTCGTTGAAGTTGCCCTGCCGCACCTGCCCCTCGGCGAGCGTGATCTCACCCCAGAGCGCGGCGGAGAGGCCGAACACGATGCCGCTCTCGATCTGCGACTCGACGATGCGGGGGTTCACCACAGCTCCGCAGTCGACGACACAGGTGATCTTGTGCACCTTGAGCGCACCGCCCGCAATCGAGATCTCGGCCACCTGCGCGACCTTCGAGTCGTACCCTTCGAGCAGTGCCACGCCGAGAAAACGTCCGCTCTTCGCGAGCCCCCAGCCCGAGCGCCGCTTCGCGAGCTCGAGCACCTGGCGGTGACGGGGTTTGCCCTCGAGCAGAGCGAGGCGAAAGTCGATCGGGTCGCGGCGCGCGAGTGCGGACAGCTCGTCCATGAAGCACTCGATCGCGAAGCAGTTCGGCGCGTGGCTGACCGAGCGCATGTAGCCGACGTCCACCCCCACTTCCTGGCGCGAGTAGCTCAGGTGATAGCTCGGTATCGCATAGGGGATCTTGTCGGCGTACTCGATCACCGAGTCGAACGGATCGGTGGTGCTCGGCGCCGCCCGCGCCGTGGCCGAGGGACTGATGATGTGCAGCTTGAGCGCGGTGAGCTTACCCTGCGCATCGAGCGCTGCGGCGAGCGACTCGCGCGCCGGCGGCCGGTAGATGTCGTGCCGCATGTCGTCCTCGCGGCTCCACAGCAGCTGCACGGGCACGCCCATCGCCTTCGAGGCGATCACCGCCGCGGGAATGAAGTCCACCTCGAGCCGCCGGCCGAAGCCACCGCCGAGGAGCGTGGTGATGACGTTCACCTGCTCCGGCTTGAGGCCCGCGGCCTCCGCGGCAGCCTGCTGTGCAGCTTGCTGTACCTGCGTGCCGACGTACAGATCGCAATGCCCGGCTTTCACATCCGCCGTGCAATTCATGGGCTCCATGGTCGCGTGCGCCAGCAGCGGCAGCTCGTACACCGAGGCGAGCACGTGCGGCTCGCGCTTCAGCGCCGCGGCCACATCGCCCGTATTCTTGGCGGTGAGCTCGTGGCCGGTGCGCTCGCCATGCTCGAGCAGCGCGCCGATCGAGGCGGTGTCGAGCGCATGGTGGACGCCCGCGTCCCATTCGACCTTGAGCGCGCGGCGCGCACTCATCGCCTGCCAGACGTGCTCGGCGACGATGATGATGCCGCCGTCGGTCGGCAGGATGCGTCTCACTCCGCTGACCGCCGCCGCTGCGCTCGAATCGACGTGGCTCACTTTGCCGCCGAGCGTCGGACATTGCGCGAGCACCGCATACAGCATCCCCGGCAGGCGCACGTCGATGCCGAACTGCGCGCTGCCGTCCACCTTGCCCGGCGTGTCGAGGCGCGGGTGCGGTGTGCCGACCAGGCGAAACTCGGTGCGAGACTTGAGCTTCACGTCCTTCGGCGGCGTCAAGCGCGCGGCGTCCATCGCGAGCTGTCCGTAGCTCAGCCGCCGGCCCTTCGGTCCGAGCACCCCGCCATCGTCGGCGCGGCACTGGCCCGCATCGACGTGCCAGCGCGCGGCCGCCGCAGCGATCAGCATGTGGCGCGCCTGCGCTCCGGCGATGCGCAGCTTCTCATAGCCGTCCTGCACGCTGTTGCTCGTCCCCGTGACCTGCCCGCCATTGCCCGGATTGACGTAGGCCGGTCCCACGGGTGCCGCGACGATGGCGACGCGGGCAAGGTCCACCTCGAGCTCCTCGGCGATGAGCATCGGCAAGGCGGTGTAGACACCCTGTCCCATCTCGGAGCGATCGACGAGCATCGTGATCGAGTCATCGCTCCCGATGCGCAGCCACGCATTGAGCTCGGCGGGACCGCGAACGGCGCTCGGGCGCGAACGGCTCGCCCGAGCGGGCAGGGTGAGGGCCAGCACGAGGCCGCCGCCCAGGACGGCCGTCGAGCGGCAGAACTCGCGACGCGAGGGATCGGCAGGTCGAGCGCTCATTCCTCGCTGCCCGGGGGGATGAGCTCGGCCGCGCGATGGATGGCGCGCCGAATGCGCGCATAGGTGCCGCAGCGGCACAGATTGCCCGACATCGCCGCATCGATCTGCGCATCGGTCGGCCTCGGGTTCGAGCGCAGGAGCGCCGCCGCCGACATGATCTGTCCCGACTGGCAGTAACCGCACTGAGGCACGTCCAGCTCGAGCCATGCCCGCTGCACGGGGTGCGAGCGCGCCTGCGCAAGGCCCTCGATCGTCGTCACGGTCTTGCCCTCGAGCGCACGCAGCGGCAGTACGCACGAGCGGGTGGCGACACCGTCGACGTGCACCGTGCAGGCGCCGCACAGTGCGAGCCCGCAGCCATACTTGGTGCCGGTGAGGCCGAGGTGGTCGCGCAGCACCCACAGGAGCGGCGTGTCCGGTGCGGCGTCGACCGTGAGGATCTTCTCGTTGACCGTGAGGGTCGTCATTTCAGCGCCAATGTTAGTATGGCCGCATGGCGGCTGCATCTTCCTTTTATCCGCGCGTGTTCGCGCTGGTGGTGGCCGCAGGCCTCGGCTATGCCCTCGTTCTGATCTTTCTGCCGTTCCTTGCGCCGATCGCCTGGGCGGCCTTTCTCGCCTTCCTGCTGCAGCCGGTGAACGTGCGCCTGCGGGCGCGGCTGGGCACGCGCGGGCGGGCGGCGGGGCTGCTCACGGTGCTGACGCCGATCGTGCTCGTGCTGCCGCTCGCGGCGCTGTCGTTCGAGTTCGTCACCCAGATCTCCGCGCTCGTCGCGAATCTGCAGCAGCAGGCGCAGCAGCACGACATCAAGACGATCTCGGACCTGCAGCGCTTTCCGCTCTTCTGGCGCGCGGATGCATGGCTGCACGCTCACACCGGAGTGTCCGCCGAGCAGATCCAGACCTGGATTCTGTCGCAGACCCGTCTGGTGCTCGAGAAGGCTGCCGGCCTCGGCGGTGCTCTTTTTGTCGGTGCGCTCGGCACCTTCATCGCGTTCATGATCATGCTGTTCGTGCTTTTCTATCTTCTGAGCGACGGCGATTCGATGTGCGCGCGGGCAATCCGCCTCATTCCGCTCGACGAGCTGCGCAAGGCGCGCCTGGTGTTGCAGCTCTCCGAGGTGACCCGCGCGATCGTGTTCGGCACCGTGATGAATTCCGCCGTGCAGGGGGTACTGCTCGGCATCGGTTGGGCGATCGCGGGACTGCCGGCGCCGGTGGTCTTCGGGGTGCTCGTTGCGCTCATCACCATGCTGCCCGTGGGCGGCTCGATGTTTGCCTGGATTCCCGCGCTCGGCTGGCTCATCTTCCAGCGCCACTGGGGCCTCGCGATCTTCCTGCTCGCCTGGGGGCTGGTGCTCGGCGCGCTCGACAACGTGCTGCGGCCCTGGCTGATCTCGGGCCGTGCCCGCATCTCGGGTCTCGCGGTATTCATCGGAGTGCTCGGTGGGGTATCGGCCTTCGGCGCCATCGGCCTGATTGCCGGCCCGGTGGTGCTCTCGCTCGTCATCGCGCTCATCGAATTCGCCGAGGAGTCGCGCGCGGCACCGCAGCGCGCGTGACCCTGCGGCGAAGATAGGTACAATCCGCGCCCGATGGATGTTTCCCACCTTCTCGACGGCTTGAATGATGCCCAGCGGCAGGCGGTCGCCTCTCCCTTGGGGCCCGCGCTCGTGCTGGCCGGTGCGGGCAGCGGCAAGACCCGTGTGCTCGTGCACCGGGTCGCCTGGCTGATCCAGGTGGAGGGCGTCTCGCCCCACGGTATCCTCGCCGTGACCTTCACCAACAAGGCGGCCGCCGAGATGCGCAGCCGCATCGAGAGCCTGCTCGAGAGGCCGAGCGGAGCGCTCTGGATCGGCACGTTCCATGGCCTGGCCCATCGCCTCCTGCGACTGCACTGGCGCGAGGCCGGGCTGCCCCAGGGCTTCTCGATCCTCGATTCCGAGGATCAGGCACGGGTGCTGCGCAAGGTATTGAAGGCCCTCGAGCTCGACGAGGCGCGCTGGGTGCCGCGCGAGATCCTCTGGTTCATCAATGCGCAGAAGGACGAGGGTCTGCGCGCCAAGCACTTGAAGGACGAGGGCGATCCGACGCGCCGCCAGCTGATCGCGATCTATCGCGCCTACGAGGAGGCGTGCCAACGCGCCGGGGTCGTTGATTTCGCGGAGCTGCTGCTGCGCGCATACGAGCTGTGGCGCGATCACCCGGCGCTGCTCGCGCACTACCGCGAGCGCTTCCGCCACGTGCTCATCGACGAGTTCCAGGATACCAATGCAATTCAGTATCGCTGGGTGACGTTGCTCGCGGGCGCCGGTGGCATGCCCTTCGCGGTGGGCGACGACGATCAATCGATATATCGGTGGCGGGGAGCACGCGTCGAGAATCTTGCGCAGTTCCGTCGCGATTTTCCCGGTGCCGTGCTCTACAAGCTCGAGCAGAATTACCGCTCGACCGGCAACATCCTGAAAGCGGCGAACGCGCTCATTGCGAACAATGCCGGACGGCTCGGCAAGACGCTCTGGACGAGCGGCGCGGATGGCGAGCGCGTGAAGCTCTACGCGGCCTTTAACGAGCGCGACGAGGCGGACTTCATCGTGAGCCGCATTCGCGACTGGGTGGAACACGGCGGCGCGCGCCGAGAGGTTGCGGTGCTGTATCGCTCGAACGCCCAGTCACGGGTCCTCGAGGAGGCGTTCTTGAACGCGCGCATGCCCTACCGGGTGTACGGGGGCCTGCGCTTCTTCGAGCGGGCCGAGATCAAGGACGCGCTCGCGTACCTGCGCCTCGTCGCGAGCCGTGCGGATGACACCTCCTTCGAGCGGGTGGTCAACCTGCCGACCCGCGGAATCGGCGCCAAGACGATCGACCCGGTGCGCGAGATCGCCCGCGAGAAGGGCCTGTCGCTGTGGGCAGCGGCCCTCGAATCGGTGCGCAGCGGTCTTGCACAGCGGGCCGCCGGTGCGCTCGGCTCGTTCCTCGAGCTCATCGAGCGCATGGCCGCCGATGTCCAGGGTCTCGAGCTGCACGAGCAGGTCGAGCGCGTCATCGAGTCGAGCGGTCTCATCGAGCATTACAAGAAGGAGCGCGGCGAGCGCGGCGAGGCGCGCGTCGAGAACCTCCTCGAGCTCGTGAGTGCGGCACGCGGCTTCGCGCCCGAGGGGGAGAGCGACATGCAGCCTCTCGAAGCGTTCCTCGCGCATGCGGTGCTCGAGTCCGGCGAGGGGCAGGCCGATCCGTACGCGGATTGCGTACAGATGATGACGCTGCACTCCGCGAAGGGGCTCGAGTTTCCCGTCGTGTTCATGACGGGCATGGAGGACGGGCTGTTTCCGCATCAGCGCTCCGTATCGGATCTCGCGAGCCTCGAGGAGGAGCGGCGGTTATGCTACGTGGGAGCGACCCGCGCGATGCGTCAGCTCTACATCACCTATGCCGAGCAGCGCCGGCTCTTCGGCATCGATCAATACGGCCAGCCCTCGCGCTTCATCCACGAGCTGCCCGCCGAGCTCGTGGAGGAAATTCGCCCGCGCCTGCAGGTGAGCCGGCCGGTGTTCGTCAAGCGCGCCGGCTTCGAGGAGTCGAGCACTCCGGCGATGAGAATGGGCAGCCGCGTGCGCCATTCGAAGTTCGGCGACGGGGTGGTGCTCAATTTCGAGGGCAACGGACCCCAGGCGCGCATTCAGGTGAATTTCGAGCATCAGGGCACCAAGTGGCTCATGCTGTCGTACGCGAATCTCGAGGTGGTTTAGCGCCGATGGCCTGAACGGTCAGGGGCAGGGGAGCTGCGCATGGCGGCGCGCCGCAAGAAGGCAAACAAGAAGACTGCGATCCGTCCGGGCAAGGACAGGATCCTCGATGCAGCCGAGCGGCTGTTCGCACGCAACGGGTTCCACGGCGTGTCGGTCCGCGACATCACCGAAGCCGCCGAGGTCGACGTGGCGCTCGTGAGCTATCACTTCGGCGGCAAGCGCGAGCTGTTCGCCGCGGTGTTCCGCCGGCGTGCGCAGGAGCTCAACCCCGAGCGTCTTGCCATGCTCGAGCAGGTCCAGCGCGACGCATTGCCCGGCACCCCGACGCTCGAGCAGATCGTCAACGCCTTCACCTATCCGTTGCTCGAGCGCTCCGCGCGCGGCGGCCCGGGATGGAAGGATTTCTTCGCGCTCGTGGCGCAGGTCAACAACTCCCCGGAGTGGGGACCGGTGCTGATGACCCAGCACTTCGATCCGCTGGTGGAGAAATTCATCGCCGTGCTGCGCGCCGCACTTCCCGGGTGCAGCCCGCGGGAGATCTACTGGGGCTATCAGTTTCTCTCCGGCGCGCTCACCCTCACCTTTGCCGAGACCGGACGGATCGATCGGCTCTCCGGAGGCCTCTGCGACTCCTCAGACCTCGACAGCGTGCATGAGCGTCTCGCGCCGTTCGTCGCCGCTGGCTTCCGTGCCCTGTGCTCCGCGGCGAGCGCACGCGGGCGGCGCACGCGCGGCGCGTGATCGGACTCCTGCAGCGGGTGGCTGAGGCCCGCGTCGAGGTCGCCGGGGTGCAGGTCGCGGCGATCGGCCGCGGGCTTCTAGTCCTGGTGGGAGTGAGGCCCGCCGATGATACAGCGCACGGGGAGCGGCTGCTGGATCGGCTGCTCAAATACCGCGTTTTCCCCGATGATGCCGGCAAAATGAATCTAAGTTTGCAGCAGATCGACGGGGATCTTTTGCTGGTGCCGCAGTTCACCCTGGCCGCCGATACCCGCCAGGGCCTTCGCCCCGGTTTCTCGACCGCCGCGCCCCCTGCTCAGGGCGCTCGGCTGTTCGAGGCGCTGGTGCACAGCGCACGCAGCCGGCACCCGCGGGTCGCGAGCGGCGTGTTCGGCGCGCACATGCACGTGTCGTTGCTCAACGACGGTCCCGTAACCCTTTGGCTGGAGAGCTGAAATCAGGGACCTCGCAAATGCGACCGAACACGCATCGGCGCCTCGGTGTCGAATGTCATAATGTCTTTGGGCGTATCATCGCCCGACCAGCCGCTGTCTTCGGAGACCCGACATGTTCGACTATCGGATGCTGATTCTGATTCTGCTCATTGCCGTGGTCATCTTCGGCACCAAGCGATTGCGCTCCATCGGCACGGATCTCGGCGCTGCGGTGCGTGGCTTCAAGACGGCCATGAACGAGGGCGAGAAAGAGGAGCAGCTCAAGCAGATCAAGCAAGACAAGGACGCCGACTTCGCCGCGGGCGCCCAAGCGCAGCCCGCCCACGAACCCGAGGTGAAGGCTCCGCCCAAGACGAACGCGTGATGCGCGCATGCTCGATTTTGGCTTCTCTGAGATTCTGCTGACCTCGGCGATTGCACTCGTCGTGCTCGGTCCCGAGCGGCTCCCCAAGGTCGCCCGACAAGTGGGCACCTGGATGGGGCGGGCGCGGGTCATGGCGCGCCAGCTCTCCGAGCAGCTCGAGCGCGAGGTGAATGCGGAGGAGCTGGTGCGCGAGCAGAAGAAGATCGCCGCCATGCTCGATCAGCCGGTGATCAAGCCGGGCGAGCTCGACGCGCTGATCAGCGGCACCCCCGCGGTACCCGCCGCCGCGACCGCCGCACCCGCCGCACCCGTCGCCGCAGCTCCGGCGGGCGAGCTCGATGCGCTGATTCGCGGCTCCTCCGGGGCAGCCGACCCTGCGGCGCCGACCCCACCCGCCGACGCCCCGTCGTTCCCCGCGAGCGCGTCGCCCGCGACCGCGAGCGCACCGCCGCCTGCCGCTGCGCCGCCCGAGTCGACGCGCCCGGTCCAATGAACGCGCCCGAGGGCGAGCCGAGCGGCCTCGCCGAAGGCACCCTGATCTCTCATCTGCTCGAGCTGCGCGATCGGCTGCTCAAGGCCATCATTGCGGTCGCCCTGTGCTTCGTGCCCTGCGCGATGTACATGAATCAGCTGTTCACGTGGGTAGCAGAGCCCTTGAAGCACAAGCTGCCGGCGGGGGCCACACTGATCGCGACCAGCGTCGTCGCGCCTTTCACGGTGCCCTTCAAGCTCGCGCTGGTGCTCGCCATCGGCCTTGCGATCCCCTATGTGCTTTATCAGGCATGGGCGTTCGTCGCGCCCGGGCTCTATCAGCACGAGAAGAAGCTCGCGGTGCCGCTGCTGCTCTCGAGCATCGTGCTGTTCTACGTGGGAGCCGCGTTCTCCTACTTCGTGGTCATCCCGCTGATGCTCAGCTTCTTCGTCGCCACCACGCCGCACGGGGTGCAGATGATGACCGACATGGGGAGCTATCTGGACTTCGTCATGATCTCGATGCTCGCCTTCGGTCTCGCCTTCGAGGTCCCGGTCGCGACCGTCCTGCTGGTGTGGACCGGGTTCGTCGATTTGAAGAAGCTGCGCAAGAATCGCGGCTTCGTGATTCTCGGCCTCTTCATCTTCGCCGCCTTCGTGACACCGCCCGATGCAGTCTCGCAGAGCGCGATGGCAATTCCGATGTGCTTGCTGTACGAATTGGGCATAGTAATGGCCGGCCTGCTGCTCAAGGACAAGCTCGCCGCGCGCGCCAGGGAGGCCGAGCAGGCCGAGCGCGAAGCCAAGGCATAGAAGACACAGACCGGGAGTCGGGGGAGCGAAGTCTGAGTAGGGATGGCGCTGCAGGGGGCGTGCCGACGGCCCCGCAATTCACGTTCAAGGCGATCGCGCTGTCGATCGTGCTGACCGTGGTTCTCGCCTCGGCGAATGCGTACGTGGGCCTCTTCGCGGGTCTCACGGTGGCGACCGCCATTCCCGCCGCGGTCATCTCCATGGCGGTGCTGCCCCTGTTCGGCCGCAGCAACATCCTCGAGAACAACATCGTCGCGACGGGGGCCTCGGCAGGAACATCGATCTCGGCGGGCGCCATTTTCACGCTGCCGGCGTTGATCCTGCTGCACCACTGGACGCGCTTCGACTATTTCTGGACGCTCGCGATCGTCGGACTCGGCGGCCTGCTCGGCGTGCTGTTCTCGGTCCCCTTGAGACGCACGCTGATCCTCGAGCAGCGCTTGCGCTTTCCCGAGGGCGTCGCCGCCGCCGAGGTCCTCAAGGCGGGCGCGAATCCCGGGGTCGGCGCACGCTTCATCGCGCTCGCCGGCGCCGTCGCCGGCCTCTTCAAGCTGATCACCTCGGGCACGCGCTGGCTGCCGGAGACCTTCATCGCGCAGGGCTACTTCGGCGAGCGTTTCATCGCGTACTTCGGCTACGGCTTCTCGCCCGCGCTCCTCGGCGTCGGCTACATCGTCGGCCTCAATGTCGCGGTGCTGATCGGCGCGGGAGGTCTGTTCTCCTGGTGGGTGGCGATGCCGCTCATCAACATGTACCTCGTTCCGCATGAGCCGTTGCTCGCACAGAAGCTGATCGGTCTCGATGCCGGCGATGCCGCCTTCATGATCTGGCGCACTCAGGTGCGCTACATCGGCGTCGGCTGCATGCTGACCGGTGCGCTGTGGTCGTTGTGGTCGCTGCGCAGCTCGCTCTGGTCGGCGGTGAGCAGCGGCCTGAAGGCCGGCGGCCCGCGGGGCGCCGAGGTCCCCGAGACCGAGCGCGACCTGCCGATGGCCGGCGTGCTCGTGTGCATCGCGCTGTTCGTCGTGCCGCTGTTCGTCATCTACTACCTGGTCGTCGGCACGATCGGCGTGGCGCTCGCGATGGCGCTCATCATGGTGGTCGCGGGGTTTCTGTTCTCCTCGGTGAGCGGCTACATGGCCGGGCTCGTCGGCTCCTCCAACAATCCCGTTTCGGGCGTCACCATCTGCACCGTGCTTTTTGCCTCGCTCGTGCTGTTGTGGATGGTGGGCCCGCACTCCGCCATCGGCGCGGTCGCCGTGGTATTCATCGGCGCGGTGGTCTGCAACGCCGCGGCCGTTGCCGGGGACAACCTGCAGGATCTCAAGTGCGGCCAGCTCATCGGCGCCACGCCGTGGCGGCAGCAGATCATGCTCTGCGTCGGCGTGCTCGCGAGCGCCGCCGTCATGGCACCGGTGCTGAATCTGCTGCAATTTGCCTATGGCATCGGCGAGCCCTCGCGCCCCGGGGTCAAGGCGCTGCCCGCCCCGCAGGCGACGCTCGTGCGCTCCGTCGCCGAGGGCATGTTCGGCGGCACGCTGCCGACCGGCATGATCGGCGCGGGCGTCCTCATCGGTGCGCTGATGATCGTGCTCGATCTCTATCTCAAGCGGCGCGGCTCACGCTGGAGCGCACCCGTGCTCGCCGTCGCGGTCGGCATCTACTTACCGCTCGATGAGACGACCCCGATCCTGATGGGCGGCATCGTCGCCGAATTCGTCGCCGCCTGGCACCGGCGCCACAATCCCGGGCGCGACCCGGAGCTGCTGGCGCAAAGGGCGATGCTCTCCGCCGCGGGCCTGATCACCGGTGAGGCGATCGTCGGCATCTTCATCGCGCTGTGCATCTGGATCAGAAACAACCCGGACGTGCTGGCGCTCGGCGAAGTCAGCGGCGGCAAGTGGTGGGCTGCGCTGCTGCTGCTCGGCATCTGCTACGGACTGTTCCGTGCCGGCACGCCGGCCCACAGTGCGCCGGAGTGATCGGTATGGGCGCGACCATGGCCCAGTGGAGACCGCCGGCCGGGGGGCCTGCCTGAGCGCCGATCCGCGCTTGCGCGCGGCGGCCACCCTGCACGCACACGAGCGCGGCCACGCCACCAAGCTCGCGCTGTGCCTCGCTACGATCTACCTGGTGTGGGGCTCGAGCTTCTTGTTCTCCAAAGTCGCGGTCAATCACCTGCCGATCGCCCTGTTCTCGGCGGTACGCTTCCTCACGGCCGGCACGTTGCTCGCGCTCGTTGCACGCCTGTGGCTCGGCAGCGCCTTTCCGCGCCGGCTCATCGAGTGGCGGCACGTCACGGTGGCCGGCTTCTTCATGGTGTTCATGAGCAACGGCCTCAATCTGTGGGCCATCCACTATCTGCCGACGAACCTCTCGGCACTGCTCAACGGCACGGCGGCGTTCTGGATTGCGGGCCTCGGTACGTTCGGACGCCGCGGTCACCCCTTGAGTCGCTGGGCCGTCGCCAGCCTGATCGTGGGGTTCCTCGGGACCACCCTCATGCTGATCCCGCGGGGTCCTCTACCGACGACGCATGTGCTCGCAGAGGCGGGCGCGCTCATCGCGTGCGCGGGGTGGGCGGTGGGTACGCTCTACTATCGCAGCATCGAGACCTCCATGAGCTCGCTCATGTTCATGGGGCTGCAGATGTTCATGGGCGGTCTCATGCTGCTCATCGTCGCGCTCGCCCACGGCGATGTACAGCGCTGGACGATGAGCACGCCCGGCCTGGTCGCGCTCGGCTACCTGACGCTGCTCAGCTCATGCCTCGCCTACACCGCGTACGGCTGGCTGAGCCTCAACGCGACGCCCGCGCTCATCGGCACCTACGGCTATGTGAACCCGGCGATCGCCACCTTCATTGGCTGGCGGTTCCTGGACGAGCGCCTCTCGGCGCTGCAGATCGCGGGCATGGTGATCATCATCGCAGCGGTCTGCATCCTCACGCTCTTCGGCTCGAGCACCCTCTCCGAGCCCAGGACCCTCGAGGAGCCGAAGACGCAGTAGGCGATCAGCGCGGCGGCGAGAGCCGGCGGCATCACCCGACTGCCGACGCGCAGGAACGTCCATGCGCTCACGTGCTCGCCCTCGCGGCGGATGGCGATCAGCCAGAGTATCGTCGCGAGCGAGCCGGTCACGGACAGATTGGGACCGAGATCGACACCGATCAACAGCGCGCCTGAGAGGCCCGTGCCCAGGTGTCCTGCCGTCACCACCGCCGCGGCGAGCAGCCCGAGCGGCAGGTTGTTGACGAGGTTGCACGCAAAAGCGGCGATGCCGCCGGCGATGAGCGCCGTCTCGCGCGGCGCACTGCCCGCCGTGTGCGCGATCCGTGCGGCCAGCGGCGCGACGAGGCCGGTGTGCTCGAGGCCCGCGACCAGGACGAAGAGTCCGGCGACCAGAGGAATGACGCCCCAGGTGATCTCGCGGATCAGCGCCGCGGGGCGTCTGCGCGCGAGCAGACACACGAGCGCCGTGGTGAGCGTGCCCGCCAGGAACGTCGGCGCGCCGAGCTGCCGATCGAGAGCGGAGGCCGCCAGCAGGAGCACCGCCGTCGCGCCGATCCCCGCCGCCGTGAAGCGGCCGCCGCGGCCGAGCACGGGACGCGGCGCACCCGGCGCGAGCGCGCCGGTGAGTGCGCGGCGCTGCGTGAAGCGCAAAACCGCATAGGTCACGAGAATCGCCGCGAGCGAAGGCAGCGCGAACTGCGCGAGCCACGAGGCGAGCGTCGGCAGGTGCGAGCCGTAGACGACGAGATTGGCCGGATTGGAGATCGGCAGCACGAAGCTCGCGGCGTTCGCGATGAGCGCGCAACTCAGAAGATACGGCAGCGGCGCGGCGCGTGCGCGGCGTGTGGCGGCATAGACCGCAGGCGTCAGCACCACCGTGGTCGCATCGTTCGACAGCAGCACCGTCACCGCGATGCCCACCGCGTAGACGAGCGTAAACAGGCGGGTGGGAGAGCCCCGCGCCCATTCCACGGCGAGCGCCGCGAGCCAGTCGAACAGGCCTTCGTGCCGGGCAAGCTCGGCGAGCAGCATCATGCCGCTCAGGAACAGGTACACATCGAGGCCCTTCGCGACCGCTGCCAGCGCCTCAGGGACGGGCACGAGCGTGCTGAGCACCAGGGCGCCCGCACCGAGAAGCGCCCATACGTACTCCGGCAGATGCCAGGGACGCAGCAGGATGCCGGCGAGGGCGAGCGCGCAAATGAGCCAGGTCGCTGCGGCAGCGAGGGACAGCGAGGGCAAGGATCACTCCGTGGGTTGTGGCGAGGCCGGCACGGGTTGCGGGCTTGGGCGCGGCGCTCCTCAGCGCCGCTTGACGATGATCTCGATCTTGCCCTTCGGCCCGATCAGCCAGGAGCCCAGCAGACTCACGCCGCTCACGATGAGCGCGGTCCAGAAAGCCGACCAGAACCCGGCGACATGCATGCCCGGAAGCATCCAGGCGACGAGCGCGACCATGGCGGCGTTGATCACGGGCAGAAAGAGCCCGAGAGTCAGCAGCGTCACCGGAAGCGTGAGCACGATCAGCACCGGTCGCAGCACCGAGTTCACGATGCCGAGCAACAGGCCGGCAAGGATCAGGGTGCCGGGCGAGTCGATCTCAACGCCGGGCACCCAGTCGGTCGCGAGCCACAGCCCGAGCGCGACGATGACCGCGCGAATCAGGAAGCCGAGCATCGCCTCACGCTCACCTCAATAATCGAGCCCCGGGAGCGGCGGGTCCTTGGGAGGCTCGACGGCCACGGGTTTCTTCGGCACCGGGGGGCTTTCGAGCGTGACCTTGATGCGCGAGAGAAAGCGCTCCCAGCCCATGCGGATGCGCACGTACGCCTGATCCCAGGCAGCGCCTTCGGGGATTCCCGAACCCAGGAGCCGCAACGTCGTGGTCGACTCCGATTTGCGAATATCGAGCAGAAAATCATCGACGATGGCCGAGTCGCTGGGAGGATCGTCCGCCTGCCTCAGATAGATGAGCCGCAGGCGGCGATTCGGATCGAACACGTCGATGTGCGCCTCGCGCCCGCCCGCTGCGCGCTTGCCCAGACGATACACGCCGCCCTCGCGCGCGTCGATTTCCGCCTCCTGTCCGAGCCAGATGCGCACCAGCCGCGGATCGGTGAGGGCACGCCACACACGCGCCGGGGGAACGTCCAGCTCGAGGAGATGGGCATAGCCGCGGGTGCCGGATCGTGGGGGTCTGAAGCTCATGCTGAGTATGAGCCTCCGGGCTCATCGAAACGAGGACACAGCTTGCCGCAAAGTGACGCAGAACGGCAGTGCTAGAATCGTACAACCCAGGAGGTATTTGCATGGCTTATCTCGATATCGTGACTGCGCTCGCACTTCTCCAGTTCATCGTATTCAGCTTTCAAGTGGGGGGCGCGCGCGGCAAGTACGGAGTCAAGGCCCCGGCCACGAGCGGACACGCGATTTTCGAGCGCCATTTTCGCGTTCAACAGAATACGCTCGAGCTGCTGATCGCCTTCATCCCCGGGCTGTACCTGTTCGGCCATTATTTCGACCCGCGCTGGGCGGCCGGGCTCGGCGTTCTGTTCCTCATCGGGCGTCAGGTCTATGCGGTGACCTACGTCAAGGACCCGCAGAAGCGCGGCGCCGGCTACGGCCTGAGCTTCCTGCCGACCCTCGTCCTCCTCCTGGGCGGTCTCATCGGCGCCCTCCTGCGCCTCGCAGGCCATTGACCCGCTCGACCGAAGGTCTCGCCTGCGGCGCGGGAGATTGCATTGCGCGCGGGTTACTTTACAGTAGCGGATACACCACTGGGGTGGCCTTGAGGGCCTGAGATGCGGGCCGCGTCCGCGCCGGACGCACACCTGCAAACCCATTGAACCTGATCCGGTTAGTACCGGCGGAGGGAGGGTGGGTCATCGCCTCTTTTGTATCGCCCTGCTGGTTGCGCTCAGCGCACCGCACTCGAGTCGCGCGCAGCCTGCGGTCTCCGCGAACGAGCTCGAGGAGATCGTCGTCACCGCGACGCTGCGGCCCATGCCTGCGCTCGAGGTTCCCGGAAGCGTGTCGGTGCTCGGCTCGTTGACGCTGCGCGAGGCGGGCCAGCAGAACTTCGAGGACGTGATGGCGCTCGTGCCCAACCTCAACTGGGCGGGCGACACCTCGCTGCCCCGCTATTTCCAGATCCGCGGCATCGGCGAGCTGCAGCAATACCAGGGCGCACCCAACCCCTCCGTCGGCTTTCTCATCGATGACATCGACTTCAGCGGCCTCGGCATGGCGGCGACGCTGTTCGACATCGATCACATCGAGGTGCTGCGCGGACCGCAGGGCACGATCTATGGCGCCAACGCGCTCGCGGGCCTGATCTCGGTCAAGAGCGCCGATCCCGCAGAGACGTTCGGTGGCCGGGTCGAGCTCGAGGCCGGCAATTACGGCGAGCGCTCCGCCGGCGCCGTCGTGACGGGGCCGGTGCCCTCGCTGGATTCCTCCTTCCGACTGGCGGTGCAGCAGACCCTGAGCGACGGCTTCTATCGCAACGTGTACTGGAGCCGCGACACCGACAACCGCAATGAGCTCACGCTCCGCGGCAAGTGGCGCTGGCAGCCGAGCGAGGACTGGCGCGTCGACCTGACGGCGCTGCGCATCCAGATCGACAACGGCTACGACGCCTGGTCGATCTACAACGACAGCCGGACGGTTTATTCCGATCAACCCGGGATCGATCGGCAGTACTCGAGCGGCTTCGCGCTGCGAGCCACGGACTCAGGGCTCGGCTTTGCGGCGCTCACGGCCATCGCCACCTATGCCCACTCGGACATTACTTGGTCCTACGATGGCGACTGGGGCAATCCCATCCTCTGGGCGCCCTACACGTACGAGTACTACGAGATCCAGCGGCGCCATCGCACCACCGGGAGCCTAGAGCTGCGTCTCGACCATGACGGCGGCGCGCGGGGCCTGTCCTGGCTGATCGGTCTCTACGGCTTCGAGCTCCAGGAGGCGCTGACCGACACCAGCATCGGCGAGTTTCTCGACCCCACCGCGCCCATCAACGATACGCAAAGCCAGTCGGTGATCGACAGCCGCTACCGCGCGCTGAACAGCGCCTTCTATGCACAGCTCGATGGCCCCTGGAGCGCGCACGGGCGCTGGTCGGTCGGGGTGCGGGGCGAGCGGCGCACGACCCACTACGACGACGTGACGACGAATCTCGGCGAGCCCGATGGCTTTCACGTCTTCGACCCCGAGAACAACCTCTGGGGCGGGCAGCTTTCAGTGAGCGAGCAGATCTCGGTCGCGCAGCAGCTCTATGCGCTCATCGCGCGCGGCTACAAGGCGGGCGGTTTCAACTTGAGCCAGGGGCTGCCGGCGAATCAATTGTTGTTCTCGCCCGAATGGGACATCAATTACGAGATCGGCCACAAGGCGCGGCTCGCGGACGAGCGGCTGCAGCTCGACAGCTCGATCTTTTATATGGAGCGTCACGATGAGCAGCTGCTGACCGGCGAGCAAACCCAGCCGAACAATCCGAACTCCTTCATCTACTACACCGGCAACGCAACCTCCGGCTACAACTACGGCCTCGAGAGCACCCTCGCCTGGAAGGCGAGCGCGCGCCTCGAGCTCGGCGGCTCGCTCGGACTCCTGCAAACCCTGTATCGCGGCTTCGTGCAGAACGGACAGCTCTTTCCCGACCGGGCACTGCCCCACGCGGCGCCCTGGCAGGCCGCCTTGAATGCCAGCTGGCACGACCCGCGCGGGCCCTTCGCCCGGCTCGATGTGACCGGCATGGGCGCGTTCTTTTACGACATGCCGCCCAACTGGACCCGCTCGCGCCCCTACGGACTGGTGAACGCCAAGCTCGGATGGCGCCGGGAGCGCTGGGAGCTCGACCTGTGGGCTCGCAATCTCCTCGACAAGGATTACACGGTGCGCGGCTTCTACTTCGGCGACGTCCCGCCGAACTTCCCCAACCAGCTATTTACGCAGCTCGGTGATCCCCGTAACGTCGGTGTGCACGTCACCTTCGACTACTAGGGCTGCCGGCATGGAATTCGAGCCGCTGAAGGGCTGGGAGAACTTCTACGTCGTGATCGGCTCGGCCGGCGCAGGTCTCACGGGCCTCACGTTCGTCGTGATTGCGCTGGTGCGCGATGCGCGCAACGTGAATCCCGCGGGCCTCGGCGCATTCGTCTCGCCGACCATCGTGCACTTCACCGCCGTGCTCACGCTGGCGGCCTTCCTGTGCATCCCGCGCATGAGCGCTCTCGCACTCGAGATGGGTCTCGCGACCTTCGGCATCGCCGGCCTGCTCTATGTCGCCTCCATCACCTGGAAGATCGTCCAGCGTGTCAGCGACTACCTGCCGGTGCTCGAGGATTGGGTCTTCAACGTCATTCTGCCGGCGGTGTGCTACGGCGTCCTGCTGGCGACGGGCCTGATCGTGGCGGCGCGGCCCGAGCTCGCGCTGTACGGGGTCGCCGCGGCGTCGGTACTGCTCCTGGTCACGGGCATCCACAACGCGTGGGACATCGCCGTGTGGATGAGTCTGCGCACGCAGCAGGCGGCGGCCAAGGAAGGAGCCGGCACCCAGGGCGCCGGCGCGGCGCCGACGGGCGCGGGCGCGGGACCCCAACCGGGCATCGCGAGACCCGCCGGTGGGGAACCGGACTCCACGGCGGCCGGCCCGCCCGCCTAGCGTCCGCACCGGAGTTTGTGAGCGGGGCGAGACGCACATCTCGCCGTCCGCAGGGGCGCTGGGTGTTCAATGCCCGCATGCAACGACGCACGCGATTCGCGGCCTTGGCCGGGCTCCTGAGCCTCGGCCCCTCGAGCATGCCCGGCTGCTCGTCGTTCGACACCGGCCCTGCGGAGGCCGCGGTCACGCGATTCCACGCAGAGCTCGATTCGGAGCAGTACGACCAGATCTACGCCGGGGCTGCGGAGGATCTCAGACAGGTCTCCGCTGCGGATGATTTTCGCGATCTGCTCGCGGCGGTACATCGCAAGCTGGGAGCTGCGCGCTCCGCGCAGCGCCTGGGCTGGCGCCTCAATGACCAGACCTCGGGTCGCTATGTGGAACTCACCTACCGCACCTCGTTCGAAGGCGGCGAAGCGACCGAGGACTACGTTTACCGGATGGAGGGCTCGGATCCCCGCCTCGCCGGCTATCACATCAACTCGAATGCGCTCATTTTGAAGTGAGGTCGGCGCGCTTGGCCTCGCGCTCCTACAGCTTCCTGCCGACCGTATTCTGGAGCCTGCTCCTCGTCTTCGGCGTTCTCGTCCTGCTGAATCGGGGCCCGTCCCAGGCGCCGCCCCTGGCGGAGCTCACGGCCTATCGCTGCGATCCGCTGCCCGCCTCGCCCGCGGCTCGCCCGCGGGACACTCGCGCGGGACCTTTGATCTGCCGCGCAGGCAATGAGGTGATTCACCCGCGAGGCGTCCCGCCCATGGGCTCGAACGCGGCTGCCTGGAGGTCGTGTGTGCAAGCAGGGGGCGTGATCACCCTCTGGCGTCACGCACCGCCGAGCCCTTACGGTGCGCGGATCTTTCAGACGGCCTGCGGCGAGAAGATCTATTTCAGCCATCGGGCCGCCGCCGAGGGCTACGCAACCGCGCGGGCGACGTCGTTTCTCGTGGGAGCCGGGGCGATCGGGCTCGCGCTCGGCGCACTGGCGCTGAAACTGATTGGGCGGCGGCTCACCTCGGTGGAGGAAGGCGAGGCCGCAGCTCGCAATCGACGGTCGCCAGGCCGCGATGGCCGGCGGCGCTAGGCCGTCGACGCGCCGTCAGCGCATCGAGACGCGCAGCCGCTCGATGCCGTTGGACTCCATCCAGGTCTTCACGCGCTTGGCATCGGCGACCCGCGTGTTCTTGCCGAACGAGTCGAGCAGTACGATGACGACGTCGCGCCCCTCGATGACGGCCTCCATCACGAGGCACTTGCCCGCCTCGGCAATGTAGCCGGTCTTCTGCACGATGATGTTCCAGCCCGGGTTGGAGACGAGCGTATCGGTGTTGTGAAACTCGACCCGGCGGTGTCGCAGGCGCACCGTGTATCGGGTGTCGGTCGAGTAGTCACGGATGGTGTGATTCTTCGAGGCGGCCAGCACCAGCTTGGTGAGGTCCTCGGGGCTCGCCACGTTCTCGCTCGACAGGCCGGTCGGGTCGGCGAAATGCGCGGTGGTCATGCCGAGCGCAGCCGCCTTCTCGTTCATCGCCGAGACGATGGCCGGGATCCCGCCCGGGTAGTAGGTGCCGAGCGCATGCGCGGCGCGGTTCTCCGAGGACATGAGCGCGAGATGCAGGAGCTCACCGCGGGTGAGGACCGTGCCCACGCCGAGATGCGAGAAGTTGGTCTTCGGCAGATTGAGCTCGGCCGAGGTGATCTCGAGCGGCTCATCGAGCGGCTGGCGCGCATCGAGCACGACGAGGGCCGTCATCAGCTTGGTGATGGAGGCGATCGGAGCGGGCACGTCCGAATGCCTGGAATACAGCACGGCGTCCTCGCTCGGATCGTAGATCAGCACCGAGCTCGAGCGCAGCTTCGGGACGGTGATCGGCTTGGCGAGAACGGTGCTCGAGAAGGTGATCAGCAGCCCGGCCAGCGCCAGGGCCGTCGCGGGGCGCACTCGCTTCAATGATCCCATCGACCGTCCTAGAAAGATTCTTACTTTGCGTTGTCGAAGGTAAACATATTGCCAACACGCGCTTGCGTGATGCGGGTCTTACTTTGCCATCATCGAGGTCAAAGTCCAAACAATTTAACAGGAGTTTCATGTCGAGCGCGGCGTTGCTCGTTTTTTAGGCACTCGCCTCGGCGCCCGGTGCGCGACGCAGTTCCTTGTCACGATACATCTGCCGGTCGGCGGTGCTCAGCAGCTCACGTAGATCGCGGCTGTCGCGCGGATAGCTCGCGAGGCCGATGCTGACGCTGCAACGGATCATGCGCGAGCGCAGGTCGAGCGTCGTCTTGTAGACATTGTGCCGGACGCGTTTGATGACCTGCTCGGCGGTCTCGGGCGAGGCGCCGGGCAGGAGCACGGCGAACTCGTCGCCGCCGAAGCGCGCGGCGAGGTCGGTTCCGCGGATGCTCCGCTGCAGGCACTGCGCCACGAGCGTGAGGGCGCTGTTGCCCGCCTCGTGCCCGAAGCTGTCGTTGATCGCCTTGAGGCGGTCCATGTCGATCAGCAGCACCGAGTACGACCCCTGGCCGCGCTCGCTCGCTTCATGCACCCGCTGCCACGCCTCGTTGAAGGCGCGCTGATTCAACAGCCCGGTGAGCGCATCGGTCTGCGCCAGGTTCTCGATCCGCTCGCGCGCCTCGGTGATGTCCGCCGAGAGCGTCGAGGTGAGATAAGCGACGAGCAGGAACGGCGCGAGCTGTCCCACCGCCTGGCTGGCAAAGCCGAGCGAGAG
>Ga0070734_10000751_pt1 | contig 59013 bp, 58 predicted proteins | sample Coa_R1_8_FD_66444 | JGI IMG/M metagenome (GOLD analysis project Ga0070734, IMG submission 66444) | Surface soil microbial communities from Centralia Pennsylvania, which are recovering from an underground coalmine fire - Coalmine... | ecosystem: Environmental > Terrestrial > Soil > Unclassified ...
CTGACGCAGCGTTTAGCCCGGTGCAGCGAGCCGCCGCAGCCCATGTCACCGAGCCGCCGTAGCAGTAACCGGTGATGAAGACGGGGCCCTTCGACTTCAGCCGGTCGATGCAGACCTGCGTGTCCTTGATCGAAAGCTCGAAGGGATGATCGCTGCGCGCGATCTTGATGGCTTTCTGGATGTCTTCGGGGCTGTAGCTCGCCTGGAAACCTGGCGCCTCGCGATCGTAGAGCGCTGGCCCGAGCACCTCGTAGCCCTCGTTTGCGTAGGAATCGCAGAGTTCCATGATGTGTTCGGTGACGCCGAAGATCTCCTGGATGAGCACGAGCCCGCCGCGCCGGGCTCCTTTCGGGTTGACATGATAGACGCCGATCTCCGCGCCATCGCTCATCTTGAGCTTTGTCATCTTGCCTTGCAGCGCCATGTGTTCCTCCGTTTTTCCGCCGACAGCTTACCTGTTCCTCCCGTGCTGTCATCATGCCGAGCCGCCAAACGTTTCCCAAACGGCGTCATCCCCGGCGGAGCCGCTTTAGCGGCGAGAGCCGGGACCCATCGCGCGAGCGACAGCGAGCGAATGAGTTTTTCCCGGCGCGCGGACGCGCGCCGGACGGGTCCAGGATCGCGCTTCGCGCGCCCGGGATGACACTTTAAGTATTGAACCGGAAATGCATCACGTCGCCGTCCTCAACGACGTACTCCTTGCCTTCGAGCCTCAGCTTTCCCGCATCGCGCGCACCGGCTTCGCCGTTCAGCGCCACATAATCCTCATAGGCAATCGTCTCGGCGCGAATGAATCCCTTTTCGAAATCGGTATGGATCACGCCAGCCGCTTCCGGCGCACGCGCACCTTTCCGCACCGTCCAGGCGCGCGCTTCCTTCGGCCCTGCGGTGAAGAAGGTGATGAGGCCGAGAAGCGCATAGCCTGCACGGATCAGCCGGTTTAGTCCGGGCTCGGCAAGTCCAAGATGGCCGAGGAATTCGCCGCGTTCCTCCGCTGGAAGCTGCGCCACCTCTTCCTCGATCCGCGCCGAGATAACAATCGAGGCTGCGGCTTGCTCGCGCGCCATCGCGGAAACACGGGAAGAATGCGCATTGCCACTCGTCGCCGAGCCCTCATCGACATTGGCGACATAAAGCACAGGCTTCGCGGTCAGGAGTCCCAGCTGCTGGAACGGCCCGCGTTCCTCCGGTGTCAACGCGGCCGCGCGCGCAGGCTTTCCCTCACGTAACAGCGCGAGCGCCTTCAGTATCGGCGCGAGCTGTTCCTTCGCTTCCTTCTCGCCGGACTTGGCCTTCTTTTCGAGCGGCAGAATTCGCCGCTCGAGGCTCTCGAGATCGGCGAGCATCAGTTCGGTTTCGACGGTCTCGGCGTCGGCCACGGGATCGACGCGGCCTTCCACATGGGTGACGTCGCCGCCCTCGAAGCAGCGCAGCACATGCGCGATCGCGTCCGCTTCGCGGATATTGGCGAGGAACTGGTTGCCCAGGCCTTCGCCTTTCGATGCGCCGCGCACGAGGCCCGCAATGTCGACGAAGGTGATCCGTGTCGGCACGATCTCGGCCGACTTCGCGATCGCGGCGAGCTTGTCGAGCCTCGGATCCGGCACCGCGACGTCGCCGACATTCGGCTCGATGGTGCAGAAGGGATAATTGGCCGCCTGCGCAGCGGCCGTCGCCGTCAACGCATTGAACAGGGTCGACTTGCCGACATTCGGCAACCCGACAATGCCGCACTTGAATCCCATCAGCTCTCTTCCGGCTTTGGTTTCTTCTGCGGTGGATTCAGAGCGATGGCAATCTTGTTCATGAAACCTGCGTCGTCATCGCGCGCGAGATGCGGCGCGGCCAGCACGATGGCGTCGACCATCGGCAGGAACCAATCGAGATCGGCCTTGCTGAAGCTCGAAAGCACATGGCCGTGCACGCGCGTCTTCTCGCCGGGATGGCCGACGCCGATGCGGACGCGCCGGTAATCGGGGCCGATCCAGGCGGTGATGGAACGCAAGCCGTTGTTGCCGGCGTCGCCCCCGCCGGTCTTGGCGCGGAGCTTGCCCGCGGCGAGATCGATCTCGTCATGGATGACGACGAGGGCGGAAAGCGGCAGCTTGAAAAAGCGCATTGCCGCGCCGACCGACACGCCGCTGTCGTTCATGTAGGTCATTGGCTTCAGGAGCCACGTCTTGCGGCCGGCGAGCGCGCCCTCGCTGAGAAAGCCTTCGAATTTCGCGCGCCACGGACCGAAGCGGTAATGCGCATGCAGCGCGTCGGCCACGATGAAACCGGCATTGTGCCGATGGCGCGCATATTGCGCGCCCGGATTTCCAAGTCCGGCGATGAGAAGCGGCGTTTCGGTCACGATGGAATCCGGAAATAGCGCGCGTTTTCGGTCAGAACGCGCGGCTGTTCAAGCGCACGGGCGTCTGGAACCAGCCGAGACGTGCACGCGTCCCGCTGGCGCGCTGCTACTTCTTCTCCGGCGCCTTTGCTGCTCCGGCGGGCGCCTTCGCGCCCGCGGCCGCGGGTGCTGCGCCGGCGGCAGGTGCAGCGCCGGCTGCAGGAGCGGCGCCCGGGGCTCCGGCTGCTGCCGCGCCTTCTGCCGCTTCGGCCCCTTCTTCGGGCGCCGGAGCTGCTGCGGCTGCCGCCGCGGCCGCCGCCGCTGCGCGCTGCTCTTCGATGACGCTGGTCGGCGCCACGATCGAGGCGATCGTGATGTCGCGCTCGCGCGTCGGCGCGGGGCGGACTCCTTCGGGCAGGCTGATCGAAGAAATGTGCAAGGTGCCGTGAATTTCGAGACCGGAGAGATCGCCTTCGAGATATTCCGGAATGTTCTCGGCCGGGCAGATGAGCTCGACCTCGTGGCGCACGATGTTGACCACGCCGCCGCGCTTGAGCCCCGGCGAGTTCTCCTGCCCCTTGAAGCGCACGGGAATGGCAAGCCGCACATGCGCGCCTTCGGGCAGGCGCATGAAATCCGCATGCACGGGACGATCGCTCACCGGATCGATCTGAACCTCGCGGGGTATCACGCGCGTCTTCTTGCCTTCGACATCGAGCATCACAAGCGTCGTCAGAAACGAGCCCTTCTCGATCGAGCGCTCGAGATCGTGCCGCGGGACAGAGACGGTTTCCGGAGCGTTTTCGCCGCCGTAAACGACAGCCGGAACGAAGCCGCCCTTCCGGGCCTGGAAGGCAGGTCCTTTGCCGCGCCCGGTGCGGGGCTTCGCGGCGAGTTCCAGGATCTGGCGCATGGGACTGTCCTTTGGGCGCTAAGCCCTTGATTGCATAGGCTTGACGGGCATTTCGGGCGCCCAACGGCCGGGAAGGCGGTGCTTTTAGCGGAAGGCGGGGAAGGGGGCAACCGGCGTTTCCCCTTGATGTCATCCCCGGCCGACGCGCGAAGCGCCGAGGGAAGGGGACCCAGAACAGCGTGCGTCGGCGCGCTGAATGACCCAATTGCACTCGCAGACGCTCGCGCTATTCCCTTCCCGCGCGCTAAAGCGCGCGCGGGGAATGACACTCTTGGCTACCGCTTCCGCCGAGGTTTGGCGGACGGCCTCGCCTTCGTCGCCGCCCCCGCGTTTTCCCAGGCTTCGCGGATCAGCGCGGCGAGTTCGGATTTTCCGATGCGCTTCACGTCCACGATCACGTTGGCGCGCTTGCCCCACATGAACTTCACGAAGGTCTTCGGATCGGCTTCGAACAGGAACTGCTTCCGCTCTTCCGGCAAATGGAGAAAGAGCCCGTCCGGACGGATGACGGCGAAGATGCGCTTCTTCGTGCGGAAGGCGGGCCGGTCGAAATGATCGATTTCGCTCACGCCAGCGAGCGCGAGCGCCAGTTTGCGAATCTCGGACGCGGATGACATCGCAAAGCGCCTCAGTCGAAGAGACTTGAAACACTCTCTTCATTGTTGATGCGGCGCATCGCCTCGCCGATGAGGGGCGCGATCGAAATGCGCCGGATCTTCGCGCACTTGGTCACCTCGTTCGTGGCCGCGATCGAATCGGTGACCACCAGCGATTTGAGCTTCGAACCATTGATGCGTGCGACGGCTCCGCCGGAAAGGACGCCGTGAGTCGCGTAGGCGCAGACATCCTTCGCGCCTTCCGCGATCAACGCCTCGGCCGCGTTGCAGATCGTTCCCCCGGAATCGATGATGTCGTCGACGAGGATGCAGGACCGGCCGTCGACATCGCCAATGATGTTCATCACTTCGGATTCGCCGGCCCGTTCACGGCGCTTGTCAACGATGGCGAGGTCGGATCCGAGGCGCTTTGCGAGCGCGCGCGCGCGGACCACGCCGCCGACGTCCGGTGAAACCACCATGAGATCGGTGGTGCCGAGATAGTCCTGGATGTCCCGCACCATCACCGGCATCGCAAAAAGATTGTCGGTCGGGATGTCGAAGAATCCCTGGATCTGGCCGGCATGCAGATCAACTGTGAGCACGCGGTCGGCGCCCGCTTCGGTGATGAGGTTGGCCACCAACTTGGCTGAGATGGGCGTCCGCGCGGCCGACTTCCTGTCCTGCCGCGCATAGCCGAAATAGGGAATGACCGCCGTGATGCGTTTGGCGCTCGCGCGCTTCAGACAATCGATGACGATCAGGAGCTCCATGATGTTGTCGTTGGTTGGAAAGCTCGTCGACTGGATGACGAACATGTCCTCGCCGCGGACGTTCTCCTGGACTTCCACGAACACTTCCATGTCCGCGAAGCGGCGCACCTGGGCCCTTGTGAATGGCAGTTTCAGATACTGGGCGATGGCATCGGCGAGCGCCCGGTTCGAATTTCCGGCGAGCAGTTTCATGCCGCGCGATCCGTTCGGTTCGCTCATGATTCGTCCCGCCCGTGTGATGGTTTGATGACGGCTTGTAGCAAGCGCCCCCCGCCGGGTGAAGGGCTTCGGGAGGCTATTTGCACAAGCAGATCATCGAGATTTGCCTGCCCGTTTCGGGCTCGTGCCGATGCGTGGCGCGACGGTGGCTAAAGAACGCCGCTTCGTCGCCGTAGGTGCAGAGCGAAAGCCGTTCGACGGAGCCGATGCCGGCTTGGACAAGGCGGCGTGCCACAAGCCCCTCGAGATCGAACTGGAAGCGATCCGGGCGTTCTCCGGCCCGAAAATATCGTCCCTCTTCAGGGGAGCGCGTCACGAACTGCGATTGGAGTTCGGCTCCGACCTCGTAATTCGCTTGCGAGATGGTCGGGCCGATCGCCGCATGGATGCGATCCCTTTTTGCTCCGAGTTCTTCCATCGCGGCGATCGCCGATTCGATGATACCGGCGAGCGCGCCTTTCCAGCCTGCATGGGCCGCGGCGATCACGTGAGCAGAAGGATCGGCGAGGAGCACCGGCGCGCAGTCCGCGGTCAGGATCGCAAGGCTCACATGCGGCGCGCGCGTCGCCATCGCATCGGCTTCCGGCGCTTTCGCCGGCTCCCAGGGATCGGAGACGATGACCGCCCGATTTCCGTGGACCTGGTGCACGGTCACGAGCGCCGAATCCCGATCGAGCGCGGTGCGTGCGCGGCTTCGGTTTTCCCTGACATGTTCGGGCGAATCCGAAACCGCCAGGCCGCAATTGAGCGAGGCATGCACACCCTTCGAAACGCCGCCGGTGCGGCCGAAGAAGCCATGGGCGCTGCCTTCAAGGCCCTCGAGGTTGTAGGCGCGATGAACCAGAATCACGGCCGAAAGCCCGGAGGTGGCGGAGCCGATTTGGGCATGATGGCGAGCACCTTGAAAAGCTTGCCCATCTGGTCGGGTAGAACGAGGCGTTCGACGTCGCGCGCGATTTGCTGACGGAGGTCGGCGCTCTTTCCGCGGGCGAGCGCTTCGGCCCGAAGCGCGATGCCAATGGCTTTCAGGAAGGCAAACTGGGTCGTGGGGCCGAACACGGCAGCACCTTCCTGGGACGCCGCAGTGGCGAGCGCCTGGAAATCGACGTGGGCCGAAAGGTCCGACTCGCCCGGGATGGCGAGAGGCTCGGCGCGCGTGTGCCGGTGGAGGGCCTGGAGTGTGGAATGCATGACCGGTTTTTCGTAGCCATAATCGATCACCAGCGCCGCACCGCCATGGCGCGCAATGGCCTCCGCGATCAGGCGTGTCAGCGAGAGCGATGCGTCGGAGATTTCATAGATCGCGCCGGTCAGCTGCTCGCGCACTCCCATGGGAACAAAATGATCGGCGGGCACCGGCGCGTGCACGAATTCGAGCGCGCCATTTTCGCCGATGCCGATCATGCGCTCGCGCCAGCCCCGATCGGTTCGGACGAACTGGCGCACAGGCAGGGCATCGAAGAATTCATTCGCGAGCACGATGAGCGGCCGGTCGAGCAATTTCGCGTTGAGTTCCTGTTCCCAATGAACGGGCACGCCCGTTCCGGCGAGCGTCTTTTCCTGGAGCTTCGCGAGTTCGGGATTGCTTTCGACGAGCGTGATCTCGACGGCATTCAGGAATTCGGGCGAGCGGCGCGCGACGCGCAGGACATCCTTCATCAAGGTGCCGCGGCCGGGGCCGAGTTCGATGAGCCGCGCGCGTGAGGGCGCGCCCTGGCTGCGCCATATCTCGATGCACCAGGCGCCGAGGAGTTCGCCGAAGATCTGGCTGATCTCGGGCGCGGTGATGAAATCGCCACGCGCGCCAAAGGGGTCGCGCTTGCTCGCGTAATAACCGAGAGCGCGCTCGTGCATCGCCATGGCCATGAACTGGGCGACGGTGAGTGGTCCTTGCAGCGCAACGAGCTTTGCGATGCGCTCGGAAAGGGCGTTCATCTGCGTGGCACGGCGGCACGGCTGTAAGCGCGCCAGAAGAAGAAGGCCGAGAGCCCCCAGAGCGGCAGTGAGAGCGCCATGCCCATGCTGAACCAGCCGAACAGCATCGATTCCGAATCGCGGAAAAACTCCGCGATGAAGCGCGCGGTGCCGTAGCCGGCAAAGAAGATCGCGGTCAGAAGTCCCGGCCGTTCGTGCAGGCGAAAGCGGCGGAGGCAAATCTGCATCGCGCCGAACAGCACCGCGCCTTCGAGCAGCGCCTCATAAAGCTGACTCGGGTGCCGCGGGTCGGTCCCTGCGGGGCAAACGCCATGAGCGGACGCTGCAATATATTTGTCGCAGAAAACCATTGCCCACGGCACATCGCTGATTTTGCCCGGGAGCTCGCCATTGATGAAATTAGCCAGTCGCCCGAAGAACAGGCCGACCGGCGCGACACTGGCCACGACATCGGCGAGTTTCAGCACATCGAGCTTCCGGCTGCGTGCGAACAGCAGCACCGCCGCCGCAACACCCGCGAGCCCGCCATGGAACGACATGCCCCCGCCCCAGACCTCGAAAGCCCGCGGCGTGGTCAGAAAGGCCTGCGGCAGGCCGCTGCACCACGCGTCGCCAGCACCAAAAAGGCCGCAGTAGAAGGTGCCGTAAATCAGCACCCAGCCGAGCCGCCCGCCGACGACCACGCCCAGCATCGCCCAGACGACGAAGTCGCCGATCTCATCGGCGGTCGCCGGCGGCTTTCCGTTGAACGGCGGCCGCGCCCAGAGCTGCGTCTCGCGCAACGTGCGCAGGACCAGCCACCAGGCGAGGAGCAATCCTGCGATATAGGAAAGCGCATACCAGCGAATGCCGAATGTCGGCGTAATGTGAATGAGAATGGGATCGATGGCCGGATAGGGCAGCAGCGCTTCGACGATCCGCATGAATTCCTAAGACGACGCTTCGCCGAGGGCTGTCAAGAACGCTTGCCTGGCATCAAATCCGCGGCCATATCCGGATGAGAGCCCAATGCAGGAGCATAAAATGGCCCAGACCGACAATCCGTTTCTCGACGGGCTGGCGCGGTTTTTCACGGATGCCGCAGGCGCTGCGCAAAGCGTGCGCAACGAGATCGACACATTTGTGAAGGCACGCCTCGAGAAGCTGGTCGCCGACATGGATTTCGTCCCGCGTGAGGAGTTCGAGGCCGTGCGCGAAATGGCCGCGAAAGCGCGTGCGGAGAACGAGCGGCTCGAAGCGCGCATCAGTGCACTCGAGGCGGCGCGGCTGCCGCCGGGCTGAACGGCAGCGCGGAACGCGCAAGCGAGCGCTTCGTTTGAAAGCTGTGGGTTCATGCAACCGGTCGGAGCAACCTCGGGCGGGACTCTTGACCCCACCAAATCTTGTGTCAGGTTGGTCTCAGCCTGCTTCGCCTTGCGTCGCGCCGTCGCGTCCAGGAGTTTTCCGATGCCCCTGATTCAACAGGACGAGTATGTCTCGGCCCCCCACCCGATCGATATCCTCGAGCGGGCGGTCGAGAACAATGGCTGGGCTTACGAGCGCGCAGGCCGCGACGAGTTGAACCTCTCGGTAGCGGGCCGCTGGTGCGATCATCATTTCAGCTTCACGTGGCGCGAGGATCTTCAGTCGCTGCACCTGTCGAGCGGGTTCGACATGCGTATTGCCGAGGGCACGCGGCGGAGCGAAGTCGCAGCCCTTCTGATGCATGTGAATGCGCGGCTCTGGATTGGTCATTTCGATCTCTGGCCCGAGGACGGGACAATCGTCTTCCGCCACGCGATGATTTTCCCAGATGCCGGCGCGAGCCCGGCCCAGTGCGAAGCCCTGCTCAATCTCGCGCTCGAAGCCTGTGAGCATTACTATCCCGCGTTCCAGTTCGTGCTCTGGGGCGGCAAGACAGCCGAGGAAGCTGTTGCGGCAGCGATCCTCGAATGCCAGGGCCAGGCGTAAGCTGCAATCGACGGAGGCGTGGGTCGCTCGCGGCCACGTGTCCCGCGGGAAACGTCGTCGTCGCCTAGCTCGGCGGGCCTAGTGGCGACAGGTCTCCGCCCCGATTAGTCCGTCAGCACTTCGTTCCTTCGCCTTCGCAGACCGGGAGGAAAGGACTGCGCCGGACCGTGTATTCTGACAAACGATGCCCGAATCTCCTCTCATCCTCGTCGGCGCCGGGAATATGGGGGGCGCGTTGCTGCAAGGCTGGGTCGCGCGCGGTCTCGCACCCATCATTGTCATCGAGCCCCAGCCATCGCGCGCCATCGCGCGGCTTGCGACACGGCATCGAATTGCGATCCGGCCACACCTCACTCGCCTTGATGGCGCGCGCCCGCGCGCCTGCGTCATCGCACTGAAGCCGCAAGTGCTGGCGGACGAGGCCGCGAAATTCGCGCCTCTGGCAAAAACGGGCGTGCCGATGATTTCGATCGCGGCCGGCATGACCATCCCTTCGCTCACGCGCGAGTGGGGCCCAAAGGCCCGCATCATTCGCGCGATGCCGAACGTGGCGGGCGCGATCGGCAAAGGCATTACCGGCCTCTACGCGGGCGCCAACGCCAGGGCGAGCGAGCGCAAGCTCGCGGAAGCGCTTCTATCCCCGCTCGGAAAAACCATCTGGCTGAAGCGTGAGGCTCTGATCGACTCGGTGACCGCGGTCTCCGGCTCCGGTCCTGCCTATTTTTTCCTGATGGCCGAGGCGCTCGCGGAGGCGGGCGTGCGCGAAGGCCTGCCGCGACCGGTTGCACATGCGCTGGCGCGGGAGACTCTGATCGGTGCCGGCGCGCTCCTCGCAATCGATGGGCGCAAACCGGAAGAGCTTCGCAAAAGCGTCACCAGCCGCGGCGGTACCACCGAAGCGGCGCTCGATGTGCTCCTCGGAAAGAGCGGCCTCAAACCCCTGATCGCGCGCGCGGTAAGGGCTGCGCGCCGCCGCGGTGCCGCGCTCGGCCGCTGACAGCGCGCTTGCCGGCACTCTCCTTGGATCCACGCAGGAGCGTCGCGATGCGCTTGGCGTCCGCCGGGGTTGCGGGATTGTAGACGAGGAGCATGAGGTCGGTCCGGCCGTCGACTGCGAAGAGCGAGTGCTCGAAGCCGAGGCGTCCGAGGGCAGGGTGTCGAATGTGCTTGATCCGCTCGCCCTGGGCTACGGCGCGGACATCGTTCTCGCGCCACAGCGTTTCGAAGTCGGGGCTTTTCCGGCGGAGTTCCTCGACCAGCGGCTCCACATCGGCCGCGGCGCCGGCGCGTGCCGATTCCAGCCGGAAGGCGCTCAAGACGAGCCGCGCGACGTTCTTCCAGTCGTATTGGACTTTGCGCGCACGCGGATCGAGAAAGATGAAGCGCAGCATGTTGCGCTCCTCCGGAGGAAGCGACGCGTAATCCATCAGCACGAGCGAGGCCGCCCGGTTCCACGCAACCACATCCCAGGTTGCCGTCCGGATGATCGCCGGACTCGGATCGAGGGCATCGAGCACACGCTGCAGCCGCGGCGTGACACCCTCGTTTTTGCGGTAGCGCGCTTCCGGAGGACGACCGAGCCCGATCAGGAACAGATGCTCGCGTTCGGGATCGGTTAGCATCAGCGCCCGCGCGATGCGCTCGAGCACATCGGCGGAAGGCGGTCCGCCGCGGCCCTGTTCCAGCCAGGTGTACCAGGTGGGACTGATATTCGCGCGTTGCGCTACTTCTTCGCGGCGAAGACCCGGCGTGCGGCGACGCTCGGCGGAAAAGCCCAGGGCCGAGGGATCGAGCCGGGTGCGGCGGTCGCGCAGGTAATCGCCGAGGTTTCGCTCGGCCTCTGCGGCTGCGCCGGTCCTGTTAGTCTTCTTAATAGGATAATCTCTCATCTTTACCAGAATAGTGGGTGGCGCGAACCTTTGTCGACTGCACCGATCAGGGAGTATGGCCAATGCGCGTCTTCGTCACCGGAGCGACCGGGTTCATCGGCACGGCTGTCGTGAAGGAGCTTGCTTCCGCCGGACATCAAGTTCTCGGGCTTTGCCGGTCGGAGGAAAAGGCTGCCGCACTCAGGGCGGCCGGCGCCGGCATTCATCGGGGATCGCTCGAAGATGAGTCGAGCCTCGCGGACGGCGCTGCCAAAACCGACGGCGTGATCCATCTCGCCTTCAACCATGATTTCTCCACCTATGTAGGCAATTGCGAAGACGACCGGCGCGTGATCGCGACACTCGGCGCAGTTCTTAAGGGTTCGAAGCGCCCCTTGATCGTGACCTCCGGGACGGCGATTGCGCGCGCGGCACCGGGCCAGCCGTCGCGGGAGGATGATCCGGCGGTGGGGTCTGATGTTTCGCCACGCGCCGCTTCGGAGGAAGCCGCGGCGGCGCTGGTGAAAGAAGGGGTCAATGCTTCGGTCGTGCGCTTGCCGCAAGTGCATGACACGACCCGGCAGGGATTCGTCTCACTCGCGATCCAGGTCTATCTGCAGAAAGGCGCTTGCGGATATCTCGGTGAGGGCCTCAATCGCTGGCCGGCGGCGCATGTGCTCGATACGGCGCGTCTCTACCGGCTCGCGCTCGAGAAAGCAGAGCCGAATGCCAAATATCACGCTGTTGGAGAAGAGGGCGTGAAGATCCGGGATATCGCCCAGACGCTCGGCCGGCGTCTAAAGCTGCCGGTCAAATCGATCGCTCCGGAGAATGCGGGCGAATTCTTCGGCTTCCTCGGCATGTTCGCCGCTCTCGACATGCCCGCATCGAGCGCTGAGACTCAGAAAAAACTCAACTGGAAGCCCGCAGGCCCAAGCATGCTGGCCGATCTCGAGAACCTCGCTCTGCCCGGCGTGGCGGCATAGCAAAAGATCTCGCCCGGTCCTCGCGCGTTGGTCGCGCTGGACCATGGTGATTTTATTCTATCGGAATTCGAGTCCGTCGAAGGTGCCGCTCGCGCGCCATTGCTCGATATATTGGAAATACGCGCTCGCGCCCATCGGATAGCCGACGGCGTATTTTGCGCCCGGTCCGGCCGGCTGGCCTTCGTTATTGTAGTAGCCAGGCGTGCAGTCGCTCATCCCGAGCATGCGCCCAGGCCCGGTCAGCAGGAGGTCGACCCACGCCTTCTGCGCGGCCTCCGTTACTTCGACTTCCTTCGCGCCGCGCGCCAGCGTCTCCCTGATCACGAGTGCGATCGTCTTCGCCGCCTCGGTCAAGTTGTGCGGCACGTTCGATATCAGGTTCGCGCCTTGCGTCGGCTGGCTGAAGAAGAGATTGGGAAAACCGTGCACGTGAATGCCGTGCTTCGAGCGCATGCCGTCGGCCCACGCTTCGCTCAATTTGAGTCCGTCGCGTCCGACCACATCGAACCCGGCACGATGGGTGTACTCCGTTCCGACTTCGAAGCCCGAAGCATAAATGATGCAGTCGACCTCGTACTCCTTGCCCGCAACCACGAATCCCTTCTCGGTGATGCGCTCGACGCCCTTGCCGTCGGTGTCGACGAGCTTCGTGTTCGGCTTGTTAAAGGCGTCGAGATACTCATCGTGGAAACATGGGCGCTTGCACAGCTGGCGATACCAGGCCTTGAGCTTCTCGGCGGTTTCGCGGTCTCGCACGATCGCTTCGGCGCGCGCGCGGATCTCCTCCATCTTCTCGTAGTCGGCGTCTTCCCACGCCGCCCACATGGCGTGCGGTGTGCGTTCGGAAGCCGGAATGTTCATGATCCGCTCGCGGATGCGGCGCGAGAGATCGGTCCAGCCATCCTGCACGAGGTCTTCGTCCGCCTGGCCGCCGGCCTGATTGGCCGTGAAGTTCTCGAGCCAGCGCTGCTGCCAGCCTGGTGTTGCAATCGATGCGAACCATTCCGGGTCGATCGGCCTGTTGTCGCGCACATCCACGGATGAAGGCGTGCGCTGGACGACGTAGAGCTGCTTGCAGCGCCCGGCGAGGTGCGGCACCGCCTGCACGGCAGTGGCGCCGGTGCCGATGATGGCGACCCGCTTCTCCGAAAGCCTGTCGAGTGGTGCGCCTTCGGGGTTGCCGCCCGTATAGGCGTAATCCCAGCGGCTGGTGTGAAAGGCATGGCCCTTGAAGGTGTCGAGCCCGGGAATCCCGGGAAGCTTGGCGACATGCAGCGGCCCGGTCCCGAGGCCGATGAATTGTGCGGTGAAGGCGTCGCCGCGATCCGTCCTGATCAGCCAGGCGTGACGGTCCGCCTGCCAGACGACGTCCTTGACCTCGGTGTGGAAGAGCGCGTTCCGGTAGAGATCGTATTTGCGGCCGATGCGCCGGCACTGCTCGAGGATCTCGGGGGCGCGCGCATATTTTTCGCTGGGGCGATGGCCGGTCTCTTCGAGCAGAGGCATGTAGACCATCGAGGCGGTGTCGCATTGCGCGCCGGGATAGCGGTTCCAATACCAGGTGCCGCCGAAATCGCCGGCCTTGTCGATGATGCGGACATCGCTGATCCCCGCCTCAACCAGGCGCGCGCCGGCGACGAGGCCGGCGAAGCCGCCGCCGATGAAGGCAAAGGTGACATGATCGGTCTTCGGTGCCCGCGCCCGGAGCGGCGTGTAGGGATCTTCGTGGCCGACTGCGAGGTGGCCTTCGAGCCGGACATATTGCGCATTGCCGTCGGGGCGCAGCCGCTTGTCGCGTTCGGCCTTGTATTTGGCCTTGAGCGCGTCCTTGTCGAGCGGGCGAGGCGCCGGTTTCGCGGGCGTCAGCATGGAATCCTGCGTCTTTAGAATTTCCGGTATGGAATATCTGACAGATTGTCAGGAAAAAATCTACAGCGCCTGATGCCCGTACAGGTGAGCTCCGCGAAAACCGCTGATTTGCGTTTTAAAGCCTGGTGAAACCGTCGGCACTCCATGCATCCGAGCCGACGCCGCCGTGGACGTAAAAGAGTCCGTCGGGATCGTATGTTTTTTTGATCGACGCGAGCCGGGCGTAGTGCTCGCCCCAATACGCGTCGGGCCAGTTCTTCTCGACGTAGTTGCTTTCATTGAAATAAGCGGCTGGCTTGGCGACGAGCTTGCGCAGGGCGTCCATCGCGCGCGTGACGCGCGTGCTCGCCGCTCGCGCGGAGCGCAGATCCGGCTCGTGTCCCTTGATGCCCGGATAAGTGCCGGTGCCCTGTCCGTCACCCATGATCACAAGAGCAAAGCTCGTGAGCACCGCCGGGTTGGTGGCCGTGTCTTTTGCCAGCGCGATCGCCTCGGGCCGCCCGCCCGCAAGCCCTTTGTTAAAATGTAGTGACGTGTGCCAAAGCTGCGCGCTTTCGAAGAGTGCGTCGGCCAGACGCTCCTGTGCGTTGGGCGCGAGCAAGGTCTCGGGGAGCCACAAGGACTCGTACGCCCAGAGGTACTCGGAGACCTGCTCGCCGTCGCCCTTCCACCATGCGTTCTGGGGCCGGGCTTCCTGTCTGTCGTCGAAGACAAGGATTGGGTTGGCCATCGCGCGTTCAAGTACGAAGTCGATCGCCTCGTTGATGAAACCGTCCGCAGGAAAAAGGACTTCCGGCCAATGTTCTTTCCACCAGGGGGCATCCCAGAAGTGACGGGCCGGCACTGCGCCGATGATCGTGCGCTCCGGCAGAGAGTAGTCAGGTGAGGCTTTCGCCCAATCCAGAAAGGGCTGCCACAGGGCTCGTGCCTGGTCGCGCGTGAGGCCCTGGAACACCATCCGGACCTGCAATGTGTTGTCGGGCGTGAGATGGATCTGCTCGCCCCAATGTTCGTTGAATAGTTGCTCGCGGTAGAAGGCGACGAAGCGTCCAATCAGCCGACGGAAGGCAGCAGGCGTTGAAGCCTTCACCGTGAAGTTCGCCGCTCCGAAAAATTCCGGCAGCGCGTGGACCCTGAGCGTCATCCGGCTCATCACGCCGAAGGTCCCGCCGCCACCGCCCTTCAGCGCCCAATAAAGGTCGGGATTGCTGAACGCATTTGCGATCCGGATCTGGCCATCCGCGGTGACGACCTCGGCTTCGAGCAAGCCGCCGGCTGCGCTGCCGAAGGCTTTCGAGAAGCTGCCGAAGCCGCCGCCCGTCAGAAGCCCCGCAAGACCGACCGTGGTGCAGCCGCCGCCCTGGACATATTTGCCGGCTTTCGTCGTGACCGCGGTGTAGGCCTGCATCCCGTAGGTGCCGGCGCCGACCGTCACCGCGGCCAGCGGCGACATCTTTCCCTCGCCGCCCTTTGGCACGAACGCATCGTGCAGTGCGATGTCGTGCATGTGATGGGTCCAGACGAGAAGCGAGTCGGGTGCGTTCGAATGGCCCTTGTAACTATGGCCCGAGCCCTTCACGACCAGCCGGAGCCTGTGTTCGCGCGCGAAATTGACCGCCGCGGCAATGTCGTTCGCATTTCGCGCCGCCACGCAAAAGGCACTCGGCTGCGAAGTCCACGCATCGGCCCAGCCAAGTGTCTGCGTGAGACCGGGGCGCTCCATTACGAAAAAAGGATTGCTGAGATCATGCGCGAGCTGCTGTCCTTGCACGCTTGCAGAATTTTTCCGGAGACCGGAAAGCGGAAATTCGACCGGAAAAAGATTGCCTCCGACATTCTCGCTGAGTTGCTTCCAGGCTGACGGGCTGGGCCAGGCGGCGTCGCCCGGACGCACGCGCCGGAAGGGTTCGACGCTTGCATGGGCGCGTCGCGGCAAGGCCGGCACAAGCGCGAGCGCGCCCAGCGCTTTCAGGAACTCATGTCTGTTGATCTCGCTCATCTTGCCCCTCTAATAGAATTGCGTTTCTTCGTCCGCCTGTCTTCGCGGGCGATGAGGCCATTCACCAGAAAATCGATTGTGGTCGTTTCGGCGATCTGGTCGGTGATCTCCTCCGAGGCCGGATCGTTGCGGCGATTGCGCGCGAACCAGACGATGGTCTCGAGAAGAAGTCTTGCCGCGGCCGCCGCGTGCGGCAGCTTTCGATATTGGCCCGCCTTTGCGCGCAACTCGATCAGACTTGCAAGCCGCGCAACCATGCCGCCGCGCATCTCGCCGTACCAAAGTTTGGCCAGGTCCGGCAGGTCGAGCGCGGAGCGGTCGATGACGTTGGTCGCATCGGCGACGCGATACAGCAGCCGGTAAAGCTCGCGCAGGATGCCGGCGAGCTCGGCTTTGGGATCGTCCGCGGTCTTTTTGCTCAAGGCCACATCGAGCAGGGGCTGCCTAACCGTTTCCCGGATGCGCTCCCTGAGCCGGCGGACGATTGCTCCGGGTTTGGGTGTAGGGATCGGCAGGGAAGGGCTCTGCTTGGAGGGTTCGCCGAAGCCACGATCGACGACCAGAAAGAAAAGCGCTTCCTTGCTTTCGACGTAGTTGTAGAGCGAACCGGTCGAAAGGCTCATCTCTTCGGCAATATCGGCCATCTGTGCGCGGCGAAAACCTTTTTGCGCAAAGACGCGGATCGCCGCTTCGACCAGGCGTGCGATGCGGTCGGGCGGGATGGGCCTTGCCATCCGGGGATTATGAATGAATGAGTCATTCAGTCAAGCGGGGAATACGCCATGGCGGCGGCGACAAGGATTTGGCTTCGAGGACAGAAATCAGATCGGCAGGCGGATGATGGCGCGCAGCCCGCCCGTCGGGCTTGTGTCGAGAACAATATCGCCGCCATGCGCACGTGCGACGTCGCGCGCAATCGCAAGCCCAAGGCCGACCCCGCCCGTCTGCAGGTTCCGGCCCTGGTCGAGCCGGTGAAAGGGCCGGAAGGCCTCTTCGCGCGCGCTCTCCGGAATTCCCGGCCCGTTGTCGTCAACGACGATCTCGGCGTGTCTCGGCATCCGCTGCAATGTCACCGAGATCTTCGTGCCGAATTTGAGCGCGTTATCGACGATGTTGATGATGCACCGCTTGAGCGCGTTGCGCCGCGCCGTGACGACGATCGCTTCGGGCAGAATAACGGCGACGCGCCCGTCCTCGGCAGAGCGCGCGCGTGCCGCGGCGTGCGCCGCGTCGCGCACCAATTCGTTCAGCTCGGTCGGGACCGCTTGCTCGCCCGACTCACCGCGGGCGAATTCGAGATATTCGTCGAGCATGTGCTCCATCTCGGCAATGTCTTCGCGAAGCGCAGCGATATCGGCGCTTTCGTCCATCATCGCGAGCGAAAGCTTCATGCGCGTCAGCGGCGTCTTCAAATCGTGGCTCACGCCGGCCAGCATTTCGGTGCGCTGCTGGACATGACGTTCGATGCGCTCGCGCATGGTGAGAAAGGCGCGCGCGGCGCGGCGCACCTCGCTTGCGCCATAAGGCTTGAAATCGGGTACGGCACGGCCCTTCCCGAACGCGTCGGCGGCGAGCGAAAGCCGCTCGATCGGCCGCACCTGGTTGCGCAGGAAGACGATCGCAATTCCCGTCAGCATGAAGGCCGAGCCGACCATCCAGAGAATGAAGATATCGGGCTTGGAGACGAACATCCGGTTTCTTGGCACGATCATGTCGAGCACGCCGTCATGCACCTCGACGCTGATGCCGACGCGGTCGTTGCCGACCCGGCGGCTGCGGAAGTGCCGACCGCCGCCCAGTTGTTGCTCGATGACGGCGTCCAGGGCGGCGTCGATCGAGGTAAAACGGTGGCGCGGGCGCTGCGCCGGCAATTTTTGACCGGGCAGAAAGCGGACCTCGTAGCCCAGCATGCGCGCGGAAAGCTGGCGCAAGGAGGCGCGCTCGGCCGGCGCGGTGTTGTCTTCGATCGCAACGAGAAAGCCGACGTCGGCGGCAACGTCTCGCGCCATCCAGCGCGTCGTGGTGTCAACATCGCGCTCGAAGAACACATAGGAGACGATCGCCTGCAGGAGCACCACCGGCGCGACGATGATGATGAGCGAGCGCCAGAAGAGGCCGCGCGGCAGAACGCGCTTGACGAGCCGGAACGGGCTCAGCCGCGCGATCCCGAGCGGGATTTCAGGCGACGCGATCTGGGACGAGGACATAACCGACACCGCGCACGGTCTGCAGATAGAGTGGAAGCTTTGGGTCCTCTTCGATCTTGCGCCTGAGGCGGGTGACCTGCACGTCGATCGAGCGCTCGAGCGTGACGCCGAGGCGGGTGCAGAGATCGGTGCGCGAGAACGGCCGGCCAGCATTGGCTGCGAAGAGCTGCAGAAGGGCTGCTTCCGAACTCGTCAGGTGGACGGGTTTTCCCTTGCGTTTCAACTGCGCGCGTTCCGGATCGAACACGGCATCGCCCATGCGGACCTCTGCATGGGCCGAGCGCGCAGGCGGCACGGCGCGGCGGAGCAAGGCCTCGACCCTTAGGAGCAGCTCGCGCGGTTCGAACGGCTTCGGCAAATAATCGTCCGCGCCGTGCTCGAGACCGGCGATGCGATCCTGCGGCTCGCCGCGGGCAGTGAGGATCAGGATCGGCACCTGCGAGCCGGCTCGCACACGGCGCGTCAGTTCGAGGCCGCTCTCGCCGGGCATCATCACATCGACGATGAGAAGATCGAAGGCGATGCTTTTCATCAGGCTCGCGGCATCCTCGGCGTTCTGCGCGGCCGTGACGCGGAAGCCGTTGGATGCGAGGTAGCGCTGCAAAAGGGCGCGCAGTTTTTCGTCGTCGTCGACGACAAGGAGATGGTGATCGGATAGCGCGTTCACCCGCGCCTGCTCCCTTCTGTTCTCGCCGGACGCCTGTTTCGCCGCGAGCCCCGGCGCCTCTGCATATCAGTTCCGCGGCCCCGGGCGGCGCGCGAAACCTTGCTCGGGCCGGGTTTCGCCACGGTATAATAGGGTGTCGGCCCTGAAGCTGCGGTTAGCGTCAAAGTGCTGACATAGATAGGCTTTCGCCGCTCGGGCGGGCAAGGGCCAAAGGAGCCGGAGACATGGTGGCCGACGTGATTCCCTTCGACGATCGCGACGGTTCCATCTGGTATGACGGCAAGCTCGTGCCCTGGCGCGAAGCGAAAACCCATGTGCTCACGCACGGCCTGCACTACGCCTCCTGCGTCTTCGAAGGCGAGCGAATCTATTCCGGGCGCATTTACAAGCTCGAGGAGCATACGGCGCGCCTCTTCGAATCGGCACGCATCCTCGGGATGAAAATCCCCTTCAGCGAATCACAAATCAACGACGCCTGTTACGAGACCACGCATGCGCAGAACCTGGTCGATGGTTACGTCCGTCCGGTGGTCTTTCGCGGCTCGGAAATGATGGCCGTTGCCGCACAGAACACGAAGACCCATGTGGCGATCGCCGCGTGGCAATGGCCGTCCTATTTCGATCCGAAGGAAAAGCTCAAAGGCATCCGTCTGGATGTGGCCGAATGGCGTCGTCCCGCGCCCGACACGGCGCCCACTAGGGCCAAGGCGGCCGGTCTCTACATGATTTGCACCCTTTCGAAGCATGCGGCGGAAGCGAAGGGCTATGCCGATGCGCTGATGTTCGATTACCGCGGCTATGTGGCAGAAGCGACCGGAGCGAACATCTTCTTCGTCGAGAACGGAACGCTGCACACGCCCGAGGCCGACTGCTTTCTCGATGGCATCACGCGGCAATCGGTGATCGCACTTGCGCGGGCCCGCCAGATCCCGGTTCTGGTGCGCCACATCGGGCGCGAGGAGCTTTCTAGATTTTCCGAATGCTTCATCACCGGATCGGCGGCGGAAGTGACGCCGGTCTCCGAGATCGGCCTGTGGCGATTCAAGCCGGGCGCGATCACCGAGACACTGATGAACGACTACGCCGAGGAAGTGCGCCGGCCAGTCAGCCAGGTAAAGCTGAGCGCATAAATCATCGCGTGGCGAATTCGTGCCACGCATAGCCGAACCATAGTCCGCACAAAAGGACGACGAGGCCCACTCCGCTGGGCCTTCGGGCAGGCGACCGGCTTGGCATTGCTCGGTATTTCTGGGCCGCGGCGCAATTGCGGCGGCGGGATCTCGGTCGTCGACCCTCGGCTCGCCCGGGGGAAATTGCCGGAGCATACCCAAGGCATCGTCATGGCCGGGCGACACGGACCCCGCACTTGAATAGATGTTTGAATATTTCTGATTTCCACTGCCGAAAATCAAAGCACGCGGAAATTCATCCAACCCGCATTCCATAACGCTTTTCTCGCGCTCATGCGTGCACGTGGATTGATATTTTCCGCGGCTGATATTTATTGATTGTTTTTCAAACCCAGTTGTCGTCTCGCGGCGACGAACGCAGGGCCGATGGAGGACGATTGAAGCGCGGGCTGCCTAAAATGCGCGCCGGGATTGCGCTACCGATTTGAGCGCCGCGCTCAAGCGGTGGCGGGTCTGCTCCCAGAACACCACCGAATGGCTGGTGACCCAGTTGAGCTGAATCACGCGTCGGATGCCTTCGAACGGCTCGTAGCCATGCCAAGCGTTCGGTTGGTTTTTGAAAATGAGCAGCGTGCCCTCGTCGGGCGGGACTTCGGCGATGACATCGTCGAGCGCGTCGGGCCTGCGAAGCAGCCTGAGCCGTCCGCCCGGAGGTTCCCATTTGCCGTTCATGTAGACGAGAACGGTGATGAGCTTGGTGACGCTGTCGGTGTGGATGTGCCCGTCGCGCATTCCGCTGGTGCCCCGCACCGTCACCATGGTTGGCCGGCCTTCGAGATCGATTCCGAACTTCTCCTCGACGGCGCCCGTGAATTCCGGTCCGCGCAGCGCTTCGATCATGGCTTGAAAACGGGCGCCGAAGGTCAGGCTCGGAAGCGGAAAGCTTCCGGCGCGCGCGATGCGCGGAAAGTCGTGTTCAACTGCCGCGAGCGCGTCGGCCGGAATGAAGCGCGGAACGATCAGGTAAGGAAATGGCTCGCGCACCAGCGGCGTCGCGCGAAAGGCTTCGAGATCGCACCAGCGCGAGGGCATTTTGACGGAGGTCTCATCGGCGACAGCCATGGGCGGGGTCCTAGCCCATCCGTTGTTCCGGGGCCAGTCCGGTGCGCCGTCAGAGCTTCGGCGCGAGGACGAGAAGGGCCGCACCACCGAGGAGAAGCAGGATGCCTGCGGCTTCGCGCAACGTCGTGTGCTGGCGAAAGATCGCGCGCGAAGCGATCTGCGCGAAGAGGACGTCGATCAATCCCAGGGTGCGCACATTGGCGGCCGGCGCAAGCGCAAAGGCGAGAAACCAGAACTCGGAGGCGAGCGCGCCTGTGAAGCCCGCGAAAAGGGAGGGACGCCACAGCCGCGCGATCGCAACCAGCACGCGCGGGCTTCTTGCCGCGAGATAGAGGCTGAGCACGATCGATTGTGTGACGAGGCCGACGGAAAGCGCGAAGGTCGCGCCCATGAGATAGTTCTCCTGGTGCAGCGCCTCGATGGCGCCGCGATAGCCGATCGCGGAAATCGCGAAGAGTGCGCCCGAACCGAGGCCGGTCAGGGCCGGCCCGAGCGCATTGCCGGCGGCTCCCGGCTTTACCGAAATCAGCACGACACCTGCCGTCGCGATGGCGATCGCCGCTGCCATCGAGAGCGTCAGCGGATCGTGGAGGAACAGAAATCCCATAATCGCGACGAAAACCGGCTCGATCTTGAGGTAGGCGATCGTCACCACGAAAGAGCGCGCATTCATGGTCACGAGCATGAGGGCGGTGCCGGCGATCTGCGTGAGCGCGCCCGAAACGATCCAGAACCAGAAATGCGCATCGGGATGGGGCAGCGGCAAATGCGTGAAGAAGACGGTCGCCCCAAGAAAGAGGAGCGCAAAGGGAAAACCGAAGAGAAAGCGCACATGGGTCGCGCCGACGGCGCCGAGGCTGCCGGTGAGTTCGCGCTGCATGGCATTGCGGGCCGTCTGCCCCAGCGCGCCGACGATGGTGTAGACGGCCCAGAGCGGGTTCATTCGCGCTTCCAGCGCGTCGCGGCCTCGCTATCGCTTGCCTTCGCCTCGACCCAGTTGTTTCCGTTGCCGCGCTCCTCGAGTTTCCAGAACGGTGCGCGGGTTTTCAGATAATCCATCAGGAAGCGGCAGGCTTCGAACGCCGATTCGCGATGGCGGCTCGCGACTGCGACGAGGACGATGCGCTCGCCGGGCACGAGCCGTCCCACGCGGTGGATGATGGTGACGCCGTCGAGCGGCCAGCGCGCCCCTGCCTCTTCGACGTATCGGGCGATCTCGCGTTCGGTCATGCCCGGGTAGTGTTCGAGCGTCATGGCACGCAAACCGTCATCGCCGCGCACGAGGCCGAGGAAGGTGGCAATAGCGCCGACAGCGCCGCTTTTGCCCGAGAGAGCTTCGATTTCGCGATCGAGATCGATGTCCTCTGCCTGCACGCGGATGCGGGGGTTCATCACGCCATCGCTCATCCGCCGGTCACCGGAGGGAAGAAGGCGACTTCGTCGCCGGGACGAAGCGGCGAATCGAGCGAGACGTGTTCCTGGTTCACGGCGGCGCGAAGGCGCGAAAGGTCGCCAAAGGCTTCGGCGTAACCGCCGCCGCGGGCGCGGAGATGCTCGGCGAGTGCGCGGACGTTGCCGACGCCGTCGGCATCGATGGTTTCGGCTGAGGTTCCCACCTTCTGCCGTACCCAGGCGAAATAAAGGACCTTCACGCGCGCTCGGCCTTTCGCGTGTGGGCAAGGCCAGCCTGCAGATAGGCGGCGCCGGTGTAAACGGTGAGCGCGGCGGCGACCCAGAGCATGGTGTAGGCGAGCGCAAGTGCGCCCGGCACCACGCGGTCGGCGAGCGGGCCTAAGATCATCGCGCCGATCGCGACCATCTGGATGGCTGTCTTGATCTTCGCCAGAAACGAGACTGGCACGCTGACGTCCGCGCCGGCGAGGAATTCGCGCAAGCCGGAGACCAGGAATTCGCGTGCGAGAATGACAAGCGCCGGGACGAGTTTCAGGAGACTGCCAAGGCCGGTCGTCAGGTTGAACTGATCGACGCTGCCTTCGGCGACCAGCATCATCAGCGCCACGCCGACGAGGATCTTGTCGGCGATCGGATCGAGCATGCGGCCGAAATCGGAGGCTGCATTCAGCTTGCGCGCGGCGAGCCCGTCGAGCGCGTCGCTGATGCCAGCCATGCAAAAGACGGTGAAGGCGACGAGCCGCGCCGCTGTGCCGGGAAGCACGAACGCGATGGCGAACACCGGTACGAGCACGATGCGCAGGATGGTGAGTGCGTTGGGAAGGCGGAACATGGGAGGGGAGTGTAGGCAATACACCTCTCCCTTGTGGAGAGGTCGCGGAACGCGATTTCGGGTGAGGGTATCGGCGGTCCCTCACGCGAAAAATCGCTCGCGCTTCGCCAGGCGCGCGATTTTTCGACCTCTCCGCGAGGAAGAGGTAAGGGGGCGCCGGCGCCCTAAACCGTCACCGCCTTGGCGCCGAAGCGGGCGGCGAAGGGCTCGGTGTCGATTTCCTCGAGTGCGATTCGGCCTGCAAGCACGTCCTTCTTCCACGCCTCATGCGCGGGAATGTTGGCGTGGAATTCGCCCATGACCTCTTCGGCGAAGAGTTCAAGCGAGTCGCAGATGTCCCGATGGGTGTTGCGGCCCGCCTGGTTCAGAAAGATCACCTGGTCGATGTTCGAGTGTTCGAATTTGCGGAGCTTCCGGCGCAGGGTTTCGGGTGAGCCGATGAGGCCGCCTGAGAGCGCGCGCTCGGCCTGGTCCTTGTTCGCCTCCTTCCACTTGTTGTACTCGACCCACATGTCGACCTGCCCCGGTGCGGGCCGCGCGCGGTCGGCACTGTTGTAGTAGCGAAGGCAGAACTGGAAGAACGTCGCGCCGTCGGCCTTGGCGCGTGCTTCCTCGTCGGTCTTCGCGCACATGAACATCGAGACGAGCGCAATGTTCGGATTCACCGGATAATCCGCCAGTTTCGAGAGCCGCTTCGTCATGCCGTTGTAATAGGCGTGCACCCACGCATGGGCGGCGTCCGCGCTCACGAACTGAAAGCCGAGTGCGCCGAGGCCCTTTTCGCCGGCATAGGCGATGGTCGGCAGCTGCGAGCACGCCGTCCAGAGCGGAGGATGCGGCTTCTGCCGCGGCTTCGGAAGAACATTCCGCAGCGGAAAATCGAAATATTTCCCGTGATATTCGACGCCGCCGTCGCCGAACATCGGAATGAGCGCCTTGACTGCATCTTCGAAGATGTCGCGTTTGTCGCGGAAGCGCACATTGAAGGGATGTAGCTCGGTGATCGACGCGCTTTCGCCCATGCCGAGCTCGACGCGGCCGTTCGAAACGAGATCGAGAACGGAAACCTTCTCGGCCACCTTGGCTGGATGGTTGGTCGTGAGCTGGAAGATGCCGTGGCCGAGGCGGATGTTCTTCGTTCGCTGGCTTGCCGCGGAGAGGAACACTTCCGGCGCCGAGGAATGCGAATATTCCTCGAGGAAGTGATGTTCGACTTCCCAGGCATAGTCGTAGCCGAGCCGGTCGGCGAGCTCGAGCTGCGAAAGCGCGTTCTGGTAGAGCTGGAATTCGTCATCTCGTGCCCAGGGCCGCGGCAATTGCAGTTCGTAGAAGATGCCGAATTTCATGGTGGTGTTCCCGTCATGAGCTTGTAGAAAGCATCCTCCAGGAAAGCCGCATCGGCAAGCGGGGCCACTCGTTAGTGGCCCGCATGCGCGAGCCATGACATGATTTGCTGAAGGGGCGCAGGCGGAGGGGTGTCGTGGCGGGTTCATTCAGGCGTTCAGGCGTATTCGCGGTCGCTGCCTTCGTGATTTTCGGCGCCGTCGTCCAAGCGCGGGGAGCAGACATGGCAACGACAGCGGGGCACATCACCGGAATCGGTGGCGTGTTTTTCAAGAGCAAGAATCCTAAGTCGCTTGCAATTTGGTATCGCGACGTAATGGGTATCGCCGTCGAAACCTGGGGCGGCGCGACGTTCCCAACTGACGCGCCGGCACATCCTCCGGTCGTAGTGTGGAACGCGTTTCCAGAAAAGACCGATTACATGGCGCCGTCCACGCGCGAGTTCATGCTGAACTTCGCGGTCGATGATCTCGATGCGTTTCTCGCGAAGCTCGCGGCGAAAGGCGTGAAGCCGTTGAAGCGCGACGACAGCGATCCGAACGGGCGCTTTGCCTGGATTCTCGATCCCGACGGCACAAAGATCGAGCTGTGGGAGCCAAGCAAGAGGCCATAGGGTGCCTCACCCTCCCGGATGAAAGAAATCATGGATCTTCCTCGCGAGCGTGCGGCTCACGCCCTGCACCTGTTCGATGTCGGCGAGGCTTGCGGCTGCAACCGCACGCGCGGAGCCGAAATGCTGAAGCAGCGCGCGCTTGCGCCCGGCGCCCACGCCCTGGATCTCATCGAGCGGATTGGCGCCGATCGCCTTTGCACGCTTCTTGCGATGACTGCCGATGGCAAAGCGATGAGCTTCGTCCCTGAGCCGCTGCAGGTAATAGAGAACCGGGCTCTTGGGATCGAGGCGGAACGGCTCCTTGCCGGGCATGTAGAAATGTTCGCGTCCCGCCTCGCGATCCGGGCCCTTTGAAATGCCGACGAGCGTCACGTCCTCCACACCGAGATCGGCAAATACCTGGCATGCGACGGCAAGTTGCCCAGGCCCGCCGTCGATGAGAGCGACGTCGGGCCATTTCGTCTTCGGATCCTCTTCCTCGCGGATGAGACGCGCGAACCTTCGCGTGAGCACTTCGCGCATCATGGCGTAATCGTCGCCGGGCGTGAGCTCGGCCGACTTGATGTTGAACTTCCGGTATTCGCCTTTCTCGAAACCGTCGGGGCCTGCCACAATCATGGCGCCGAGAGCGTTCGTGCCCTGGATGTGAGAGTTGTCGTAGACCTCGATCCGCTTCGGCGGCGCGTCGAGGCCGAACACTTCCTGTACGCCATCGAGGAGTTCGCGCTGGGCGGCATTCTCGGCCATTCGCCGGCCGAGCTGCTCGCGGGCATTGGCGAGCGCCATATCCATGATCTCGCGCTTTTCGCCGCGCTGCGGCACCGAGATGTCGACGGCGTGTTCCGCGCGCAAGGCGAGCGCTTCGCCCACAAGTGGGCGGTTGGGAATCTCTGCGGAGACAAGGATGAGCTTCGGCGCGGTGCGCTCATCATAGAACTGGCCGATGAAGCTCTCGAGGATTTCGCCTTCGGAAAGCTCGCGATCATGGCGCGGGAAATAGGGGCGGTTGCCCCAGTTCTGGCCCGCGCGGAAGAAGAAGACCTGGATGCAGCTCTGTCCGCCTTCGCTGTGGAGCGCGAAAAGGTCGGCTTCGGCGAACGTCGAGGGATTGATCCCCTGGCTGGACTGGATGTGGCTCATGGCGCGCACGCGATCGCGAAATCGCGCCGCTCGCTCGAAATCGAGCTCTTCTGAGGCCTTATTCATCTCGCGGACGAGCGCGTCCTGGACGGCGCGGCTTTTTCCTTCGAGGAAGGATTCCGCTTCCTCGACCAGGGCGCGATAGCCGGCCTCGTCGATCTTGCCGGTGCATGGCGCCGAGCAGCGCTTGATCTGGTAAAGCAGACACGGCCGCGTACGCGAGGCGAACACGGAATCCGAGCATGAACGCAGGAGGAAGGCGCGCTGCAGCGTGTTGAGCGTGCGCGAGACCGCGCCCGCGCTCGCGAACGGCCCGAAATAAACGCCCTTGGTGCTCTTCGCGCCGCGGTGTTTCAGAAGCTGCGGAAAGGGGTGGTCTTCCCGCAGCAGGATGTTGGGAAAGCTCTTGTCGTCACGATAGGAGACGTTGTAGCGGGGCTTCAGCCGCTTGATGAGATTGGATTCGAGAAGGAGCGCCTCGATTTCGGAAGCGGTCGTCACGAAGAGCATCTCGCTCGTGTCGGCCACCATGCGCGCGATGCGTTCGGTGAGGCCGCCCGTCTTGGCATAAGCCGCGACGCGCTTCTTCAGGCTCTTGGCCTTGCCGACATAGAGCACGTCGCCCTTGGCATCGAGCATGCGATAGACGCCGGGCGCATCCGGGAGCGTCTTCAGATACGCCGAAATGCGCGCCACGCCCTTGAGCGGGGTGTCGGGGCTGCTTGTGCTTTCGCCGGCGGTGTCCATCGCTTTCTATATAGCGCGTGAACGCGCCCCTTGCGGGAGGGCTGATCAATCTGGCAAGGCGATGAACGCGTCCGGTTCCCAATCGAGCTTGATCCGCGCGCCGGGAGAAGCTCCGGCGCCGGACGCGCTGTCGATCGTGGCGGCAACAGGTTGGCCATTGCCTTCGAGCGCGATCAGAAGATGCGTGCGTCCGCCGAGATAGGTGGAAGAAACGATCGTCCCTGACGTACGTCCCCCGTCCGAGATCACGAGCCGTTCCGGCCGGATCGCGAGCGTCGCGCGTTCGCCGGCGGCGAGCGCGCAGTCTTTGACTACGATCGCACCGAGTCCGGGGACGTTGCAGACGGCATCGGATCCAGCGCCTTCCGTCACGGTGGCTTCGAGAAGGTTCATGGTGCCGATGAATTCCGCAACGATTCGGCTCGCGGGCCGCTCGTAGAGCGCGCGCGGCGAATCGACCTGCAACACGCGGCCCTCGCTCATCACCGCGATGCGATCCGACATCGAAAGCGCTTCCTCCTGGTCATGGGTGACAAGAACGAAGGTGATGCCGAGGTTGCGCTGTAATTCGCGAAGCTCGCGCTGCATGGCTTCGCGCAGCCGGCGGTCGAGCGCACCCAAAGGTTCGTCGAGCAGGAGCACCTTGGGCCTGCGCACGAGAGCGCGCGCGAGCGCCACGCGCTGGCGTTGCCCGCCCGAAAGCGTATCGGAGCGCCGCCCGCCATAGCCGTCGAGCCGGACCATCGCGAGCGCTTCGCTTACGCGCCGCTCGAGCTCCGCCCGCTCGAGCCGGAGCCGGCGCAAGCCATAAGCGATGTTGTCGAAGACATTCAGATGGGGAAAGATCGCGTAAGACTGGAAAACCATATTGGTCGGCCGCCGCTCGGGCGGCATTGCGGTGACATCGGCGCCGTCGATAAAGATCGTCCCTTCGTCCGGCTGCTCGAACCCTGCGATCGTTCGCAGGAGCGTGGTCTTGCCGCAGCCGGAAGGACCGAGCAGCGAGAAGAACTCGGCGCGCGCAATGGCAAGACGGACATCGGACAATGCCGTCACGGCGCCGAAGCGCTTGCTCACGTCCCGGATTTCGAGGAAGGCGTTCATGCGCCGACGGCGAGCGGTGTCGTGCGCGCGCGGCCCAGGTTTCGCAGCCACTCCGCGACCAGAACCAGCAGGCAGGTGACGACGAGAATCGCGGCGCCGAGCGCCAGCACGATCGGAAGCTTCGCCGGAAAGCGCAGTTCGCCCCAGATGTAGATCGGCAGCGTCGCGTCGGTGCCCGCGAGGAAATAGGCGATCAGGAACTCGTCGAAGGAGACGATGAAGGCGAGCAGCAGGCTCGCAACGATGCCGGGAAGCGCGAGTGGCAATGTCACCCGCAGGAAGGTCATCCAGGCGGTCTCGCCAAGATCGCGCGAAGCCTCCTCGAGGCTCGGATCGAAGCCTTCGAGGCGCGAGAGAAGGACGGCGAGTGCAAACGGAACACAGAGCACGATGTGGCCGAAAATGACGCTCGAAAGCGAAAGCGGAGTGGAGAGCGCATTGACGAGGATGAGGAGCGAAATGCCGAGCACGATGTCCGGAATGAAAAGCGGCAACGAGACGAAGCCGAGAACGGTGCTGGTGCCTTTCAGCCGGTAGCGCGTGAGCGCGCGCGCCGCGGCAAGGCCGAGAAGCGTGGCGGAAATCGCCGCGACCGCACCCACCTTGAGGCTATTCGCAAGCGCTTCGCCGAGCGCACCGTCGGCGAGCATGGCGCGGTACCAGCGAAGTGTGAATCCGGCGAGCGGAAAGGACACGAACGCCGAGTCGTTGAAAGAGAACAGCGGCAAAAACAACACCGGCACGTAGAGGAAGGCGAGATAGAGAATGGCGTAGACGAAGAGCCCGGGCGGTTTCATCGACGCGAGTTTTGCGCTTGCGCTCATCGGATTCTCGCGACCGCCGCGCGGGCCGCCGTCACCGCACTCAAGGTGACGAGGCCCACGGCCATCATGCTGACGACGGCGAGCGCCGCGCCGAAGGGCCAGTTGCCGATGCGTTCGAACTCGACGTCGATCACATTGGCGAGCATCGTGCCGCGCGGGCCGCCGACCAGCGCCGGAGTGACGTAATCGCCTGTGGTGGGAACGAAAATGAGAACCGCCGCGCCAATGATGCCGGGAAGCGAGAGCGGCAGGGTCACGCGCAGGAAGCGGCGCAACGGCCCGTCTCCGAGATCGGCCGCCGCATCGAGAAGAGAACGATCGATCTTCTCGAGCGAGACATAGATCGGAAGAATCGCGAAAGGGGCCCACGCATGGGCGAGCGTCACGATCACCGAAAAGGGGTTGTAAAGCAGGAACCCGAAGGGCGCCTTGATCAGGCCGAGACTCATGAGGCCGGAATTGATGACGCCGTTCCAGCCGAGGATCAGTTTCCAGGCGAAGACGCGAAGCAGATAGCTCGTCCAGAACGGGATCGTGAGCAGCACCAGCCACAGGAATTTGGCGCGCGCCTCGAACGCGACGAAATAGGCCATGGGATAGGCGAACGCGACGGTCGCCAGCGTCACGGCACTGGAGATCGCGATAGAACGCAGGAAGAGCGCGCGAAAAGGCGCACGCGACAGCACGCTTGCGTATTGGCCGAGCGTGACCTGCGTCTGGAGTGCGATGCCGTTCTGCCGCCAGAGGCTGTAAAGCACGAGCATCGCAAGCGGCGCGGCAAGGCCCAGGACCATCACGACCAGTGTCGGCGAGAGCAACGCATAGCCCGGCGCGTCGGCTCGCCACTTTCGCGGTGCGTGCGCGATTGCAGGCGGCACGGAACGATCGCTCATCGGGAACCCCTTGAGGCGAGACGGCGGGCGCGTCAAGCAGCGGGCGGCGGCGCGTGCCCAACCCGGCTTGTCTATTGAATCTTAAAGGACCTTGCGCGATAACCCGCCTCCCAACTGGCACGCGGGCGTAGCTCAGGGGTAGAGCATAACCTTGCCAAGGTTAGGGTCGCGCGTTCGATTCGCGTCGCCCGCTCCAGTTTCTCCCATCAGATCGTTGATGCGCGGCAAGCTTCACCATGAGCGGCAGACGAAGATCGCCGGCTTCGCACTGGCTGTTGCCCTGGCAATATTCGGGCTCGTCGTGATGTTCGTGTGGAAGGCCGACGTCAACGTTCCGGACTGCCTTGCAGCCGGCCACGCGAACTGCGCGCAAGGGCAAAAGGGGAAGTAAGGCCAGAACACTGGACGGCAGCGCAACCGTCCGCGCACACTGCACATGGGCTACCGGGAATTCCGCATGAATCCGAGAAAGGCGGCCAACGCCGCGAGGAAGATTTCAACCGAGGAAGCGGCGAAGCTCGTGCGATCGGATACATGGATCGATTACGGCGCCGCGCTCGGCCAGCCTGATGCATTCGACAAAGCGCTCGCAAAACGCGCCTCCGAACTCAGGAACGTGAAGATCCGGAGCTGCCTCTCCGTCCGTCCCCGCGCCTTCGTCGAGGCCGATCCCGAGGGCGATCATTTCCATTCCTTCAGCTGGCATTTCTCCGGCTACGACCGGCAGAAACATGATGGCGGCCTCTGCCATTACATTCCGCTCAATCTGGGGGAGGTGCCCGATTACTATCGCCGCTTCCTCGCGCCGATTGACATCGCCGTCATCAAGACCTGTCCGATGGACGGGAACGGGATGTTCAATCTCGGCCCGACCAATCTCTGGCATCGGGCCGCGGCCGGGCAGGCGAGGCTGCTGATTGTCGAAACCTCGCCGTCGATGCCTTGCGTCGAAGGCGCGGGCAACGGCCTGCATGTGAGCGAAGTCGACTTCATTATCGATGGCGACGGGGCGGCCCAGGCCGAGCTGCACAATCCACCGGCCGGCGAGATCGACCACAAGGTCGCCCGTCAGATCGCCGGCGAAATCGAAGACGGCGCCTGCATCCAGATCGGCATCGGCGGCATGCCGAACGCAGTCTGCTCTTTGCTGCTCGAAAGCGGTGCGCGCGATCTCGGCGTCCACACCGAAATGCTCACCGACGGCATCATCGATCTCTACAAGGCGGGCTCGGTCACCGGCGCGCGCAAGAAGCTCGACCGCGGCAGAGTGGTCTTCACCTTCGCGCTCGGCACCAAACCCATGTACGAAACGCTCGACCGCAATCCCGACATGCTCTGCTGTCCGGTCGATTACACCAACATGCCGCACATCATCATGCAGAACGAGCGCGTGGTCTCGATTAACAACACCACGCAAATCGACCTGCAGGGGCAGGCCGCCTCGGAATCCGACGGCCATCGCCACATCAGCGGCACGGGCGGACAGCTCCAGTTCGTGCGCGGCGCCTACGCCTCGCCGGGTGGCAAGTCGTTCATCTGCCTCGCTTCGACCTACGAGAAGAAAGGCGTTCGCAAGAGCCGGATCGTGCTCGACCTCACGGCCGGCAACATCGTCACTACGCCGCGCTCGGACGTGATGTATGTCGTCACCGAATACGGCATGACGAACCTCAAGGGAAAGTCGGTGTGCGAACGCGCGCGGGCGCTGATCGCGCTCGCGCATCCGGACTTCCGCGAGGAACTCGAACGCGGCGCGTACGAGAACCGTCTGCTCCCGCGGAGCGTCAGCTTCAGCGTGTGACTCTCACTTGACCGCGCGCACCGAATAATTGGCGCAAAAGGCCGTGTTCCGCTGGCCCGTGGATTCCATCAGGAATCCCATGAGATTGATCGGCGGGATCAGCGAAACCATCGCGATCGGCTTGAACCAGCTAATTCTCCAAAGCCAGACAGCGATCGTCCTCAACAGGCTCGCCGCGCTTCCGAGTTCAGGCACGATTTCGACCGAGCGGAAATCCTGCGTCAGGTCGGAAATGGCGCCGGGAAGAAAGCGCCAGCGATCGCCATCGTGCTCCTGGGGAAAGAGCGCCGGCACGCTGAGGAGGAGGACAGCGTCAGGCTTCATCACTCGGTGAATTTCCGAGATCACGCGATAGGGATTGGGTGGATATTCGAGCACCTGTGCGCAAATGACGAGGTCGAAAGAACCGTCCTCGAAGGGCAGGTGCGCCGCATCGGCAACGCAATCGACCAGCCCTGCGTGCTGGATATCGACAGAGAGATACTGCGCTACCGGACCGGCAATCAGCGGACGATAGGGCTGTTCCTTTCCCCCGACGTCGAGCACCCGGAGGGCACCACGCGCGGCGGCTCCCGCGAGCCACTTGCCGAAGATTTTTCTTCGGGCGCGCAGGATGAGCCAACTCGGATGGGTGATCGACGGATAAAGTCGCGACGCCGCGGCTCGCTCTGCTTTCCTTCGCTCGTTACCGGCCAACGGATCCGCGCCCTTAGACGGCCGCTGCTATACGTCATGGCGAGCGGGCGCGAAATGAACCCGGACGATTATTCCGCTGCGACCTGCGAGAGCTTTTCCGCCGGTATTTCGAGCAGATAGGTAAGGCCAAGATCGCTCGAAGTGATCGAGAGGCCGGCGCCGATGCGGCCGGCAAGCGCCCGGATCAGCTTCAGCCCCATGCCGCCGTCGCGATCTTCGGCGAATCCTTCCGGAAAGCCGACGCCATCATCCGCGATCTCGAGCACGACCCGGCCGTCGCTCGCATGCACGCAGGCGATATCGATCTGGATGGGCACGCCGGTCGGATGGGCGTATTTGATCGCATTGGTCACGATCTCGCTCATCATGAGGACGAGGGCAGAGGCCTGGTCGGCGCTGACCTGGCAGTCGGCGTGAAGCTTCTGGCGGACATGGACGCGGTCGCTCAGCGACAGGGCGCTCACGATCTCGTTCACGCTTTCGATCAGGAGCGCGCAGATATCCATGGAGTCTTTGGGTTCGAGCTTCGCGAGCCGCCGGTGCAGGTGGGCAATGGCGACGATCTTTCCCACCGCTTCGTGAAGGCCCTTGCTCGCGGCTTCACGGCGCAGGAGGTCCGGGCCGCGCGCGATCCGGCGGATCTGGTCCTGGATCGTGGAGGCGACAATCGCGAGATGGTTGGCGATTCGGTGGTTGGCTTCGCTCAGGAGGTCGGCGGAGGGACTGGCAAACTGGTCATTTGCTGCGAACGCATTCATGTGGGTCGTCCCGTTCAAGAGGGCGCCCACTCGAACAGATTCCAAAGCAGAATCAATTCGTTAAAGGAGACTATGCCCCCAAGACCGTCATGGGCGATGTTCCTGCGGAATTATCCTTTGGAACCGAAGGCGGGTTGGTAGCATTCTACTGCCTGTCCGCATTTTGAGATGAATGAGTAAGGGCTGTACCGGGCGACTGAAGAGGGCGGAATATGGCGGATCTTACCCGCGGCGAACGACTGCAGATCATGCTCACGCGCGAGGAGCTTGTCGCGCTGGACAATTGGCGCTTCTCGCGGCGAATGCCGAGCCGCGCGTCGGCGATCCGGGAACTGCTGAAGCGCGGCTTGGCGGCGGAAGGATTTATTTCCGCGAGCGTCGATCGCAAGTCCGCGGACTTCGGAGTGGTCGGAAAAAACAAGGATGCGAAGGAGGCCTGAAGCAGGCCAGAGCGTCTTCGCGCGCCTTCTCCCCTAGGCGCGATTGAACCAGAGGGAAATTCGTACCAGCCGCCCAATATGGTTGTGACCTGTCGAACGACGAGAGCTTCATCCTGAAGGACGAGGCACCGGAAGTTTGTTAGACAGGTCTCGATGCAGACCGAAATCGAATTCTGGTACGAGTTTGCAAGCACCTATTCCTATCCGGCTGCGATGCGGGTTGAAGCCTTGGCACACGAACGCGGGGTCGCCGTGCGCTGGCGTCCGTTCCTGCTCGGGCCGATCTTCGGTGCGCAAGGATGGACGGATTCTCCGTTCAATCTCTATCCCGCAAAGGGAAAAAACATGTGGCGCGATCTCGAGCGTATCTGCGCCGCGCTCGACATCCCGCTGAGGCTGCCGCCCTTGCGGTTTCCGCAATCCGGCCTCAAGGCTGCGCGCATTGCGCTGGCGCATGATCGCTCGCCTTGGACGCCGGCATTCACGCGCAAAGTCTACGTGGCCAATTTTGGCGAGCAAAAGGACATCGCAGACGACCACACCCTGACGGAGATCCTCACGAGCCTTGGCGTTGACGCGGTGCGCGCCATCGAAGAGGCAAACAGGAACGAAAACAAGGCACGGCTGCGAGAGCAAACGAATGAAGCGGTGTCGCGAGGGATCTATGGCGCACCGTCCTTCATGGTGGGCGACGAGCTGTTTTGGGGTAACGATCGGCTGGAAACGGCGCTCGCCTGGGCCCTTCGATGATCACGTGCTGGCAAAGGCGCGTGTGGAATGCGACGCGCGTGGCCGAATAGGCATCGATGGACGATCCTGTGCGCATCATGGAGCCGGTCTGGATTCCGGTTCGCGGGGGATTGAAGCTCGCCGCCCGGCTCTGGATTCCGGACGGCGCCACCGACGAGCGCTATCCAGCAGTACTGGAATACATTCCTTACCGCACGTTCGACCGTTATCGCGCTCTCGACGATCGCTGGGGCAAGGCACTGGCCGCTCAAGGGATTGTGTTCGCGCGCGTCGACATCCGCGGTTCGGGGAATTCCGAAGGTCTGCTCGAAGACGAATACCTCGCGTCCGAACAGGAAGATGCGTGCGATGTGATCGCATGGCTCGCGGCGCAGCCATGGTGCAATGGCGCCGTGGGCATGCGCGGCATTTCCTGGGGCGGCTTCGCCGCGCTGCAGGTCGCGGCGCTGCGGCCACCGGCGCTCAAGGCGATCGTCGCGATGTGCGCGACGGATTCGCGCTTCCGGAACGACGCACACTATGTGGGCGGCCTCCCGGGTCTCACGAATCTCAAATGGGCTGCCGGCTTCGAGCTCGTCATGGCCTCGCCGCCGGACCCTGCCGTCATTGGCGATCAATGGGAAGAGAGCTGGCGCGCGCGTCTGGAAGCAACGCCCTCGATTGCCGCGCGCTGGCTCGCCCATGACTGGAGCGACGCCTATTGGCGTCACGGTTCGGTCGGGCTCGAGCCAGATATGATCGCCTGCCCCGTTCTCCTCGTCGGCGGCTGGGCCGACCCGTACACGCAATCGCTCGAGCGCGTGTTCGCGGATTTAGAAGCACCCGTCGAGGCCATCGTGGGCCCCTGGGGACACACCTATCCCGATCTCGCGCAGCCGGGTCCCGGTCTCGATTGGCAGAAGGAGGAAATCCGCTGGTGGCGGCGCTGGCTCTGTGATTGCGTGGATGACGAAGACGTTCCGAAGCTCCGATTTTTCCTCGCCGAGACGACGCCCGCGCAGACGGGGATGAAGGAACTTCCCGGCCATTGGACGGCAGAACGGACCTGGCCTTCGCCGCACATCCGCGAAGAGACGCTTCATCTCGCTTCGGGCGGCCTTTCGAACGAGCCTGCGAGCGGAGGGCTCGCATACAGCGGCACGAAAATTGTCGGACTCGCGACACCGGAATGGATTCCCTACGCGTCATCTGAACTTCCGCGCGATCAGAGCGAGGACGACGCCCGCTCGCTTGTTTTCGAGTTCGTTCTCGATGCGCCTCGCGACGTCGTCGGTGTGCCGCGTCTTCGTCTGCGCCTCGCGAGCGACAAACCGCTCGCCGCGGTGGCTGCGCGGCTTTGCGAAGTGGACGCGGAAGGGCGGTCCTGGCTCGTCAGCTATGCAATCCTCAATCTCTGCTTCAGCAACGGCTTCGATGCCGAACCGTCGCGCCTTGAGCCGGGAACGCTTTACGATGTCGAGCTTGCGCTCGCTCCGGTCGCGCATCGTTTTGATGCCGGCGCGCGCCTGCGGCTCGCGCTCTCCGACGGATTGTGGCCGTTGACCTGGCCGGCGCCGGAACGCGCCACGCTCACCTTTGAGCTCGCAGGCTGTGCGCTCCATCTTCCCGTCCGCGCATACGCCGCCGATCAGGTGTTTCCGATGCGTTTACAGAGGGGCGGGTTCTCGCGCGGAGAGCCGACACTCGCAATCGACGAGCGTGGCGGCGGGAGCGCCATCGTGACCGGCCGCTGGTCCGAGTGGTCGCAGGAGATTGCCGCGACCAAAACCGTTCTTTCCGGCAAGGGTCCCGACATGGAGCTGTTTTGCGATCCGGCCGAACCTCTCCGGACGCGCTGGCGTGTGAGCCAATCGAGCCGCTATCGGCGCGACGCGTGGGATTGCGAGGTCCGCGCCGAGATCGTCATGTCCGCGACGCGCACGCACTACATCATCGAAGAGCGGCTCGAGGCGATGAAGAATGAGAGGCCGCTCTTCTCGCGAACCCGCCGCGACGAAATTCCTCGGAGGTTCAGTTGAAGCTCTATCTAGGATCGACGGCAGTGCTCATGCGTGGTGCGCGCCCGTCTGCTCTTCATAGCCGGCCGCGTCGAACCAGCCTCTCGATGACGTGATGAGGCAATCCTCGTCGAGGTCCCACTCTTCCCAGCCGGAAACACGGACACGCCTGTTCGTGCGCGCATGTGTTCCCGTAAAGGTCCACTGATAAACCGCGTGATTGCCGGCCCAACGAATCCCGTCGCAGACAAGGTTCAGGTCTGGAATATCGGAGAAAAAGCCTCGCGCCATTTCGGCGACCCGTGCGCGGCCTTCGAAGGCGCTACCGCGATTGATGACAATCGAACCGCTCTCTGAATAGAAACCAGAGACGGCTTCCGGCGAGCCCGAATTCCAGGCATCCGTGTACCGCCGTGCGAGCCGCTCGATCCCTTCCATGCTCGAGGCCATCTTGTACTCAACTTCGATTCGGCTCGATCAGGTATTTGTCTCCGGTTGCGCGCTTCAGATAGGCGGCCATGACAGAGAGGTCCAGGGCCTCGGCGAGCGAGATCGCATGCGAATAGTGGCTTGCGAAGGTCGTCTTGAGTTCGGAAGCGACGCGAGCGCGAAGTTTCGCAGCACCCTCCGCCCCGATCTTCTGCAGGAACGGCGTCAGGAGAAAACCGCCGACGGCCCAGGAGAATCCGAATGAACGCACGAGTTCTGTCGGCCCGGTGTCGAGCGCCCCATAGATGTAAAGCTGCTTGAAGGTGTTCGAGCCGTAGCGGCTGTAGCTGGTCGCGTTGCGATTGGCGGCGATTTCCATCGCCGTCAGGATCTGGCTGCCGACCTTGCCGCCGCCGATCGCGTCGAAAGCGATGGTGGCGCCGGTCGCCGCGATCGCATTGGTCAGATCCTCGAAGAAGGAGGGCGCGCTCGAGTCGCAGACGAATTTCGCGCCGATGTCGCGCAGCAGTGCCACCTGATCGGGCTTGCGCACGACGTTGACGAGTGGCACGCCGTCCTTGAGGCAGATCTTCGCAAGCATCTGGCCGAGATTGGACGCAGCCGCCGTGTGGACGATCGCCTTGTGACCTTCGAGGCGCATGGTCTCGACCATCGCGAGTGCGGTCAGCGGATTGACGAAGCACGAGGCGCCGTCGCGCGCCGTGGCGCCGGCGGGGAGCACGAGACAGTCCGCCGCGCGGACGGTACGATATTGCGCATACATCGCGCCACCGATCGCGGCGACGATCTTGCCCATCAGGGCTTGCGCATTCTTGCCCGCCTTGATCACGGTGCCCGCGCCTTCATTGCCGACCGGAAGCGATTGACCGACGCGCGCGGCAAGCGCGCGCATCATCGATGGCGGAATCGGGGCGGTGACGACGGGGCTCTCTCTCGAACCGGAAGCTTTCGCTGCGCGCATGTCGGCCGGTCCGGTCAGAAGCCCGATATCGGAGGGGTTGATCGGCGTCGCCTCGACGCGGATCGTCACCTCGTCGTCCTTCGGCTCGGGCACATCGACCTTGTGAAGCGAAAGCTCGAGCTCACCAGTGTCGCGAACCAGTGAACGCAGCTGAAGTCCTTGCATGGATGTTCTCCCGATGATCCGCCGGGAGGCTACGCGCCCCCACCGGACCGAGGCAAATCTGTCCGCTCGGAGCCCGTCGTCGCACACGCATGTTTACGCGGGGCCGCAGAGACGCGGAGAAGCGCAGGATACTCGATATCTCTGCGGCTCCGCGCCTCCGCGTGAGATTTCGCAGGCGACGCCAAACACCAACTTGGGACGGAAGCACGGCACGGCTAACGGCGACAGCGCCGCTCAAAGTGGGCATGCTACATGGAGACGACAGGGGAGGAGGCGATGAGTGCAGGGATGCCGGCGGGGATCGGGATCATCGACACGATGATCGGCTTTCCCGCCGATGACTTCAAAATGTACGACTTCATCCGGACTCAGCTAAAGGACGGCTCGATCCGAAGCGACTTTCCCGTCGAATACATGTTCAAGCATGTGCCGAAAGAACTTTACGGCGCGAGCGACCCCATCGCCATCACGCTGCACGAGATGGACCGTTTCGGAATCGAAATCGGCCTCGTCGGTCTCGGCGGAGACGTCACCCGAAAGGCCCTGAAGGAGCATCGCGACCGCTTCGTTGCGATCGGGCACGTCGATCCCAACAAGGGCATGGATGGTGTCCGCGACATGGTGCGACAGCGCGAGGAGCATGGCGTGGTCGCGTTCAGCGCTTTCAACTGCGGCTACAATCCGCTCGTCGCCATCAACGACGCCAAGATGTATCCGATCTACGCCAAGTGCGTGGAGCTCGGCCTTCCGATCTTCGCCTGCGCCGGCGTTCCCGGCCCGCGCGTGCCGATGTGGCCCCAGGAGGTGCGCCTCATCGATCAGGTGATGTACGATTTTCCCGAACTTGTGTTCGTCACGCGCCATGGCTGCGAGCCATGGGAGGATCTCGCGGTCAAGCTCATGCTCAAATGGCCGAATCTCTATTACTCGACCTCGGCGTTTGCGCCTAAGCACTATCCCGAAGCAATCGTCCGCTACGCCAATACGCGCGGAGCCGACAAGATCATTTATGCAGGTTACTTCCCGTTCGGCCTCTCGCTCGAGCGCATCATAAGCGACATGAAAGCGGTGCCGTTCAAGGATGAGGTGTGGCCGAAATTCCTGCGCGAAAACGCGAAGCGAGTGCTGAAGCTCTAGGGTAAGGAAGGTTCACACATAGACGCAGAGACACAGAGCTCCCGACACAAGGACGTCTCTGTGTCTCTGCGTCTTCGTGTGAAATAATCGGGACTGTCCTACGCGGTCGATTTTGCCGAAGGCTCTTTCACCCATTCGGCATAAAACTGGTTGTAGTACTTGCGGAAGCGCAGGATCGGCCCGTCGCCGTCGCAGACGATCGGCCGCTCGAGATAGCGCATCCGGTCCCAGATGATCTTGTCCTGATCGAGCTGGCGGCAGACTTCGTGGATGAACGCCTTTGCCGCCATGGACGAGATTCCCTCGTTCTGCGCTTTCGGCTGGGTGAAGCAGAAGCGCACGCGGACCTCGTCCTTCTCCACCGGCGTGATCGCGGCCACGAGCAGCGTCTCGGCAAGGCCGGTGAAGCGCGTCGCGCTTTGTCCGGGGCCGATCATTTTCGCCTCGATGCGCGAAGCAACGCGGCCGCGCGGCGTATTCATGCCGGTATCGATGATCGAGACGCGCTTGATGCCGTCCCAGATCATTTCCGATGCCGGAAAGGGCGTGCCGTGGACGAACTGGAAATGCGCGAGATCGACCGAGTTCTCCGCCATGTTCTGGAGCGCAGAGAACACGCGCCATTCGTGGATCTCATAGTCGGTCCAGGCCGGATCGGAGGTCTCGGGAAATTCCTCCACTTGCCATTGCGGCTCGGCGCCGAACGGATGATACCAGAACCAGATCATCCGATTCGCTTCGACGACAGGCCAGGGATGGTCGCACGCCTTGCGCACGTGCAAGGGCACGGACTTCGCGTACGGGATTTCGCGAACCGCGCCTTCGCCGTCATAGCGCCAGGCGTGAAAGGGGCATTCGAGATACTCGCCGGCGACGCGGCCGCCATGGCCCATATGCGCGCCGAGATGCCGGCAGAAGGCATCGAGCATGCGCACGGTCCCGCTATCGCTGCGCCAGATGACGAGATCGCGGGCGAAATAACGCAGCGGCCTCACTTCGCCGTTCTTGAGTTCGCTCGACAGCAGCGCGGGGTACCAGCCGAACGGAAACGGAATGTCGAGATTGCGATTTCCAATCGGGCTCCGGCCCGGAACATCGGCCATGCGCCAACGGCTTCTCTCCTCGGCCGTCATATCGGCGAAGGCGGAGGCAACAGCCACCGTGGAGCGCGCGAGCGTGGCTTCAGTCATTCCCGTAAAATCCCGGATCTGCGGAAGAACGCTAGCACGGGCCGCCGAATCGTCGGTATCCACGAAAATCGCTTTCTGGAGGGTTCGCTTCCGTTTGCCGGTTGCGCTAAACGCAAAGCCACGGGACGCGCCCGAAACCTCTGGAAAATGCCGATGGCCAGCGCCGGACGATCAGACGAGCATTCCGATCATTACAAGAGCGCCGGCGTGGACACGGATGCTGCCGAAGCCGGTCTGCAAAAGCTCACCGGCCGGATCAGCGCCAACTGGCCGAAGCCGGAAGATCCCAATGGCGGCGTACAGCTGCCCATCGGTTACTACGCGAACATCGTCAATGTCGGCGGCACGGGCATCGCCATCACCACCGACGGGATCGGCTCCAAGAGCAAGATCGCCGAGATGCTCGGCAAGTACGATACCGTCGGCATCGATTGCGTCGCGATGAATGTCAACGATCTCATCTGCGTCGGCGCGAAACCGCTTTCGATGGTCGATTACCTCGCCGTCGAGACGGCGGAAGCGTCGATGCTGGACGCCATTTCGATCGGGCTTGTCGAAGGTGCGCGCCAGGCGGAGATCACCATCACCGGCGGCGAGACGGCCCAACTGAAAGGGCTCATCAACGGCTTCGATCTGGCTGGAGCGGCGATCGGGTTAGTGGCGCTCGACAGGATTCTCGTCGGCCAGGATATTCGCGACGGCGATGTCGTGATCGGCGTCGAAAGCAATGGCATTCACTCGAACGGGCTTACGCTCGCGCGCCGGACCTTTTTCGAGCGCGGCGGCTACAAGCACAGCCACCGCTTCGGCGAGCTTTCTCATTCGATCGGCGAGGAACTGCTGAGACCAACGCATATTTACGTGCGCGAGGCGCTTGCCCTGATCGCGGAGGTCTCATCGGTCAAGGCTTTTGCGCACATTACCGGCGACGGATTTCTGAATCTGACCCGCATGAAGGCGGATGTGAGCTTTGTTCTGGACAATTTGCCGGAGGCGCCGCCGGTCTTTTCGCTGATCGAACGTCTGGGCCAGGTGCAGCACGCCGAGATGTTCTCCGTCTACAACATGGGAATCGGTCTTTGTGTGGTGCTCGGCGCGAGCGAGGCGGACGAAGCCTTGCGCATTTTCCGTGCGCACGGCCGGCGCGCGCAGGTGATCGGCCGCGTGGTCGCGGACGGCAAACGGCAGGTCTCGATCCCGAAACATCGGGTCCTCGGCCACGGCAAACACTTCCGCCCGGCTTGAAGGAATGTCATTCCCGGCGAGCGCTTTGGCGCGCAGGAAGAAGCCCGGATTCAATCGGGACGTTGCGCTTCATCCCCCTCCGCTGTCATGGCCCGGTTTCCGGCCAACTCGGAATAGGCATTGATGGGCCGGCGATCCGGCCCACCCATCTTCATGGCGCGGGAGAGATGGTTGGTCCGGACTTCGCCGCCATGTCTTCGAGACAATCCGAGGAGAGGCTTGCCGGGCCATGATAATGTTGGGTTTGCAAAGGCAAGGCTCGGGAATCAATCCGGGGCAGCTCGCGACCTGCCTATGGCTAGACCGATGGGACCATCTGTGAGGCCCCGTGCGAAGCACCGAGCCTTACGCCTGGTGAGATGCCTCTAAGCGCCCCGAAAGGTGCTTTACAACCGTTGCGTGAATCCAGAATACTCCGCGCGACCGAGGGGGGCGCTCGCGTCATGGCCTACGTGCCGGGCTTCGAATATGACGTGTTCGTCAGCTACGCGCACGTCGACGACAAGCTGCCTCGCCCGCGCGGGTGGGTGTCCGGCTTAGTCGACGTTCTCGAGACGGTGCTCGCCCAGAAGCTCGGCCGCCGTGAATATTTTTCGCTTTTCTTCGACCGAGATGCGCTGGAAGGCCAGCAGCACGAGGATGTGATCATCGAGAAGGTTCGCCGCTCGGCGGTCCTGATCGTCATCCTGTCGAACGGCTTCGTCGAGGCAAAGTACTGTCATCGCGAACTCGGCACGTTCGTGTCGAGCAGGGCAGATCCGACGGAACGCATCTTCGTGGCGCGGATGAGCGAACCGCACGAACGCGAAAAAATACCCGCAACACTCGATGGACTCATCGGCTACCAGTTCTTTGATCCGAAGACGGATACGACCTACGGCCTCGAGACGTCGCAGGAGAACGACGAGAAATTCAACACCATGGCTCACGCCATGGCGCGCCAGGTGGCCAAACGGCTCCGCGCGCTGAGGGAGACTTTGCCGTCAAAACCAGAACTGGCCGCGGCACCGCCTGCCGTTTTCGACGGTCCGCGCTCCGCCGGACATGGCATAGTCCCCATGGCGGTTGGTGCAACCGTGTTTCTCGCCGAAGTGACCGCTGATCTCGAATTCGAGCGCGAGAAAATCCGTACCTTTCTCGACCAGGCCGGCATAGCCACGCTTCCCGCCAAATATTACCCTCAGAACCCGGGATTCGCAGAGCCGTTCGAACGCGATCTCTCGCGGAGCAACGCCTTCGTGCAGCTTCTGAGCGAATATGCCGGAAAGCGAACCGACGAAGCACCCGATGGATATCCGGCGCTGCAGTTGAAGCTTGCGTCGGCGCACGCACTTCCCAAGCTTTTGTGGCGCGATCCGGCGCTCGATCTCCGAAAGGCAGAGGTTCACCAACGATCTATACTTCAGAGCGCCGAGGCTTCGAGCCTAGCGGATTTCATGCAGCGGATCGTCGCAACTCTTCGACAGCAGCCGGAAAAGGTGCCGGTCGAGGCCAATACGGTATTCATCGATCACGACAGGAAGGACGAGACAACCGCCAGGGCTATCGCCGAGGCGTTGTGCAAGTGTTCAATCCCGGCCGAGATTCCTTCTTATGACGAGGAGGAAACAGTCGAGTCCCTTCGTGAGCAGCGCAAGCGCATGATGCTCGGTCACGACTCCGTCGTCTTCATCTACGGGGACGTGACGGTCAAATGGATAAATGGCGAACTCAAGGAGTTCATGAAGGTTCGCCATGAGCGTTCGCGCTGGCCGCGCGCGCAAATTGTTCTCGAAGCACCGCCCGAGGGCAAGCAGGAGCCGACGGTCTACGTGCCGGGAGTCCAAACCATCAAGGCCGTGAAGGGCATCGATGCGCGCATTATCGATCAGTTGAAGTCGGAGTTGCTGAAACCTTCGCTGATGAATTGATGGCGCCGTGTCGCTCCAGCCCTTTCCTGGCCTGCGTCCCTTCAACCTCGACGAAACCGATGTCTTCTTCGGCCGAGAGGACTCGCTCGACATCATGGTGGAGCGGCTCGGCAGAAACCGCTTTCTCGCTGTTACGGGTTCGTCCGGCTCAGGAAAATCGTCGCTTGTCTTCACCGGGTTGATCGACGCGCTTGATCGAGGGCTTCTTGCCGGTGCCGGCGCCGATTGGAGCACTGTTATCTTCCGCCCGGGCGCGCGCCCTCTGCAGGAGCTCGCCCGAGCTCTAAGCGAACCGGGCGCCCAGCGTCTTTGCAGCCTCGCGGAACCGCTTTTGAGGGCCGCGCTTGCGTCAAGCCCGAATGCGCTCGCTGATCAACTGAGCGCGCTGACCTTCGGCCGCAACGTTCTGATCGTTGTGGACCAATTCGAGGAGATTTTCCGTTATCGGTCGGGCGAGGACCGCCCGAGCGACCAGGCCTCTGAAGAAAGCCTTGCGTGGCGCGATGAAACTCAATCCTTCGTCACGCTGCTTCTCGAAAGTGCGAAACAGCGATCCATCCCGATCTATGTCGTCATCACTGTGCGTTCGGACTTTCTGGGTGAATGCGCGGAATTCAACGGCCTTGCCGAAGCGATTAATGCATCTCAATTCCTGACGCCGCGTCTCACGCGCGCGGAGCTCACGCGCTGCATCGAGGGGCCGGTCAGGGTCTATGGGGGGACGATTGAGCCCATTCTGGTCAACCGGCTTCTCAACGAAATGGGAAGCAGCTCGGACCAGCTGCCGCTCATGCAGCACGCCATGATGCGGCTGTGGGAAATGACGCCGGGCGAGCCGAAGAACCTGACGCTCGCCAGATATGAAGGAGAGCTTCGAAGCCTGCACCACGCTCTCTCCGATCACCTCGACGAAATTGAAAGGGAACTGAAGTCCGAACAGAAGCCGCTGGTCGAAACCCTGTTTCGTGCGATTACCGAGGGCAGCGGCTCGAAGAACGACCGGCGTAGGCCGACAACGCTTTCGACCATTGCCGCCATCGCGGAAAGGCCACCGGACCACTTGATTTCAGTGATCGACGCATTTCGCGGGCCTGGAAAAAACTTTTTGTTGCCGCGCAAAGAGCTGACACCTGAGTCGACTATCGACATCAGTCACGAAACCATCATTCGCCAGTGGGAGGTGTTGCAGGAGAACTGGATTCGCAACGAGTTCGCTTCCGCAGAGCTGTACCGCAAGCTCGAATATTCGGCGCTGAGGTGGAAAGACCGCCATGGCGCGCAGCTACACGGCGCCGATCTTTCAGAAGCGCTGCTGTGGCGGGAACGCGAACATCCCAATGCAGCTTGGGCGAGCCGTTACGGTTCTCACTTTGAACTAGTGGCGGACTTCATCGCCCGTAGCCGAATGCGAAGGCGGGCCTGGTATGTATTTGATGGCGCCGTTGCGCTGGCGGTGATCGCCTTGGTGGCGGCAGTGAGCATTTACTTTTTCGTCACCCGGACCACATGGCTGGCGGATGGAAAGAAGGAAGCCGACCTAGCCTTGAGCGAACTTCAGGCGCGCAATTCCGATGCAGCGCTTTCCGACAGTATTCAGTCTTTGGACGATTTCCGTAAAGCGGGCTCCGGAAAAATTGGTCAGGGATCGTCTGCATACATGGCCGCGTCGACGCTGTTCGCGGCGGGGAGTTCTCTGTCGCAGCTCCTGCAGCTGCACCATGGCAGCCTAGTCGATTTTGCCGCCTACTCGCAGGACGGGCGCTATGTGGCAACGGCTTCGTCCGACTACACCGTGGCGATCTGGGACGCTCTTTCGGGCGCGCAAATTTCACAGTTTAAACCGAATGTGGATCACAACCAGAAAGATGGGGTCGACGACGTCGTGGACGGGATCAAATTTGATCCGACCAGCAGCGATCGCATCCTCGCGGTCTCGTACAATGGCCGAGCCTATTTCTGGAACTGGCGCAAAGCACGACTCATAAAACTCATTGACCTCTCGCCCGATATGAAGGGCCCGAACAATCCCAACTACCGGCTGACCAATGTCTCGATTTCCGGCGACGGCAAATACGCCGTGGTCGCCTCGAGCGACGGCACCGCTCGCGTGTTCGATTTGACGGCGCCGGCGCGGATCGTCACGAAGTACAACGCCCTGTTAGAGTTGAGGGGACACAGACGAAGCGTTCAGTATGCCGACTTTTCTCCCGACGGAACGCGAATCGTGACGGCATCTCAGGACGGCACTGCGCGCGTCTGGGATGCAAAAACCGGTCTTCAGGAAGCCGTACTTCACCACGATGGCACGGTGAATTCGGCAATGTTTTCTCCCAAATCAGATGAGATCGTGCTGACCGCATCCAGCGACCGGACTGCTCGCCTTTGGGACGTATCGGGCGGCTCAAACGCTGCGATACAAATGCATGTTTTTGCCGGCCACAATCTCGGGGTCACATTCGCCTCCTTTTCGCGGGATGGCGATCACATCGTGACGTCATCTGCGGACGCGACAGCCCGGGTATGGGACGCAAATTCCGGCGTCGAGTTGAAGGTCCTATCGGGCCACGATCTTACCGTGTCATCGGCCATGTTCTCTCCGGACGAAGATCATGTAGTGACGGCATCGAACGATCGGACCGCGCGCATCTGGGACGTCAGGGACGTCGCGGACAACACGTTTTATGCGCTCGAAAATTCAATCAATTCCGTGCGCGTTTCCGGCCAGGGCGATCTGGCCGTAATCGCTTCGGATGACGGGACCGCGGTTGTCAGGAGTCTCCGTCAGTTCGATCAGGCAGGTCCAGACAAAGGCTTCATCTGCGAACCACCGATCGTTCAGCCTTCGCCGGAGAACCCGGATCCTCCACATGGCTCTATCAACTCGGCGGTTTTCTCCCACGATGGGAAAATGATCGCGACCGCTTCGGACGATAACCGGGTGAACGTCTGGCCTCGCGGCTATCACGGATGTACTCCGGTTCGCACACTCCTCGGCCATATCGGGCCTGTCTACTTCGTAGACTTTTCGCCCGATGACTCGAGATTGGTGTCCGCCTCGGCCGATGGTACGGCCAGAGTGTGGGATGCGAAGACCGGAAACCCGGTCCTCACTCTCAAGACGAAGCACGGATGGGTCTACACTGCCGCCTATTCCCATGATCCGGCGGGCAGGTACATCGTGACTGGCGAATTCGGAAAAAGCGCCACCGTCTGGGATGCACACCGCGGCATGCCCGTTCGATCGCTTCCTCATCAAGACAGGGTCCGCTCGGCCGAATTCTCGCCTGACAATTCGCGAGTCTTGACGGCGGAATACGGTTCCAGCCGAAAACCTGTAGCGCGTGTCTGGGATTGGAGAACCGGCAACGAAGTTTTTCATATCCCGCTCGATCCCAAATCCGGGTTTCTCTATCGCGCGACCTACTCCCACAACGGAAGGGTTATCGCGACCGCTTCGACCGACGGAATCATCCGGATCTGGGATGCTCGAAGCGGCACACCTGTAGGAGCCGCTTATGGGCCGAATGCCCATGCAAATTTTGTGGCGTTTTCGCCGGACGATCACACGATCGCTGTCGGCTTCAATGATCGATCGGCGCGATTGTGGAAGTTCGCTGCCCCCGAGCTGGACATGTCGGTTGATGAGGAGCTCGCCTGGGCGCGTGCGGCATCATTTGGAGGAGATTTCAGCGTGTCGTCATTGACGAATTCGCCGTTATTGCCGCATTCAGACCTCGACCTGGCCAACCAGATTTACGAGCTCTGCAATCGCACCGATCTGAATTCGCGCATCGCCTGCGCATCGACGCGAGCAAACGAACATTCGACAAATCTCGATCTGGCTCTATTTTGGAAATACGCACAGGCCGCGCGGTCCTCTCCGCAACTCTCGCTGGAATCCCAGGTGCAGATGCTGGCGAGGAAGCTTGCGGTCGAAGGGCGCCGCGCTGACGCGGCGCGCCTTCTGACGCACTAGTATGACGAACTAGGGGGCCGACCGTTACCGCCAGCGGTCGTCGTCGCGGTCGCCATCGCGATCGTGCTCGTAGCGGCCGCGCTCATAACCGCCGCGGTCGGTGTGATAGGACCTCGCACCCTCGAAGGATTCACGGCGGAAATGATGCGCGTCATCGCGGTGATAGCGGTGATCGGCATCGGAAAAATAGAAGTCGCCTTCCGTTCCCCAATAACCGCCGTAATACGGCCCGTAGTAGCCGTCGTACCAGGCGTCGTACTCAGGGCCATAAGCGTATCCGCGGCCATAGCCGCCGCCGTAGCCATAGCCACCGCGGTCATAGTAACGGTCGGGATAGTAGTAGCAGCCCGAGAGCGCCAGCAGCGCGAGCACGCCGGCTGCGGATTTGGACAACCATGTCATGGAGTTCCTCCTTGCGCGCCCCTCGCGCCACAATGGGGGCGCGGCGCGCTTTAGAGGCTGTGAACCTCAAAGGCGCCGCAACCCCGCTCCCTAAACGCGCAAAGATGCGTTTCGGTCCGGGGCACCTGATCCCGTAATCAAGCGCGTGCGGCGAACCGCTCCTTCGCACGCGCACGCGCTTTGGCCGCTTCGATGTCGCGGTCGCGCGGCGGCGCCGTGCTGACAAGAGACTCGAGAAGGTCGTGCGCCGCGCGCGTCACCGTCTGGACCGCTTGTTCGAATGCGGCTTCATTGGCTTTCGGCGGCTTGTTGTAGCCGGAGAGCTTGCGGACGAACTGCAGCGCAGACGCGTGGACTTCCTCGTGCGTCGCCGGCGGTTTGAAATTGTGGAGCGTCTTGATGTTGCGGCACATGGCAGTCTCTCCGGTCACATTATTCTCTCTGCTCGAACTTATCCGAATGCCCGGCTGCGTGTCCCATTTTCTCCGGCCGCCGGCGGGACGAGCCGGGGATAGCCCCGATTTCGCGCTTTCCTGAACTCGCCCTAGTGTAAGCGCGAGAGCAGGAGGGATTCGGGAATGACGGGCCGGGAAGTCGCAGCCTGGATCGTGGGCGCGGCCGCGCTTCTGGCGCTCATGTATGTCGGCCAGCCGCTCCTCGTCCCCCTCGTGTTCAGCCTGCTCCTCTGGGCTGTGGTCAATGCCATGGTCGAGGCGCTGACCGCTCTTCGCGTGCCCCGCTACCTCGCGTTTGCAGGATCGCTCCTGCTGCTGCTCGCGGCGATCTGGCTCATCATCCAGATCATCGGCGATCAGGCGACTGAGCTCGCGAAGGCGATTCCCAGCTATGGGCGAAAGCTTTCCGGCATTGCCGTCCATCTCCTTCATCCCCTGAACATCAACATCAAGCCCGACGACATCGTCAGCACGGCGACGTTGACCGGCGTCCTCACCAACGCCGCCGCTTCGGTCGGAACCTCGCTGCTCGCTGTCCTGCAGGTGCTCGTCTACATGGGCTTCCTCATCGCCGAGCAGGGGCAAATGGCCGAGAAGGTCGCGCGCCTGCAGCGCGATGCCGACCGGCATAACGAAATCCGCCAGGTGGTGGCGGCCATCGCAAGGCAGATCCAGTCCTATCTCGGCGTTTGCACAGTGTTGAGCGCCATCATGGCGGGCGCGACCTACGCTTTGCTCACCGTGCTCGGGGTCCAGTTCGCCGGCTTCTGGGCCGTAGTGATCTTCCTTCTCACTTACGTGCCGACGATCGGCGCCGTCGGCGTCGCGTTCCCTGCGGTGATGGCGCTGGTCCAGTTCGGAACCTTCCCCGCGCCGATCATCATCCTCGTTGTGCTCGGCGCATTGCATTTCGTGCTGCTCAACGTCGCCGAAACATTGATCCTCGGACAGACGCTCAACCTCAGCCCGTTCGCGATCATCATCGCGCTGACGTTCTGGGGCCTCGTCTGGGGCGTGTCCGGCCTTTTTCTCGCCGTGCCGGTGACCGGCGCGATTGCCATCGTCTGCAATCACATCGAGAAGCTGCGCTGGATTTCGATTCTGCTAGGTTCGCCATCGCGCGCGAAGCCGCCACAACATCATGCGCACGCGCACTGACAGAAGACCCGCGTACCGCTTGCGGGAACCCCGCGCGCGGGATTGGATGGCCGCGTCATGGCCAAACCGCCCCTGATCGTCATTTTTGGCGCGACCGGCGATCTCGCGCAGCGCCTGCTTTATCCTTCACTCTACTTTCTCGAAGCCGACCGGCTCCTGCCGAAAGACCTCGTTATCGTCGGCTGCTCGCGTGGAAACCTGAGCGACGAGACTTTCGCCGGGAAGATCGAAGCTGCGCTGAAGGCGAATACCGGGACCTGGTTCGATGAGGCGCGCTGGCGCGCGATCAAACCCCGCATTGTTCATGCCCAGGTCGATGCCACCGACGCTGCAAGCTTTGCTGCGCTCGAGGCGCGCGTCCGCGCCGCCGGTGACGTGCTCTACTATTTCGCCACCTCGCCCCGCTTCTACGGCCAGCTTTGCTCCAATCTCGGGCAGGCTGGCCTGATTCGTCCGGGCACGCGGGTCATTGTCGAAAAGCCACTGGGCAATGATCTCAAGAGCTGCCAGGCAATCAACGACTGTCTCGCCGCCAGCTTCGGCGAAGAGAACGTGCTGCGCATAGATCATTATCTCGGCAAGGAAGCGGTCCAGAACCTGCTCGCCTTGCGCTTCGCCAACACCTTCTTCGAGCCCTTGTGGAACAAGGTCTCGATCGAGCATGTGCAGATCACGGTGGCCGAGACCTCCGGCGTGGGCGACCGTTTCGGTTATTACGATGAATATGGCGCGTTACGCGACATGGTGCAGAACCATGTCCTGCAGCTCCTTTGTCTTCTCGCCATGGAGCCGCCAGCGAGCCTCGATCCGGATTCGGTGCGCAACGAGAAGGTGAAGGTGCTGCGCTCGCTCCGCCGCTTCGAGAGCCGTGATATCGAAAGGAAGACCGTGCGCGGCCAATATCGCGCGGGCGTGTCGGAAGGAAAATCCGTTCCCGCCTATGTCGATGAACCCGAAGGTCGGCCAAGCGACACCGAGACCTTCGTTGCGCTCCAGGTCAACATCGACAATTGGCGCTGGGCCGGCGTGCCCTTCTACCTGCGTACGGGCAAGCGGCTTGCACTGCGGCGAAGCGAGGTCGTTGTGCAGTTCCGGCCGGTGCCCCATTCGATTTTCTCGGGCAACGATCTTCTCGCGAACCGCCTCACCATCCAGCTTCAGCCGGAGGAAGACATCGCGCTGCTGCTGATGAACAAGACGCCGAGCCTTGCGCGAAACGGCATGGAGCTGAAACCGCTGGCGCTCAATCTCAGTCTTGCTTCGCTCGCCGGCAAGACCGCGCGCCGCCGCATCGCTTACGAACGCCTGTTGCTCGATGCCCTCGCCGGAAAAAGCACGCTCTTCGTGCGCCGCGACGAAGCCGAAGCCGCATGGGAGTGGATCGACCAGATCGCAGCCGCCTGGACTGCCCAAGGCACGCCGCCCGCACCTTACGCGGCAGGAAGCTGGGGACCGTCGGGAGCCTTCGCGCTCACCGAACGCAACGGGCACAGCTGGTACGAGTGACGCGCGTGGACGTCCGGCGGTTTTCCGATTTCGCCACGCTTTCCGAAATCCTGGCCGATCACGTGGCGGAGAGACTGAAATCGGCCATTGGCTCGCGCGGGCTGGGGACTCTCGTCGTTCCCGGCGGTACGACGCCTGCGGCGTTCTTCGATGTGCTTTGCGCACGCGAACTGCCCTGGGAGAAGGTGACGATCACGTTGACCGATGAACGCTGGGTCTCCGTCGAGTCCGAGCGCAGCAACGAGTACCTCGTACGCGGGCATCTCCTCAAAAAGCACGCCGCCGGCGCGTGCTTCGTGCCGCTCAAGACGCAAGCCGCCACGGTCGAAGACGGCGAACGCGAAGCGGAAGCGCGCGTCGCCGCTATTGCGAGGCCATTCGATGTGATCATCGCGGGCATGGGCGATGACGGCCACACATTTTCCTGGATTCCAGGAGCGAAGGGACTGCGCGAGTCGCTGGACGAGGGCGGGCCTCTCGTGCGCGCGATTGCGCCGCCGCCGTCCTCCCATCTCGACGCGCGGATCACGCTCACCTTGCGCGCGGCATGCGAAGCGAGGTGGATTGCCCTCATCGCGCGCGGCGAATCGAAGTGGCGCGCTTACGAAGCCGCGATCCCGGGCCGCGATGTCGAATCCATGCCGGTCCGCGCCCTGTTCGGACAATCTCGCGCGCCGGTTGCGTTCTACTGGTCTGAAGACTGAGAGTTCGTGGCCTCGCGCGGCGGGTTCCAACAGGAACGGCCGCAAGCCATGCGCGTTTTCCTGTGCGGCAGGGCGCACATGTTTTCTGGGACGATAGGCTGATGAACAGCTTTGCAGTGGCCGTCGCGGCGACGGTGCTGGTGATCGGCGCCGGTGCGGGTGCGCTCGCCACGATCAACCAGCCTGCTCCCGAGCCTGCCGCCGAAGTCATGAATCCCATGATCGATGGCCAGGCGATGCTCCCCAGCGCCGACATCGACCAGAACATCGCGCTCTCGCCCGAGCACAGTGTTCTCACAATTTATCTGAAGGAAACGAACGAGGACGCGCTTCTGAAGGGCAAGGGGCCGTTCACGTTTTTTGCGCCGAGCGACAAGGCATTCATGGGTGGAGGCAATCTCGGAACGCGCGCGGACCTTGCAAAGCTGATTTCCTATGAAATCGTGCCAGGGCGGCTCGACTCGAAGACGTTGCTTGCGATGATCGGCGAGGCGGGTGGCCGGCTGAAGCTCAAGACACTCGAGGGCGGTGTTCTCGTTGTCAGTCTGAACGGACCGACCAATATCGGCCTCATGGACGAGAACGGCCGTATGGCCGACATTTCCATCTATGACATCTACAGCCGGAACGGCGTGATCCAGGTGGTCGATCACGTGTTGAAGCCCGCGGGCTTCGATGCGCACCGGCCGGTCCTGACGAGCTCGGCGCGGTAAAGGTGAGACCACCTCTCCGCAAGGGAGAGGCGAGCGTCAGACCCTCACTCCGCCCACTGCGCCAGCCAGTCCGCGATGGCCTGCGGCGTCATGCTGCGCGCATCGGCGAGTGCCGCGACATGGCCCGCATTGACGAGCTTTCCGTCGGCCGTCGCGATCAGCACGCTGGGTACGCCTTCAAGCCGGCCCGTGATTCCGAATCTCGCGGGAATTTGCAGATTCCGGTCGAAGCGGCCGACATCGACGGTCGCGACTTCATAATGGCTCGCGATGAAACTCTTCATCGTCGGAAGCTGCATCAGATTCGAAAGCACGATGCAGTCGCCGCACCAGTTTCCGCCGAGGTCGATCAGTACCCGCTTTCCGCTTCGCTTCGCCCGCGCAAAGGCGGAGTCGACCGCGGCATCCGCGTTCGCCTTCTCGTCGTAGGGTTGCATCTCGACCACGGGAAGCTGCGACAGGGAATTGATCGCGAGCTTCGGCGCCGGCGCCGCGAGCGCTGGAGCGGCAAGGCTCGCTAGGAGCAATACGAGAACGAGCGATCTTACAGACATCGTTTCCAAGCCTATGTCGCGAGACCGCGGCCTTCCAAGAGCGCGTCGACTTCGGGTTCGCGCCCACGGAAGGCACGATAGGTTTCGGCAAAGTCGCGGGTGCCGCCAACTGAGTAAACGTTCTCGTAGAGCTTCTGTGCGGTCGCGCGGTCGAAAACATCGCCCGCTTCCTTGAAGGCCGCAAAGCCATCGGCGTCGAGGACCTCGGCCCAGAGATAGCTGTAATAGCCTGCGGAATAGCCGTCGCCTCCGAAGACATGCAGGAAATGCGGCGACGCGTGCCGCGGTGCGATCTCTGCGGGCATGCCTAGTGCCTCGAGCGTGTGCGCCTCGACCTTGCCCAGATCGGCTCCGGCGGTGGTTTCCAGGGCGTGGAAATCCATGTCGACAAACGCGGAGGCGAGAAATTCGACCGTGGCAAAGCCCTGGTTGAAATTGCGCGCCGCAATCAGCTTCTCGAGCAGCGCTCGCGGCATGGGGGTGCCGGTCTCTGCGTGAACGGCGAAGCGGGAAAGGATTTCGGGCTGTTCGAGCCAATGCTCGAAGATCTGCGAAGGCAGTTCGACAAAATCGCGCGCAACGTTGGTACCCGAGAGACGCGGATAGCGGACTTTGGAAAGCAGGCCGTGAAGCGCGTGGCCGAATTCGTGGAACAGCGTTCTCGCCTCGTCGAAGCTAAGCAGTGCCGGTTCGCCTTTCGCGAAATTGCAGGTGTTGACCACGATCGGCAGCACCTCGCCATCGAGCGATTCCTGTTCGCGAAACGACGTCATCCAGGCGCCGCTGCGCTTCGAGGGTCTGGCAAAATAATCACCGAAGAACAGGCCTTCGGTTTTGCCGTTGCGGGTCATTTCCCAGACGCGGACGTCGGGGTGGTAGACGGGGATGTCCTTGCGTTCCTTGAACGCGACCCCGAACAGCCGGCCCGCCGTGTGAAAGGCCGCCTCGATCATCTTCGGCAACTGGAGATAGGGCTTGATCTCCGACTCGTCGAAATCGTAACGCCGCTTGCGCAGCTTTTCGGCATAGTAGCGCCAGTCCCACGCGGCAAAGGGGACATTCGCGCCCTCTTCGCGCGCCAGCGCCTGAAGTGCGTCTTTCTCCTCGAGCGCCCGCTTTCGTGCCGGCGTCCAGACCTTTTCGAGCAGCGCGCGCGCCGCTTCGGGCGTCTTCGCCATCGAGTCGGCGAGCTTGAAGTGCGCGAAGGTCGGATATCCGAGGAGTTTCGCGCGCTCGAGCCTCAAGCGCACCGTTTCCGCGATAATCGCGTGGTTGTCATGCGCATTGCCGTTCGCGCCACGGCTTGCAAAGGCGCGAAAGACTTTTTCCCGAAGTTCGCGTTTCGCGGCGAACTGCAGGAAGGGCTCGACGCTCGAACGCCCGGTTGTAACCGCGTAAGGCGCCGGAAGGGACAATTCCTTCGCCGTTTCCGCTGCCGCTTCGCGCGCGAAACCGGGCAGGCCCTCGGCTTCGTCTTCGTTCAATGGAAGAACGAACGCCTGCTCGTCGGCGAGAACGTTCTGGGAAAAGGCCGTTCCGAGCGAGGCCGCACGCTCGCTGATCTCCGCGAGCCGGTTGCGTTCCTCGCCGGAAAGCCGCGCGCCGGCACGCACAAAATCCAGGTGATAGCGCTCGAGAACGCGGCGCGACTCGGAATCGAGCGCTAGCCGGTCGCGCTGCTCATAAAGTTGATCGATGCGCGCGAACAGCGCTGCATTCAGATAGATCTCGTTCCAGTGCCGCGCGAGCAGCGGCGCCATCTCGCGCTCGATCTCCTGAAGCGCATCATTGGTGTGAGCGCCCGCAAGTTGCGAGAAAACAAGCTCGACCCTGATGAGCAGGCGTCCGGATCGTTCCAGTGCAACAATCGTATTTTCAAAGCTCGCCGGTGTATCGGATGAGGCGATGGCCTGGATCTCGCGGCGGTGCTCCGAAAGAGCGCGATCGTAGGCCGGCCGGAAATGCTCCGGTCGTATCCGGCCAAAAGGCGGTGTCTGAAACGGCGTCGTCCAGGATTCAAAGAAGGGATTTTGTTCGGACACGGCTGGCGCCTCGGATGGTTGGCTCAGGTATCAGATTTAAGCCTTCCTGAGCGATGACCATCTTCGGCGCACGTACCCCGAATTTGCGTCGGTTGACCCGCGGAGTTCGGTCAGTATATTGCGCGCCTCCCGCGGGGTGACTCTCCCGGGAATCCTTGGTTTTGAGGCAGGTTTTCCGATGTTCGCGGTCATCCGCACCGGCGGCAAGCAGTACAAGGTGGCGAAGGACGATGTCCTCGTCGTGGAGAAGCTTGCCGGCGACGTCGGCAAGACGCTCACGATTTCCGACGTTCTGTTGCTAGGCGGCGATCAGCCGAAGTCCGGTTCGCCGCTGATCGCGGGCGCTTCGGTGACCGCCGAGATCCTCGAGCAGGGACGCGGCCCCAAGGTCGTTGCCTTCAAGAAGAAGCGCCGCAAGAACACCCACAGGAAGCGCGGTCACCGCCAGTCCTTCACGAAAGTGAAGATCACGGCGATCCACGCGGGCTGAGAAGAGCGGACCATGGCACACAAGAAAGCAGGCGGCTCCTCGCGCAACGGACGCGACTCGGCCGGACAGAGACTCGGCGTGAAGATTTTCGGCGGCGAAGCGATTGCCGGCGGAAACATCATCGTGCGCCAGCGCGGCACCAAGTTCTGGCCTGGCGAGAATGTCGGCATCGGCAAGGACCATACCCTGTTCGCGCTTTGCGACGGTCACGTCCAATTCCGCCAGGGCTTCAAGCGACGCACCTACGTATCGGTTCTTGCCAACGCGGACATGCCGGCGGCGCAAGCCACGACGGACGCGAAGCGCGCGGACTAAGGCGGCAGTCCAAAACAGCCGCCAAAAAATTGGCGGCTCATCGAAAAGCGAGGGAGATGGTCCGCCATCTCCCTTTTTCTTCCCTCGCCAGAGAGGGAAGCCATGTCCTGCTGCAGACTGGAAACCGAGAGGTTGTTGTTGAGACCCCCGGAGCCGCGCGACGTCTCCGCCATCGTTACCTGGATCGGCGATTGGGATGTCGCGAAGAATCTTTCGAAGTGCCCGCATCCCTATCGCGAAGAGGACGCCACGGGCTTTCTTGCCCGCGCGGCTGAAAACCGCGCGAAGGGGACGGATTTCGTTTTCGGCATCACGCGCAGGGCGGACGACCAGTTCATGGGGCAGATCGGTATCCATTTGAAGGATGGCCGGTTCGAGATCGGCTACTGGCTGGGAAAGCCGTTCTGGAAAGCGGGTTACGCCAGCGAGGCGGCGCATCGGGTTGCGCTCTTTGCCTTCAAGAATCTGAAGGCAGAGAGCATCTGGGCGGGCTGGTTCCATGACAATCCCGCTTCGGGGCATGTGCTTGCCAAGCTCGGCTGCAAGCCGGACGGCCAGGCACTGCGCGAGTGTCTCGCGCGCGGTCACGACGTGCTTTGCAATCTCGTAACGCTGTCGCGCGAAGACTTTTTCGCGCGGAGGATGGCGGCATGATGTTGAAAGGCGCGCATTCTCGCGGCGACAGGGACGATGCGGATGCGATCCTGTTGACGCGAGAAGGGTTTGAGAGCAGGGCACGCGGATGAAGCTTGCCATTCGTCCGCTCACGCCCGAGCTTTGGCCGCAACTCGAATATCTCTTCGGCCCGCATGGCGCCTGCAATGGCTGCTGGTGCATGTACTGGCGAATCGGAAGCGCCTACGCGAAACGCCCCCGCGAGAAGAACAAGGCGGCACTCAAGCGTGTCGTGAAGAAGGGACCTCCGCCGGGGCTTCTCGCTTTTGATGGCGAGCGTGCGGTGGGCTGGTGCCAGCTGACGCCGCGCGCCGATTTGCCAAGGCTGGAGACCGCGCGCTTTACGCCAAGGGTCGATGACAAACCTGTCTGGGTGCTCTCCTGTTTTTACGTGCGGCGGGGCTATCGGAAGAAGGGCGTGACCACGGCGCTGATCGAGGCGGCACTGAAGACAGCGAAGCGCGGACGCGCTCCGGCGCTCGAAGCTTACCCTGTCGATGTCGATGCGCCGCAAAGCACCACGAACCTTTACACCGGCGTGGCCTCGACGCTGGCGCGCGCGGGTTTCAGAGTCGTGGCGCGGCCGGCGCCGCACCGCCCGACGATGCGCCGCGATCTAACGAGTGTCGCGCGATGAAATTCCTCGACGTCGCCAAGGTTCACATCGCAAGCGGCAAGGGCGGCGACGGTTGCGTTGCCTTCCGCCGCGAAAAATTCATCGAATTCGGCGGACCGTGGGGTGGCGACGGCGGCAAGGGTGGCGATGTCTGGGCCGAAGCGGTCGACAATCTGAACACGCTCATCGACTACCGCTATCAGCAGCACGTGCGCGCGAAGAACGGCCTTCCGGGCATGGGCAAGGAGATGAGCGGAGCTGGCGGCGCCGACGCGATCCTGCGCGTTCCCGTCGGTACCGAAATTTTCGAAGAGGATGGTGAAACCCCGATCGCCGATCTAGCGCGCGCAGGCGAGCGCATCCTTCTGCTCAAGGGCGGCAATGGCGGTTTCGGCAATGCCCATTTCAAGGGGCCGACCAACCGCGCACCCCGCCACGCCAATCCGGGACAGCCGGGCGAAGAAAAAATCATCATTCTCAAATTGAAGCTCATTGCCGATGCAGGGCTGATCGGCCTGCCGAATGCCGGCAAGTCCACCTTTCTCTCGCGCGTATCGAGTGCGAGGCCGAAGATCGCGGACTATCCCTTCACCACGCTCATCCCTCAGCTTGGCGTGGTACGGATCGATGAAAACGAATTCGTTCTCGCCGATCTTCCGGGCTTGATCGCAGGCGCGCATCAGGGTGTTGGTCTCGGCGACCGTTTCCTTGCCCATGCCGAGCGCTGCAATGTCGTGCTCCACCTTCTGGACGGAACGGAGCCGGCCCTCGTGCGCGCGTACCGAACGATCCGCACCGAGCTCGAGGCTTACGGCCACGGACTCGCGCAAAAGCCCGAGCTCGTGGCCGTCAACAAGATCGATGCCATCGCGCCGGCGGCTCTCGCCAGAAAGCGGTCTGCCCTCGAAAGGGCCTGCGGCCACAGCGTTTTTGCGATCTCGGCGGTGAGCGGCGCCGGTATCGATAAGCTCCTGCGTGCGCTCGTGCGCGAAATCGGGAGCCGGCGAACGCGCACCTCGACGGCGCAATCGCGAAGAAAGGCCTGGGCGCCGTGAGCCCGCTGTCGGCCGCCCGCCTCGTTGTCGTCAAGGTTGGCAGTGCGCTCCTCGTCGATCAGGCAAGCGGAACGCTTCAGCGCGGCTGGCTCCAGAGTCTTTGCGCGGACATTGCCGTGCTTCGGCGGGAGGGAAAGTCGGTCATCATCGTGTCGTCCGGTGCGATTGCGCTTGGCCGCCAGCTTCTGAAGCTGAAACCGGGCCTGCTCCGCCTCGAGGAAAGCCAGGCAGCGGCCGCTGCGGGACAGGTGCGGCTCGCCGAAGCCTACGCGGATATTCTGGCCGCGGAGGGGATCGTCGCCGCGCAGGTCCTGCTCACACTGCGCGACACCGAGCAGCGCCGGCAATATCTGAACGCACGCGCCACGCTCAAGACCTTGCTCACGCTCGGCAGCATTCCGGTGATCAACGAGAACGACACCGTTGCCACCGCCGAAATCCGCTATGGCGACAATGATCGGCTGGCGGCCCGCGTGGCATCGATGATGGAAGCCGACCTGCTCGTTCTTCTCTCGGATGTCGATGGCCTCTACACCGCCGATCCCGCGAGTGTGGAGGAAGCGAAACACGTCGCTGAGGTCGAGCGGATCACGCCGGCCATCGAAGCGATGGCGGGTGACAGTGTCTCGGGCGTCGGCCGGGGAGGTATGGCCGCGAAGATCGTGGCGGCAAAGATTGCAACCGGCGCAGGGACCAATGTCATCGTCGCATTGGGGAAGACAGAAAAGCCGCTGGCGGCCATCGCGCGCGGCTCACGCATGACGTTTTTCCGCGCGAGCGAAACGCCGGCCGCTGCGCGCAAGCGCTGGATCGCAGGCGTCCTCAAGCCGGAAGGCGCTCTCATCATCGACGCCGGCGCGGCAAAGGCATTGAAAGACGGCAGGAGTCTTCTGCCCGCGGGCGTTCGCCAGGTCGACGGACGTTTCGAACGCGGCGACGCCGTGCTGGTGTTGGATGCGGAGGGACGCGAGATTGCGCGCGGCCTTGCCGCCTATGGAGCGGCCGATGCCGAGCGCATCGCGGGCAAGCGTTCGCTCGAAATCGAATCCATCCTTGGCTACCGTGGCCGGGACGAGATCATTCACCGGGATGATCTGGCGTTGACGGGACACTTCGCATGAACCAGCGGGAGCCCGATCCTCTTCGGATGGAGATGCTCGCCATGGGTCGCGCGGCGCGTGACGCTGCGCGCGCCCTGCGTGAAGCGAACACGGCCACAAAAAATCGGGCGCTTCTGCTCGCCGCCGAGGCAATCCGCGCCCGCGCGGCGGACGTGCTCGCCGCCAATGCGAAAGATGTCGGCAGCGCCCGCCAGAGCGGGCTCGCGCCGTCTCTGGTTGATCGCCTCGCGCTCGATGCGCACCGGGTCGGCG
>Ga0070734_10000752_pt1 | contig 58907 bp, 39 predicted proteins | sample Coa_R1_8_FD_66444 | JGI IMG/M metagenome (GOLD analysis project Ga0070734, IMG submission 66444) | Surface soil microbial communities from Centralia Pennsylvania, which are recovering from an underground coalmine fire - Coalmine... | ecosystem: Environmental > Terrestrial > Soil > Unclassified ...
GCTGGCAGCGGCGAAGACAGCAATGCTACTGGCGACTTCGATATCCTCGGGAAAGCGGGGGGCGGCAACTTGACCATTCAGAACACCAGCAACGGCAAGGTTGTGGTCGATGGCAACCACCTCGACCGCGTCTTCGATATCAACCCGACGCCACTCTTCACAGCCAATCTGAACGGAGCGCAGCAGGTGCCGCCGACGAATTCGCATGCCACGGGGGCAGCCAGCATCCTGGTTAACTCCGGCCAGCAGACCATCACCTTCAGCGGCTCCTTCAGCGGACTGCAAGGTCAACCTACGGCCTTTGAGCTGCACGAAGCCTCGGCGGGATCGACCGGCCCGCTGGCCAAGGATGCCAATGGAAACAACATCCAGTTGACCAACCTGCCGCATGCCACCAGCGGCACTGCGGGAGCGCAGACGTTCTCGATTAACGGAACATTCCTGAACCAGCTGGTGGCGGGCAAATTCTACGTAGAGCTCTCCACGACTGCCTTTTCTAGCGGAGAAATCCGCGGCCAGTTGGCGCCCGTAAGTCCGCCATTTACCGTGACCATGATGGGCTTCACCATCACGGGCGGTGCCACACCGGCAGCCGATCTTGGCCCCGGTAGCGGCGGCGGCATCGAGGACCAGGGCAACGTCAATTTGACCCTGAACAACATGATCGTCACCGGCAATTCCGCGCACCATGACGGCGGCGGCATCGCCATGTGGAATGTCAGCAACCTCTCCTGGACAATGACGCTCAACAATAGCACGATCAGCAACAATAATACGGGCCACGCCGGCGGTGGGATCTTTACCAATGGCACCGGCACGGTGGCGATTGGTGCCGGCAACGCCATCTCCGGAAATGTTGCCTACGACCAGGGCGGCGGCATCGAGCTTGACTCGATTGGGCCGGCCAGCGCGAACCTGACCGTGGATGGCTCGGTGGTGAGCAACAACCAGGCGTTCTCCGTTATCGGGTACGGCGGCGGCATCGGCAACGATGGCAACGGCGTCGTCACGATCCGGAACAGCACCGTCCAGAACAACTCTGCCGGCACCACCGGCGGCGGCTTCGGCGACGCGCACGGCTTGGGCAGCCTGACCGTTCTCAACAGCTTCTTCACGAACAACACGGCCAGCGGGAACGGCGGCGGCATCGCCACGAGCGGCCCCAGCACGGCCATCACCAGCAGCGAGATTGACGGCAACGCAAGCGGCGGCAGCGGGGGCGGTATTTTTACCAAGGGAGCCACGCTCACGCTTCAGAATAGCACTCTCGCCAACAATAGTGCTGCGGCCGGCGGCGGCATCGAGATCGATACGACCGGCCCCAACTCAACGATTACTGATACCACGATCACTGGCGACAGTGCCAAGACCAGCACGGCCGGCAGCGGCGGAGGCATTGATGCGGGCTCCGGATTCACGGGAAATCTGAAGCTGCTCAACGACACGATCAACGGTAACTCGGCCACGACGGGCGGTGGCGTCTTTTGGGCAGCTCAGTCTGGCTCGAACTTCAGCCTACAGAACACCATCCTCGCCAGGAACTTGGCCGGCACTGGGCCGGATGCCGTGGCCAAGAGCGCCTTCAGTGATCAGGGCGGCAATCTGATTGGCGTCAGCGGCTCGGGCAGCGGTAACACCGGGTTCACGAGCTCGGCCACGCAAACAGGCACGGTTATCAATCCGCTCGACCCACGGCTGGGCCCGCTAGGCAACAACGGCGGCCCAACAGTCGGCGCGGGCGGTACGTCGATCACCCTGCAAACCGAGGCTCTCCTGTCGGGTAGTCCGGCCATCGGCAAGGGCATCCTGAGTGGTGCCCCGGCCAATGATGAACGCGGTCTTCCCAGTGTGACCAACGGTACGATCAATGTGGGCGCCGTCAGCTTGATCCCGCAGTCGCCACCCAATTCGTCGCTGCCGGACGGGACGCTGCTGGTGAGTACTCTCCCTTCGCAGGGCTTTGCCAGTGGGGACCAGTCCGGCTTCCCCACTGGCATCCTTGGGGTCGATCTCCACACGGCCGCCCAAACCCCCATCTCCTCGGGTGGGCTTTTCGCGGTGCCCACGTACATCACGGAGGGTCCCAACCTGCAACTCTACGTCACGGATTTGCAGGCTTTCGGGACCGGGGCCGTCCTCGCGATTGACCCGAACACCGGCGCCCAGCGCTTGATCGCCAAGGGCGGATTCATCAATGGTCCGAACACGTTGCTCTATCTGAACGGGTTTCTCTACGTAGCTAACGAGGGAGACGCCTCGGGTATGGTCCACAACATCGTCCGTGTCGATCCCAATACTGGTGCCCAGAAGCTCATTACCGATGGCAGCAATGGCGGGTTCATCGTTCCGGTCGGTATGGCCCAGGGTCCCGGAGACTCGATCTACATCGCCGATGAGCCCGGCCAGATCCAGGGAACCGATCTCGGCAAGGTTTGGCTTGTGAATCTCGACACCGGGCAGCAGACCCTCGTGAGCAGCAATAACAGCACCCAGGGCGTCCGGTTCAATCATCCGCAGGACATTGCCGTGGATGGCACCGGGAATCTCCTGGTGCTCAACGGAGGAAATAATGGCTTTTCGGGGGACGTGGTGCGGATCAATCCGCAAACGGGCGTACAGACGTTGGTCAGTTTTTTCTCGGGCTGGGATCACGGCGGTGTCGACGGCATTGAAGTCAACCGCGACGGCGTTATCTACGTCGGTGCCCTGAGCTATGGCAATGTCCCCGCCCGGATTTACGCGGTTGATCCGGTCACCGGCGCGCAAAGCATTGTCGCCGAGGGTGGGCAGTTGAGCGAGGTGGAAGGCATCCGGTTCTTCCACGTCACGGTCGGCGGCTCGGCGACGGTTGGCACCAGGGCCAAGTCGCCAATCGCCGGCCAAACGGTTGCGTGGATCGGGGGAGCGACCGGGAGTAGCTCCGGTGCCCCGGCGTGGCGAAATGATCAAGACGGTTTGAGCTACCAGCGGGGAGTTGCCAGTCTCAGCGGTTGGAGGGCTCGCCCGGAGCCCCGCTCCGACGCCCACGATCCCCTGTGGAGCACTTCTCAGCGCCGCTCCCTACGGCTTGGCCGCGCAAACCAGCGCACCGAAGCCGCCGGAGTGCGCGAGAGCGGAATCGAGCCGCTTGGGCTGACGGCGGGCAACGATGGGTTACCTCTTCATTTGCCGCCCCGATGAGAGAGGTACCGATCCGCCGAGGCTTTCACTTCGGCGATGGCATCTTGCGCGGTGGCCCAGCCCAGGGGTTCAATAGTGACCCCTTCGAGCTGCTTGTAGGTGGCGAAAAAGTGTTCGACTTCGCGCAGGAAATGGGACGGCGCGTCACGGAGGTTGCAGTATTCTGCAAAGAGCGGATCCGTGTTCGGCACACCCAGGATCTTGAAATCGTTGACCCCGCGGTCGCGCATGCGGAAAAGACCGATCACGCGGGCCTCGATCAGGCAGCCACTGAACGTCGGCTCATTGACCATCACGAGGATGTCCAGGGCGTCGCCATCCTCCGCCAATGTCTGTGGGATGAAGCCATAGTCGCCGGGATAATGGCTCGATGAGTATAGAAAACGATCCAGCCGGATGAGACCCGTTTTCTTGTCGACTTCGAACTTGCTCCGGCGTCCCTTCGGAATCTCGACAATTGCATTCACGACCGACGGGAGCCCTTCCCCAGGCGGGATGTCCACATAGCTCGGACGTTCGGACATGAGATACCTCTTGTGTTGTGGCGCGTCGCCGGTTCGGTTTCCGCGCCAATTCCGGCGCGGCCGGCAACGCCGCTTCCCTTCTCGATTGTAACCGCGCCGGCGGTCCGTGCGGTTTCCTTACCAGGAAAATTAGGCGGCATTCCTCCGCGGCTTACGATAGAATCAGGCACAGCTTCTTCCACTTGAACGGGATCGCTTCCAGACGGGGAGTTCACCATGAGAGATTCGATGAACCGGCGGGATTTTTTGGCTATTGGCGGTGGCACGCTGGCCGCGGCCGCTCTTGCCGCGGCCGACGGCCCGGCGCGGAAACGGCCGCTCCAGAAAGCCATCATGTACGCCACAATTGGCTACAAGGGTTCGGTGCTGGAAAAGTTCCGGGCGATCCGTGCCGCCGCTTTCGAAGGGGTCGAGCCCATGAGCCACATGAACCAGGACGAGGTCCTCAAGGCATTGGAGGAAACCGGACTCAAGGCCGCCAGCGTGTGCTGCAATACGCATTGGACCAAACCGCTCTCGCATCCCGATCCGCAGGCGCGGCGGGAGGGACTGGAGGGCTTGCTCCAGGCGCTCAAGGACGCCAATCGCTACGGGGCCACCTCTGTGCTGCTGGTCCCCGGAGTCGTCAAGGACGGTGTCACCTACGACGAGTGCTTCCAGCGCTCCGTGGCCGAAATCCGCAAAGCGGTTCCCTCGGCCGAGGAGCTGGGCGTCAAGATTGCTATCGAAAATGTCTGGAATAACTTCATCACCAGGCCCGACCAGGCCAAGGCGTTCCTCGACGAAATCAACAGCCCGCAGGTCGGCTGGCACTTCGACATCGGAAACGCAGTCCGCTTCAGTCCGCCGGAAATGTGGATCCCGGTGCTCGGCAAGCGGATCGTCAAGCTGCACATCAAGGAGTACAGTCGGTTCCAGCAGTTCAAGGTCCACTTCTTCGAAGGGGACAACAATTGGCCGGCCATCATGAAGGCCCTCGATGCGGTCGGCTACCAGGGCTGGGGGATTTCCGAGCAGCCCGGTGACCAGGCAGCCAACGCCGCTAACCTGAAAGACCTTTCCGAACGCATGGATCGAGTGTTCGCGAGCTGAGATGCGGTGCGCAAACGGTGTCTAGAACTTTGCTTGGAGAGTTCCAGACACTGTTTGCGCACCGATTACGGAGGTGGATCATGAAAGTGTTCGAGCTACGGGCCTTCGGCGCGGATTCGTTGACCCTGACCGAGCGGCCGGAGCCAAAACCGGGGCCGGGGCAGGTCCTTCTTCAGATGCGGGCCTTTTCCCTGAACTACCGCGATTTGATGGTCGTCCAGGGAATTTACAATCCGAAGCAGCGTTTGCCCTTGGTTCCCCTCTCCGACGGCGTCGGCAAGGTGGTGGCGACCGGGGCAGGCGTGAACCGGGTCAAGGTCGGTGATCGCGTGGCCGGCATCTTTATGCAGAAATGGCTCAGCGGCGAAATCAGCGAAGAGAAAGCTCGCTCTTCCCTAGGCGCGCAGGCCGAAGGGGTGCTGGCGGAGTATGTCGTGCTGGACCAGGACGGCGTCGTTACGGTCCCCGAGCACCTCTCCGATGAAGAGGCGGCAACACTTCCCTGTGCGGCGGTCACGGCCTGGCACGCGCTCGTCTCCGAGCATGGAGTGAAGCCCGGCGATACGGTGCTGATTCTTGGCACGGGTGGCGTTTCGCTGTTTGCGTTGCAATTTTCCCGGTTGGCGGGGGCACGGGTCATTGCCACGTCCAGCAGCAAGGCCAAGCTGGAGCGGGTGCAGCAGCTTGGCGCCTCCGATGGCATTAACTACCGGGACAACCCCGAGTGGGACAAAGCGGTCCGCACGCTGACCGGTGGTCTGGGTGTCGATCATGTCGTCGAGGTGGGCGGTGCCGGTACTCTGCCGCAATCGCTCCGCGCGGTGCGTATGGGCGGACGCATCAGCCTGATCGGGGTGCTGGCAGGAGGAGCCGGCTCGGTGAATCCGCTCCCGATCTTGATGAAAAACGTCCGCGTCCAGGGGATTTATGTCGGCTCGCGCGAAATGTTTGAAGCGATGAACCGTGCGATCGCCCTGCACCAGATGCATCCCGTGGTGGACCGCGTGTTTGCCTTCGAAGAGATTCGGGAGGCCCTGCGCACCATGGAAAGTGCCGGGCACTTCGGCAAGATCTGTCTCCGCATCTAAATTCATCATTCGCGAAGGATGCCAGCGATGCATCGAATCGTTTTCGGACCTTGCCCAAGGTTGCCCCACAGCGGCGCGGCCCGAAAACGCGCCCGCAGGGCGATGGCCTGCGAACCCTTGGAGGACCGCTATCTCTTGAATGGCGGTCCGTTTGCCATCGGCGGAGATGCGCGCGTGCACCCCGATGATTTTCGCATTACCGTGTTCGCGCAAAACCTGAACTATCCCTACAGCATGCAGCCGCTGGCCGACGGTTCCTTGTTGGTGGGCATTAGCCGGCCACACGGGACCAGCTACTTCGATTCGGTGGGGGAATTGCTCCGCCTGACCGATGCGGATGACGACGGCGTGGCCGATGGGCCGGGGACGGTCTTGTTCGATGGCTTGCCCGGTGCCGTGACCTCCGTCCGCCAAGCTGGCTCGCTCATTTTCGTGACCAGTGGGCAGGCGCGCACCGCCATCTCGGTTCTCCGCGCCGGCCCCACGCCGGCGGACCCGCTTGCCTTCGTCGGCAGCATCCACTTTGCCTTTCCTTCGCCGTGGGAGCATATCAGCTACGCCTCGGCGGTTCGCGATAATCCGGACCAGCCGGACGACTACGACCTGTTTTTCAACGTCGGCTCACGCGAAAACTTTGCCCAGTCCACCGACCAGGTTTCGCTGAGCGGGCTGGTGAACGACTCTGTCAACGGCGACGCAATCTACAAAGTAACGGTCCATGACACGGGCATCCTTCCCGTCTTCTACGGGCTCCAGCAGATCGCCACCGGCTTGCGCAATGCGGCCGGGATCGCGGTTCAACCGGCGACCGGCGACCTTTACTTCGAAGACAACGGGATCGATGGTCGTTCGGATGCGGATGAACCGACCAGCGCCGACGAGATCAACCACATCGCCGCCGCGGACATCGGGACGTCCGTGTTCAACTTCGGCTTCCCCAATGACTACATCGAATATCGCACAGGGCGGCGGATCGGCAGCGGTGGCACTCCACCGCTCGTCGCCTTCCAGCCGTTTCCCGATCCGCTCAACGGCTCCGAGAGTGAAGGGCCGGCGGAAATTGCCTTCGCCCCGCCGGGATTTCCGGATGGCTTGAACAACGGAATCTTCGTCGGGTTTCATGGCCGATTCAATTTTGGCGGCCTGTTCAATGAGGAAAACCCGGTCGTCTACTACGATCTGGGCACGGGGGCGTATTTTCATTTCATCGAGAACGATGAACCGGCCATCGGCCATCTCGATACGATGGCGGTGACCCAGGATGCGCTGTTTCTCGCCGATGTTTCCTCCACCGGTTCGATGGATTATGGGGCCGGCAGCGGGGTGATCTACGAAATCAAGGCGGTCAGCCGCCAAGCCGCGCTCCCGCCAAACGACCAACCGGCGGGAGAGATCAGCATGCTCCTTCGGGATAAGGTGTTCGCAACCTTGGCATCCCGCCCGTCACCGCCGGAAATCAGGGACCGGGGCCCCCTTCTCCAACAAGACGTGCCCCTGCTCCAAGCGGAGCACACGGGCCGCCGGATGCCCCCAGATACACTGCTGGGCCTCATGGCGGCGAAAAAACAGCATCTGGTCCTGGAACCGGAGAAAACGGAGGAACTCGGGATCCTTCGTCTGAACGACCTGACGTGATGCCGACTTTGCATCGAGGAGCCGTACGATGTTTCGGTTTTGCTGGCAACTTCAGGGAAACGGTACTGCCTCACGGCGGAGGCGTCGTTCCCACATGTTAATGTTGGAAGCGCTGGAAGGCCGCACCGTGCTCAGCTTCCTGCCCCCCATGAGCCATTTCGTCTCCGCCCTGCCGCGCGCCATCGCGGTGGCGGATGTGGATCGAGATGGTACCCTCGATTTCGCCGTCGTGAACAGTGATAGCAACACCGTGTGCATCTTTCTGGGCACGGGAGGCGGCGGCTTTTACGCGCCGGTATTTTACCCAACCGGAAACGATCCGCGCTCCGTGGCCATCGCCGATCTGAATGGTGATGGCGTTCCGGATCTTGCGGTGGCGAACAATTTGAGCAAGAACGTCAGCGTGCTGCTTGGGAATGGGGACGGCACGTTCGGATCCCCCATCTCCTCCACGGTCGGAGCGGCTGCCTACAGCTTGGCCGCGGCCGACCTGAATGGCGACGGGATCGCCGACTTGGTCGTGGTGACTCCTACGAGCAATGGAGTGCGGGTGCTCCTGGGTAAGGGCGACGGCACGTTCCAGGACCCAGTTGCTTATGACACCGGCAGATTTCCGGAGTCGGTTGCCCTGGGCGATCTAAATGGCGACGGCATCATCGACGTGGTGGCCACCAATTACCTCGACAACACCGTGAGCGTGCTCCTGGGCAATGGCGATGGGACGTTTCAGTCCCCCGTGACATCCAACACGGACGACGGACCCAACACGGTGGCAGTGAGCGACGTGAATCGTGACGGTACGCTCGATCTGGTGGTAGCCAACAGTGTCAGCGGGACGGTGAGCGTGCTCCTGGGCAAGGGCGACGGCACGTTCCAGCCGGCCAGCAGCTATGTTGCCGGAACGAATTCGCTTTCCGTGGCTGTGGCCGATGTGAATGGCGATGGCGCTCCCGACCTGGTGACCGCGAATTACGCCGACGATGCGGTAGGCGTGCTCCTGGGCAATGGCGATGGGACGTTTCAGCCCGTTTTGACCTACAGCGCCGGCTCTCGACCGTTTGCCGTGGCCGTGGGCGATCTCAACGGCGACGGTTTTCCGGATATCGTGGTGCCCAACCTGGTTTCCTACCAGATCTCGATTCTGTTCAATGGGGCGGATTGGTAGCGGTCCGCTTACGAACCAATTCAACAATGATTTCCCCGCTTGCGTTTCCATCCGGAAAGGATTACCGAAGGCAAAACGTGAGCGGCCACAACATTTGTGAAATAGCTCATTAGCGGCAGTTCGCAGAACCGGGCTTGCCACCTTCCATGATGCAGGACACTACCCGACACGGTTCGTGGCCACGACCTCGGACTTCGGACCTTTGCTCTCATCGGGCTCCTTCACCGATTGGTCGCCCAGTGCATCCTCGACGTAGAGCATTTTGAGGAGGACCACCGCCACGACCGTTAGCGGTGCGGCCACGAACAAGCCGAGTGGTCCCAGCAATTCTCCGAACAGTACCTGTGTGGCCAAGGTGAGAGCCGGCGGTAGGCGGACGGCGCGGCGTTGCACCAAGGGTACCAACACGTAGCCCTCCAGGATGTGGAGTCCAAGGTAGAGCATCAACGTCAGGACCAGCGTTCCGGGGCCGGATAGCAAGGCGATCAACGCCGATGGCACGGCCGACAGCCAGGCCCCAATATAGGGGATCAGCTCCAGAAGCCCGGCAATGAGACCCAGCACCAAGGCGAGCGGAACTCCGATCAGCCAGAGCCCCAGCGAGGTTGTCACCGCCATCATCACCATCAGGCAAACCTGTCCCACGAGCCACCAGTGGAGGTTGGAGGCCATCGCATCGAGGGTCTGGGACACGCGGGGCCGCTGGCTGGGCGGGACGAGATAGAGCAAGCCCTTCTTGTACACGTCCGGCTCGGCCGCCCCAAAGATACCCACAAACACGATCACAACGATGGCGACCAGGAAGTTGGCTACCTCCGAGACGAGGCCCGTAATGCGCGAGAACTGACCGGCTTGGGAAAGGGATTCTGCCACTTGGGGCGCCTTCTCCAGGAGGAACTGGCCCAAAGGATAAGCCTCGAGATAACCCCGGATCTGCCGAAAGGATTTCGGCAGTTGTTGGGATAGTTCTGCCGCCTCCATGGCCAGGCGATCGGCCAATAGCCAGCCAAAGCCGCAGGCTAACACGATGAGAATCGCCACCACGGTAGTCAGTGCCCAGCCGTGGGAGAGGGTTGTGCGCCGACTCAGCCAGCTGCTCAATGCAGAAAGAAAGATGGCGAATAGCATTCCCGCGAAAGCCAGCAGCAAGACATGCATTCCGCGCCAGAGAAGATAGGCCAGCGCCAAGAGCAGCAGCACTACCACGACCCGCCAGGTGAAGCCTGCCAATCCGAGGTAAGAGGGAACAGGCACGAGCTTCCGCCGATCTGCTTCCGTTAGGTTGCTGATCACCACCGCGGGGTTCACCGGTTCGTTCGGATTCGCCATGCTCGGCAGCCTTTCTCAGCCAAGAGTCAAGAACGATTTACCTCATGCACTCCATGTGCCAATTCGTGGCCTCCGCATGTTGACCTTGAGCGCAACGCTCCATTGGTCTAAAGAAGTAGGAGAATATCTTCAAGGATGGGAAGACAGGGAGGAACCGGTGATGACACGGAAGTCTTGGGAGGCCAGTCGGCGGCACATGCTGACGATGATCGGCATGGCTTGCCTCATCGCTTGGGGGGTGTGGTGGACGGCGTGTCTTCGCCAGAACCACCTGATCGGTGCCCAGCGCACGTGGATTCCCGCCTGGCAGGAGTCGTTGGGTCTCGATTTCCTGAACAATTACCACGCCTCGCGGCACTGGCTGGCGGGAGGCGATGTATATCGAGAGCCGTTTGGCGATCCCATGCAGCGCAGGTTCTGCTATCCCCCCTGCGTATTGCCACTCTTCGCCTGGTGCGCCTATGGTTCACCACGCACGGCCGTTCGGATCTGGACCGTAAGCCTCATCCTTGCCGCCGGGTTCGGGGTCTGGTGTGCCTGCCACTCGCGGCGGCAGCTTCACTTATGGCCCGTTCCCGTTCCGTTCGCCTTGGCCAGCATGCTCTTTTCTGCTCCTTTTCTTTTTGCTCTGGAGCGCGGCAATTACGACACCGCGGTGGTGCCCCTCTTGATCCTCGCTGCCTGCGCCCTGACGAAGCGATCCGGCGTTCGTGATCTTGCCGCGGGCACTTGCCTGGCCGTGGCAGCCGGCATGAAAGTCTACCCGGCGTTTGTCCTGTTCGGCTTGCTCCCCCTTCGCCGCTACCGAGCACTGGCGTGCAGCATCTTGGTCGGCTCGCTGATTCTGTCGTTTCATTTCCAGGATCTTCCGCAGTTCTGGGCCAACGTGCAGGACCTCATTGCCCGGCAGTCGCCTCTGGCACTGGGTGGCATCGCTCCGGTGGTCCATACGCTGAGCAGTTGCTGGCCACTCCTCTGGAGGGATACTCCGTGGGCCATCTTGAGCCGGATTCCGGGAACCTTGGCGGCCTTGGGCCTGCTTGCGCCCCTTGTGCTCTTGATCAGTTATCGAATCTTCCATTGTCCATCGCCGCGGTCGCTGTTGCTTCCGTATCTGCTTTGGTTGGCGGCGGCGGCGACGTTTCTTCCGCCAATCTCCATCGACTATAACCTGGTCTTCTTGCCGTTGGCGTGCATCGCCGTGTGGGATCGACGCGACCCCGTCGCGGTGCATCTTTGCATGGCCTTCACGCTTTTATGGGCCCAGCCAATAGGGGTACCCATCGGGCCGGTCTTGCTGTTGGGCTTCAAGTATCTCACGCTCGCCGCGGTAGCAGTGAGCCTGGCCAACCGAGCCCAGGAACAAGCCGCTCTCGGCAGCAAGGATGGAGCACGGGCCGTGGACGCCGACGAGCCTGTACCGGTTGCGGCATGAGACGCGTAGCCGCTTCACCAGGAAACGGAAAGGATATTCGAACACATGAAATTGATGGTGATCGTTCCGACCTACAACGAGGCGGCGAACATCGGCAAGATCCTGACGCGCATCTTGGCCGTGGACCCCGAGTATCAGGTTCTCGTCGTGGACGATCACTCTCCGGATGGCACGGCGGCCATCGTTGCCGAGCACGCGGCTACCGATGCCCGTGTCCACCTGCTGCAGCGCTGCCATGACCGCGGCTTTGGGATGGCGGTTCGCGATGGCTTCAGAGAAGCCCTGCGCCGGGGGGCTCAGCTGATCGGTCAAATGGATGCAGACGGTTCCCATGATCCAACTTCATTCCGGGCCATGAGCGATCCGATCCTGCGCGGTGAGGCGGATGTGGTGATCGGCTCGCGCTACATTTCGGGCGGGGTGATTCAAGGTTGGGGGCCGCTTCGCTATGCCAACAGCCACGTCGCCAATCGGCTGGCCCGCTGGATCACCGGCATAGCCCTGTCCGACGCCACGAATGGATTCCGGTTATTTCGCCGAGATGTGCTGCAAGCGATCGATTTGAAGGCGTTGCGCTCCCACGGATATTCCGTGATCCTGGAAACCAATTATCGGGCCCAGTGTGCCGGCTTTCGCCTGCGGGAGGTGCCGATCACGTTTCATCCGCGTACCGCTGGGACGTCCAAGATGGGACTGCGGGAGATCACGCGTTTCTGTTGGTTCTTGCTAGGATTACGGCTCCAGCGGTCTGCCAACACACCGGTGGCCGGGCTCAATCGCCTGGAGTGCAAAAAGAGACATGGAGGATGGTCAGCCGGACTTCCGTCGTCCCGCGCCGAGTCCCGACCCGCTCCGGCGGGGACGGCTCCGCCTGAGGATTCTTGTGCAGCACGGGAGGATGGTTGGCTAGAACGGACGGAGATGCCTCCACAGGCGTGTCCCGGCCTCCGACCTCGATGAATGGGACTTCTTCTTCGTCGGCGCAACTTGGAAGCTCTTGCGGTTGATGGGAAGGAGGCGACGCACCATCCGCCCGAAGCGGACTACGCATCCCATCGGTCCGCCGGAGGACCTCGCGAATCCTTGCCATGATGGACTCCACATGAATCAAGTGAGAGGCCGGGCGACAGGCTCGCCTTCCACTCACGCTTTCCCTTCCGCACCCTACGGTTACGCCGGCCGACGCGGCGAAGCGGAGGGGCGGCGCGGACCGTTGGGGTCTTGGAGCGCGAACGGAGCTCGCTCGGAGAGTCGGCCGGTGGCCTCCTCGAACGGGACTACCGGCTCCGTTTTTTCCTCCGCGAGATCGCACTCTTCTTCTACCCGTGCCAGTGGGTCAGCAACAATCGCTTCCCCCGGCTCATCCTGCTCGCTGACCAGTCCAAGCACGCCGAGAGCCTCGATGGCTGCTTCGGCATCGACGAGCCCTGCCGTGGCGGTGCACGCCAGGGTCAGCGCCTGATGCATGGCCCGGTTGAGCAACCGGGGAATCCCGCGCGTTCCACGAGCCAGGATCTCCAGGGCTTCGTCGGACACGATCCGTTCTGGCCTTCCTCCGGCGGCGCGCAGATGGTGAACGAGGTAATCCGCCGCTTCATGCAACCCCAGGGGATCGAGCCGGGGACACACGGCCAAGCGCTGACTCAGAGCCGCCAGTTGCGGCAGGCGGAGAGTGGCCCGGATTACCGGCTGGGCGGAGAGAACCACCTGGACCGCCCTGCCCCCCCGTCCTTCCAGATTGCCCAGCAAGCGTAGCTCTTCGAGCAGGTCGGCACCGAGATGCTGCGCCTCGTCCAGCACGAGCACGGTGCGCCGGCCATTCTCGTAGTTTTTCAGCAAGAAATCGGTAAGCGACAGCCGCAGTTCCTGTTCACTTTGACTCTCGTGGGGCAAACCGAGATCGTACAGCAGCGCTTGAAGCAAGCTGGCTCGATCGGGAAAGTGGCTATGAGTGAGAAAAGCGTCAGTGACGGCGTCGCCGAGGCGGTCCAAGAGGCAATGGCAGGCGATCGTTTTGCCGGTACCCGGCTCGCCGGTCAGTAACGCAAAGCCCTCGTCATCCTGGATGGCTTGCTGCAACTGGGTCAGGGCCTGTTCATGGCTCGTGGCGGGATAATAATCCCCGCTATCGGCAATGGCTGCGAAGGGCCGCCGGTGCAAGCCAAAGTGACTCTCGTACATGGAAGGCTCCCCTTGGCCACGCCTCGGCGCGGCATATCCCCACCGCAGTTATCGGATGGTACTGGGGAAAACTTGAGGAGAGATCCTAGTGGCCCCCGGTGAGCTGAACCCTGGGCCGGATGCGCAGCAGCCCGCCGGGGTACCGGTGAATCGCAAATAGCACGCTCTCGGCCGGCATTCCGGCGCTCAGCGCACTGGCAGCCGTCCCGGCGGCGAAACCGGCGGCCAAGCCCGTGCCTGCGGCCGCCTGAGCGGGCTCCACGCCGAGGGAAAGTTCATCGAAGGAAAACGCATCCGGCCGGATCCGCAGTGCTTGATTGAAGGCTGGACCGAACGAGCTGTACCCCTCCGGTCGGCCCGACGCGCTGAGTGCACCCACCGAAAGGATCGCATGCGCGTCCCCCGGCATCCCGGGATTTCCCTGATCGGTTGCATAATCCCCAAAGATGACCCGTCCGCTCATCCGCACCGATTCCTCGATTTGCCGCACAAATAGCCGGAGGCGGAGTTCCCACGTTTTCTGAAGGCTCGGCAAGGTCCGCTCATTGGCCGGCCGAATCGTGGCCGGGATTCGACCTTCCACGCGTACCGCATACCGGCCGGGACTTGGCACGGTGAACTCCACGGTCTGCTCATAGGCGGCACTGGAGGGCGTGTTTTCGAGCCGCAGTGGTAAGCCATCGGATCGTGCGATGACCTCCATATCGTCGGCCGGCAGCTTGGTTCCCGTGGGATCGCGCTGGCGCAAGATCAGGAGACGCACATCGGCCAGGGGCTGCTGATACAGCTCTCCGCTGTCGGGCCCGAATGTTGGGTCGTGCGGCTCTCGCCACTGGATCGATACGCGCAGTTTGCCCGCAGGCAACTCCGGAGTCCTGGTTCCTCCGATCGGCTGCCAGCTCAGAAAGTTCAATTCTGGAGTCCACCGGCCCGGCTGGAGGGGCGTGCTGGGGGGCGCGAACTCCATGACGCCGTTGCCATCCGTGTCCCGGAACAAACCAGCCCAAGCCTGCCCATTGGTGTCGCCGGCCGCCTGGTACCACAGCGCGGCACAGAAGGGTCGATCGTCAAAGGACCGGCTCAGCGGGCTCGTGCCATCCACCGGATAGCCATCGCTCCACACCAGCGAACAGGCAACGACCTGGACTCCTTTGAGGGCCCGCAAATCGCGCATCAAGTCGAGATAGCGCTGCAGGCGGCGGCCATGCTCCTGCATTTGGCGATCGAACTCCGCTTGCTGTTGGAAATAAGCTTGCCGCCTTTTGACTGTGGCTTCATCCTGTCCGAAGTTGTCCAGAACCTGCCGGCGCTGCTCGAGCAATTGCTCTTGCCGTTGCTGGAGGCGACTGCTTTCCGCGGCCAGTTCTTCGCTGCGCAGGTCGAGGCAATCCGAACGCACCGGCTCGCCGCTGATGCTACGGGCCACTTCTTGCAACTGGTAGGGAGCCTCGGAGTCAATGCGGACCAGAGTAAACTCGGCGGCAGGAGCGGCCACGGCCACGGCCAAGGCCGACTGCGTATCGCGGCCCATAGCCTGGCTCTCACCAGCGAAAGCCTTCGGTTCGATGCTCGGCTGACACTCGGCCGTGAGATCGACATAACGAGTCCGTGCTCCGAGCTGCTTGCCCAAGAACTGTTCATAACCCCGGAAGTCGCTTCCCACGATGGCCACGCGCACACCTTGACCGCGAAAACCCGCGGTGTGCAACGTATCCAGTCCCGTGGAACGCAAGGCTTCGCGGTTGTCCTTGGGGCTGTGCTCCAAAGGAAGGACAGAGACGAAAGCCGGACGTGGCAGCCGTACCGTGGCCACCCTGGGTAACCGGGCCAGGTCCTCGGCCTGCTTGGGGAGCGCCATCAAGGACACGAGCGGTCCGAGGCGGCCTTCGATCGTGGCTCCCGCCGCCGCCTGGAGAAGGTTCTGTCGCCAGGACCGGTCGTCTTCCGGCGTGGCGACCAAAATGACTTCCATGTGTACCGGCTGTCCCTGATCCAAGGTACGTAGGTCCCGCGCAATCTTCAGGAGCGGATCGCGCGTGTTGGCCGGCTCCGGCGTGGGTGGCACATCTTTGGCGGGTTCGACACCCACAGGCTCAGGAGTTACTTCCACGATGCGCAACGGCCAGGCATTCCTCAACGGCGTCGGCAACTCGTCAACCGGTACACGCGGCGCGAGCCATCCGGAGCCTTGCCAGCGTAGATCCTCCAAGAGCATTTCGACGTTGCCGGCCGGGATTGTACCGACCAAGCGGGTGTGGCCATGATGATCATACCCCACGGCCTCGTGAAACCCCAACTCGCGGAGCAGACTGCGTACCTGATCCGCGAGGAGCCGCTGCCGGTCCAGCGGCAAGCCGCTTTTCAGCCACAGTTGTACTTTGACGGCCTGGTCTGTTTCCGCGGGCAATTCGTAACCCAGCGGGACGAGCAAGATGGCCTGGACATGCGGCTCCAGCAAGACCTTGGCCACGTTCGCGGGGGCAATGGTGCCGGTCATCCGCGTCCGTTCAGGATCCTCGGCTTCGTTCTCGGGACCGGGATCTTTGTGGAAACCGATCGATTCCAGGTAGCGGACCAGGGCGTTGTAGGGCGCGAGGCGTCCGACCCCCACGGTCCGGATCCGGTAGCGAATCTCGGCGCGGTACTCCTTCGGCGGGGGCGGGGCTGCGGGCTGGGCCAGGACGCGGGAAGCGGAAATGCAACATGCAAATTGCAACATGCAAATTGCTAAGTGGAACACCCTTGTCCGATTTCTTTTTGTCGCAGTGTGTATGAACATGGCAATTCCTAACCTTGGATGTGCACGGTTCACTCTGCATTTTGCAACTTCGCAACTCCCGGTGCAAGTATGCCACGTGGATCGGCCAAAATCGGCTTGCATGTCCGGTGCTTGTCGGAGAAAGTGAGGAACCCGCACATTCGGGTAACGCTTGTGCCCAGGGGAAGGACGATAACGAAAACGAGAAGCAAAAGGATTGCAGGAGGAAGCCGGATGACTGGAGCCAACCCGGTTGCGATTATTACTGGAGCTTCCAGCGGCATCGGCTGGGCGCTGGCCCAGGTGCTTGCTGGCCAACGGTACGCCGTCGGCCTGGTGGCCCGGCGGCAGGAAAAGCTCCAGGCCCTTGCCCAAGAGATTCGCCAGGCGGGGGGAAAAGTAGCCGTTGCCTCGGCCGATGTGGGGAACCGAGATCAGACGGTAACCGCCATCCGCGGGCTTGCCGGACAGCTCGGTCCCGTCGATTTGCTCATCGCCAACGCCGGAGTGGGTATGCCGACGAAGCTCGACCCCATGAATGTGGGGGATATTGAAGCGATGTTTCGTGTGAACACCTTGGGAGTAGTGTACGCCATCGAAGCCGTCCTGCCCGACATGCTCCGCCGCGGCCGGGGCCATCTCGCGGCCGTTTCGAGCTTGGCCGCCTACAAAGGACTGCCGGGAGAATCGGCTTACTGTGCCAGCAAAGCGGCGGTGAACCATTATCTGGAAGGGTTGCGGATCCACCTCCGCGACAAAGGCATTGCGGTAACGACCCTGTGTCCCGGGTTTGTGCGTACGCCGATGACGGCAATGAACGAATTCCATATGCCGTGGCTGCTGGAGGCCGACGAGGCGGCTCGCCGCATGGTGCACGCCCTGCACCGTCGCCGCAAAGTCTACAATTTCCCCTGGCAAACGAGCTTGTTGATGAAATTGACCCGCTGGCTGCCCGATTGGATCCTGGCGCGCACCATGCACACGTACAATGAGAATCCGCCGTTTCCAGCATCCTCGGAAGTCGGAAGTCAGGGGTAAACGGTCCGAACATCGTACCCGGTACTCAGGCCATGCTCCTGATTCCCGCTTCCCGTCCTCTGTTCAACCTTTCCCAGATCAGCTACCTTAGCCAATGCGTGTGGCATCGGCCCTCTCTACACGAAGGCGGCTCATCATGGGCTCGTCTTTCCCCAAGGCACGAGAATGGAGGGAAGGATGGCACTTCCTCTCGAAGGTTGCACGGTGGCGTTGGCGGAAGGGCGCCAACTCGAAGAGCTGGCCCAGATGTTGGAACGGGAAGGAGCGACGGCCCTGCGCTGCCCCATGGTCAGTATTCTGGATGCTCCCGATGCAGCGCCGGTGCTGGCCTGGCTGCGTGAGCTCATTGCGGGCCGGTTTGATTGCGTCGTCCTCATGACCGGCGAGGCGTTGCGGCGCTTGCTGGGCTTCGCTGAGCGCGCCCGGCTGCGGGATCAATTCGTGGCCGCACTGGGGAAGACGCGTACGGTGACGCGGGGGCCGAAGCCTGTCCAGGCGTTGAAGCAGGTGGACTTGACACCGACCAAGATTGCGGCGGCCCCTACAACCGACGGAGTCATCGCGACGTTGCGGAAAGAGCCTCTCCAGGGTTGGACCGTGGGCGTTACGCTGTACGGCGAACCGAATCCGACGCTGGTCGAGTTTCTGGAACAGGCTGGGGCGCACGTCCACACAGTGTTGCCTTACGTTTATGCACCGGCAACGGATGGGAACCGTGTCGGGCAGCTCATCGAGCGGATGGGACGCGGCGAGGTGGACGTGGTGGTCTTCACTAGCTCGCCGCAGGTGGACCGGCTTTATGAAGTGGCCGGCGAGCGCGGCCTGCAAGGGGTGCTGCAACAAGGCATGCAACGGACGCGGGTGGCCGCGGTCGGACCGGTCGTTGCGGAGAATGTGCGACAGAAAGGGGCACGCGTCGATATTTGTCCGGAGCAGGGGTTTGTGATGAAGAACCTGGTGCAACAGATCAAGAAAGCGGTGGAATCGAAAGTTACCTGATTCTTGTCAGGAGGGGGCCGAATTCCGCGAGACAGTACCTCGACCTCTGTTGCTCTAATCGTCCCTTCGAGGATCAGACGCAGCCGCGTGTCAACCTCGAAGCACAAGCTGTTGTCCTCATCTTTCAGCGTCTTCAAGATGTGCAGCTCTACGATCAGGGCGAAGGCAATTACACACAAGAACGCCACCAATGGCTGGACAGCCTGGCCCACAAAGATGTCGCTACCGAGATGGCAAAGGCACAGAAGAAACAATCGGCGCGCACGAAGAAATGAGGGACCGAAGACGTGCCCGGCGTGCAGCAGGCCTTATCGTTACTTTACTTTCCCATTCGGCAGCGCCCCCAAATTCTCATACAGGTGCGCCAGCGACGCCATCAATTTGCGGAAGTCCCCTTCGTGAAGGCTTTCGTTGGGTGCGTGTGCATTGCTCTTGGGATCTTCAATCCCCAGCAGCAACGCCGGTGCGCCGCCAAAGAGTTCCGCTAAGGGACCGACGAAACCGATGCTGCCGCCGCAGCCAATTGCGACCGGATCCTTCTTAAAACCGGCCCGCATGGCGGCGAGTGCGGCCTCGAATGCGGGGCCGTTCGGATCGGTCATCCACCAGTCCACCGAGCCGACCGGTTTCACGTTCACCTGCACGCCCCACGGCGGATCCTTCGTCAAGAATTGTTCCAGCTGCGCATAGACGGTTTCAGCATCCTGGTCGGGTACGATGCGGCAACTGACAAAGGCCTCCGCTTTTGGCAGCACCTGGTTCGACGCGCTTTTGATGGAACTCGCCTCCTGGGCAATGACGGTGATGGCGGGCTTTCGCCAAGTTTGCTCATAGGGATGGCAGCCCTTCTGCGTGGCGAAACGGACACCGGGCAGAATGCCGAAATCGCGTCGCCATTTCTCCTCATCGCCGGGCAGCCTCCGTAACGCCTGCCGCTCTTTCGGCGTCATCGGCCGAACCTTGTCATAGAAATGGGGGATCGGGATCTTCCCGTTATCCCAGTAGAGCCGCGACAGAATGACGTTCAACGCCAGCGCGGCGTCTGCCAACGCCCCGCCGGCCATGCCGCTGTGGACGGGCATCTTGGCGCTGCGTACCTCGACCAGGACACCGACGATGCCACGCAAGGCATAGGTAATGCTGGGCAGGCCGACGTCGATATTCTCCGAGTCGCAGACGACGATCACATCGGAGTGGATCCGCTTCTTGTACTGTTTGAAGAAAGCCATCAAGTTGCGCGAGCCGATCTCTTCCTCTCCTTCCACCAGCATCTTGATGTTGACGGGCAGGCTGCCGCGGCTTTTGAGGAAGGCCGCAATCGAGCCGAGCTGAGCAGTAATCGCTCCCTTATCGTCGGCCGAACCGCGGGCATACAGGCGCCCGGCCCGCGCGGTCAAGCTCCACGGTCCCGATTGCCATTGGTCGGCGAAGTTGATCGGCTGGACATCGTGGTGAGCGTAAAGGAAGACGGTCGGTTTGCCGGGAGCGCCCAGCCATTCTCCATAGGCGTATGGATTGGAATCTTTCGAGCGAAGAACCTCGACGTTTTGTAGCCCAGCCTGGCGCATCTGGTCGCAGGTCAAGGCCGCGGTTTTCTCGATTTCCTTTTGGTGTTCGCCATCCGTGCTGATGCTCGGAATTGCGACCAGGTCTGCCAGGTCGCGAACCAGGGACGTGTGGTTTTTCGTCAGCCAATCCAGGACCGGCTTCATGGCGCATCTCCTCGGTTAGCGCGGGTTCATCGAACCCGGCGGTGATCCAACGAAGAGAGTGTATGCACCCTGCCGGCCGCGGGCAAACCTGCCCAACGGACAAGGGGTTGGCGGCTTCGAAAGAAGCCGCCAACCCCCTATGCTTACCCAATCACTGTTCAACTCATTGCTTGCTGAAAGTATTCATCCGAAGCGACCAGTGCTGTGATGACGGCCTCTTCCGTGGCTCCATGTTCACGGGCCTGGACGAAGGCATTCAGGCCGGCGACATCAGCGGACCGGTGCAGGTACTTCTGGTAGAAATTCTGCACCAGGTACTGGTTGGCTTCCGTGGTCTCGATGAACAAGGAGGCCAAGCTCGTCCGGGAAACTCCTGCCGCCTCCGATTGCGTCCAGCCCTGGACCTCGCTCGGATTGCCGGCCCGGCCCAGCAGATCGTGGTACAAGGCCGAGACGAAACCATTGCTCGTCCCGCCCGCCCGCTGGTTGTATTCGTCCGAGCCGAGGATGGATGCCTTGATCTGGTCCGTGGTGGCGCCGGCGGCCAGGGCGGAAAGATCGTTGTTCAATCCCGCCGTGTCGGCCATCCGGCCCAGATAATCCTGATAGAACTGCTCCACGATCCGGGTCTGGTATTCCGGACTGCCCAGTATCGACTGCACCACCTGGGCTCGACTGGTCCCGGCCGACAGCTGGTTGGTGTAGAACTGGAGGCCGTCCAGATTGGCCACACGGCCCAGCACGTCCACGTAAACTTGGGCCACAAGGTTTTCATTCGGATCGGCGAACGCCTCATTCACCGTCACGGTATTCCCGGCCGCAAAGGTTCCCTGTCCATCGGTCGCTTGGGCGCTGATCGTGTAGGAACGGTGGACCAAGGGATACTGGTGCGTCACGGAGCTGGGATTGCCTTGGACGACCTGGCTGGTCCCATCGCCCCAGGTGATGGTCCAGCTCGAGACTGTGTCCGAGCCAACCGCCGCCGCCGAGAGATTCAGCGTGTAAGGCGATAACGGAGTTCCTGTGGCGGCTCCCGACAGCATCAGGGTCGGCTGAACCGCCACGACATTCACGGCCACCGTACTGGCGGCAGCGTAGGTGCCATCCTCGTCAGTCGCCCGGGCGCTGATGGTGTAATGGCTGGAGCCAGTGGTATAGACATGCGTCGCGGAGCCGGGATTGCCCGTCAGCGTTTGGACAGCGCCATCTCCCCACGTCACGGTCCAGCTCATGATTGTATCGGCGCCCGTCTCTTGGCCGTTCAGGTTCAGCGTGTAGGGAGAACCTTCGTTGACGTTGGCCACGCCGCTGATCACCAAGGCCGGCGGGACGCGGGTAGCGGTAACGGTGACTTTGCTCGTTCCGACAGCGCCATTGCTGTCTGTGACGGTAAACGTCGCCGTGTAGGTGCCGTCGTCCTTGGGTGTGAAGGAGAAGGATGGACCGTTGCCAGCGGGCAACACTTGGCCGTTGCTGGATGTCACCGTCCATTGGAAGGTGCGCCCGACCTGCGTGTTCAGATCGATAAACGTGCCGTTCAGCGTGACGCCCGTTCCCTCGGCGACAGTGCGGTCCGCTCCGGCATTGGCGATCGGGGCCACCGCGTTGACAAGGAGCGTCGCGCTGGCAGAAGCCGTTGCATTGTCCTCATCGCTGATGGTGACCTGGGCACTGTAAGGAACCCCACTGGACGAGCTGCCGAGATAGGGGTGCTGGGCGCTGAAGTTGAGAACCCCGGCGGCCAGGTTGAGCGTGGTATTGGCGGAGCCATCGCCCCAGTTGATGACTACCGTATGCGTATCCTGAGTGGCGGTGTCGGTGAAGGTGCCGTTGAGCGTGGCCGTATCGCCCGCGGTGATGGTGCCGTTTGCGAAACTGAGGTTGATATTCGCAGGCGGCGGGTTCTGAACGGTGGCCTGCGTCGTGGCGCTGATGCTGGCGTCTTCCGAATTGTTGACCGTGACCTGGATCGCAAAGGGAGCGTTGTCGGGCGGCACGGTCTCATAAGGATGGTTGGCGTTGAAACGTTGGACGCCGGCGGCCAGGTTGAGCGTGGTATTGGCGGAGCCGTCGCCCCAGTTGATGACTACGGTGTGCGTATCCTGAGTGGCGGTGTCGGTGAAGGTGCCGTTGAGCGTGGCCGTGTCTCCCTCATTGAGGGTATCGCCGGCCAGGCCGAGCTGGAGATTGCTCAGCAGATTATTGTTGTTGACGGTGATCTGCGTGTTGCCGCTGCCACTGCCCTTGTCCTTATCGATAACCGTTGCCTGAACGGTGTAGGAGGCATTCCCCGATAAGGCTTGCCGGTATTGGTGCGCGGCGCTGAAGTTGAGGGCATCGGCGTCGAGGCTAAGCGTGGTATCGAGGGAGCCATCACCCCAGTCGATGACCACCGTATGCGTATCCAGGACGCCAGGATCGGTGAAGGTGCCGTTGAGTGTAGCAATATCTCCCACGTTGACCGTAGCGTTTGCGAAACTGAGATGCACGTTGGCCGGCGCTACATTGTTGACGGTGAGCTGCGTGCTTGCGCTAGTGCTGGCATTGTCCTCGTCGGTAACCGTCACCTGGGCGGCGTACGGAGCATTGCCGGGCAGATTGTCCAAATAGGCGTGGTTGGCGTTGAAATGGAGGACGCCGGCGGGAAGATTGACCGTGGTATCGAGGGAGCCATCACCCCAGTTGATGACCACGGTGTGCGTATCCAGGACGCCAGGATCCGTGAAGGTACCGTTGAGCGTGGCCGTGTCGCCTTCGTTGATCGCGGCTTTGGCGAGGTCGAGAGTGAGATTGCCAGGAGCCACATTGTGCACGGTGAGCTGCATGCCCGCGCTGGTACTGGCATTGTCCTCGTCGCTGACGGTCACTCGAGCAGTGTACGGGGCGTCGCCGGGCAGATTCTGAAGATACGGATGGTTAGCGTTGAAATTGAGGACGCCGGCAGGAAGGTTGAGGATGGTATTGGCGGAGCCATCACCCCAGTTGATGACCACAGTATGGGTGTCGAGGGCACCGGGGTCGGTGAAGGTGCCGTTAAGCGTGGCCGCATCGCCTTCGTTGATCCCGGCATTGGCGAAGTTCAGATTGAGATTGGACGGAGCGACATTGCTGACCGTGACCTGCGTGCTGGCGGTGCCGCTGGCATTGTCCTCGTCGCTGACCGTTGCCTGGATGGTGTACGGAGCGTCCCCCGGAAGATTCTGCTGATACTGGTGGTTGGCGCTGAAGGCGGCAGCACCGGCCGCCAAGGTCAGCGTCGTATTGGAGCCATCGCCCCAGTTGATGACCACGGTATGGGTATCGAGGACGCCGGGATCGGTGAAGGTGCCGTTGAGCGTCGTCGTATTCCCCTCGTTGGGGGTGGCATTCGTGAGACTGAGGTTGATGTTCGAAGGCGCCACATTATTGACCGTGATCTGTGTGCTGGCCGTGCTGCTAGCTCCGCCTTCATCGGTAACGGTGACCTGGATGGTGTATGGGGCATCGCCGGGCAGGCTCTCCAGGTACGCATGGTTGATCGGCCCGAAACTCTGCTCGCCGGCGACCAGTTGCAACGTGGTCGGTGTCGAGCCGTCGCCCCAGTTAATGAGCACCTGGTGCGTATCCTGAACGCCCGGATTGCTGAAGTTGCCCGAGAGGGCAACCGACCCTCCCTCGTTGATCGTGGAGGCACTGAGCTGCAAACTGTCCGGCGTGATGTTTGGGGGAACATCATTCACGAGGATCGGCGTCGTCGCACTGGCCGTATCGCCAATGCTATTCTTTACCGTGACGGAGATCGTATCGGCCACGGTGGAAGAGCCATCCGGGCTGTCGTCGAGATATTGGTGCGGCGCACTGAAGGTGTACACGCCGGGATCCAGATCGATCACGGTCGGCGCCGAGCCATCACCCCAGTCAATCGTGACTGTGTGGCTATCCTGGATGCCCAGCTGCGTGAACGTACCGGTCAACGTAGCCGTATCTCCTTGGTTGACCGTGCTGGTGTCCAGACTTAGATTGCTGGCGTCGAAGGTCGGCGGGAAGGGACCCGCAGCGATGCCACTGACGCCCATCACGATGAAGCCGAAGTTGCCGCCCAGATCCTCAAAGGTGTTGGCTGGTCCGGAGCCCGCGTTGATCTGGCCAAACAGACACGTGGTGTTTTCGGCGGCAAGGTCGTGGACACCGGCGCCGCAATTCACCGACAGGGACAACCCGACATTTACATTCATCAGGGCGAGACTGCTGTCGCCGTCGCCGGAAGTGAAGTTCAGATTGTTGTTGACCGTGTCATTGTTCAGGTAGAAATAGGTTCCCCCGTTGCCGGCCTGGATGTTCAGATCGTTTGACATCACATCGGTCACCATGAGCGAGGGCGCGTTGTCGCCGGTCGTGATGTTGAGGTCGCCACCCACATTGGGTGAGCTGACGGCGATCGTATCCGCGTTGCCGGCCGTGATGTCCTCATCTCCCGAGACGATCGGATCTGCCGTAAGAATCCACCCATCGCCAATCTGGACTTGCAGAGTCTGGGCAGAGCCCAACCCGCCCACGGCGCCGTCAATCAGGACCGTCGGGGTCGGCAGCGGTGGGACCGGATACGTGGCCGCATTGCCCACCGTAATGGTTTCATCCCTGGCCACACTGGTGTTGATATGGACCAGATCGGCATTGTCGCCGACGCTCAACGAGAGGGTATTCGCAGTCCCGTAGCTGATCACGCTGCCAAAGAACTGGCCCAGCGTAATCTTGGTCGTCCCAATCCCCATGTCGTTGATCATGGCGAAGGACGATGCCGGCAGGAGGGATCCGGTGGGTGCAGGATTCGGCGAAAAATAAGGAACGCCGTCGCCAACGGTAACCGTGAGGGCGCCCCCTGAGAAGCTGTCATTGGACAGCTGGACGGCTTGCACGGCGCTGCCACCAACGCCCACTCGGACACTCAGCCCGGCAGGCCCGCTAAAGGCATCATTGCTAACATCGACCGAGTTCGAACCGGTGCCGGCTGTGACGCGGCCGGATACCATCGACGAACTGTCGAGGCTCAGCGTATTGTTTCCGTTGCCCGTTGTCAGCGATGTCGCCAACATCGTTGTGTTGGTTACGCTGATCGTGTTGTCGCCGTTGCCGGCTTGGACCATCAGCATGCCAATGCCTGGCCGATTCGAATCACCCATGGAGTTCGAGATCGAGATATTGTCCTTGGCGGTGCTCGTGGCGGTGTTAATGCTCACAGTGCCGATCGAATCGCTATCCAGGCTGATCTGGTCGACGCCGGCCCCCGCCTGAATGGTTGCCGCTCCGACCACACTGTTCGTCAAGGTGACGGTATCCGACCCCAGGCCGGCCGCGGTAACGCTAATATTGCCGGCATTGGTCTGGATGGAGTCGAACGAGAAGGTATCGTGGCCCGCGCCGGCATTGATGGTGATGTTGCCGGGGATGCTAAGGCCGGCCATCGTCACGCGGTTGTTGCCGTTTAACATCTGGATGTTGAAGCCGGAGACGGTGTTGAGGAAATAATCGCGGAACGTGACTCCGTCCACGGAGGTGACGCTCGGCGGCGAAGTCGGCGTCGGCAGAGTTACGTCTCCGGAAATGCGAAGCACGTTCAGGGCGACCGGCTGAATCGTGATGGCATTGTTCCCGCCATCTCCGATGATGTTGATCATGCCCGTCGTTGGATCTTCTCCTGCGTAAACGACGCCAGACAGGACCATGCGATCTTCAAGGGCCTCCACATTCAAGGATCGCCGCCAACGGTAGCTTCGACGCTTTTGCATCATGAGAAGGGCTCCGCAAACCTGTCGAGGAGAAGATGAGGATGTATTCGCCACTGCCGCGGACACAACGAGCGTCGGGCAGCGTTCAACCGGCCCTATACTGTGAATGGGGGAGAGCTTGATGATTCGATCCCTATCAGGCCTCGGGGATAGGGGCCGCACATGATCGCAAATCATGTGCCAGATTGCCGAGCGGTGCCGTGCCCTAGGTCGGTTCGCCCAAAACCCCTGAAAAAACCGGTGTTTCCAAACAAGCGGTCCGCGGGCTCGGTGGCGCCGGCGTTTCTCCAGGTTTACAACGGTTACCGCTTTGGTTAACTTCTTGAACGACGTCCGCAGCTTGTGCTGCTGCGGATTGAGGCAACGCAGGAATTGCACCCGCCACGCTGGGCAATTCCTCTCTTGTCCAGCGTGCGCGCGCAATCGCCTCGGTGTGTGGCGCGGCCTTCGAGGACTCACGGCGTGCCACACACTGCACCTTGGATTGCTACAATGACGGGGCGATTCGCCTCTTCTTGAACGGAGCAGTGCTTGGATTGGCCCGTTTTTGATTTGCCGCTGATCGATCCGCGGCATCCGTTTCATCTCTACCATATGGAGATGGCCCTGGAGGAAGCCGGGCTGGCGGCAAGCGAGGACGAAGTGCCGGTCGGGGCGGTAATCGTCTCCTTGCAAAAAGGCGTCATCGGCCGTGCCCATAACCAGCGCGAGTTATTGCACGATCCAACGGCCCACGCCGAAATGATCGCCATCACCCAGGCGGCTCAGGCGCTGGGCTCCTGGCGGCTGGACGGATGCGTGCTGTATGTCACACTTGAACCCTGCCCGATGTGCGCTGGGGCTATCGTCCAGGCCCGCTTGCCGTTGCTCGTTTATGGTGCCGCCGATCCGAAAGCCGGCGCCTGCGACACGCTGTACCGCATTCCCAGCGACCCGCGTTTGAACCACCGCGCCCAAGTGCTGGGCGGCGTCCTCGCGGACCGCTGTGCCACCATCTTGAGCAGCTTCTTCGCCGCGAAACGGCGGCGGGCAAACGGGTAAGGCTTTCAGGATAGACGCTTGGGCAGCCGGGAACGGACGGGTCGAACCGCTGGCCTTTTTCAAAAGCCAGCTCCGCTCTGTGGTAAACTTCAGGATGGTCCAAAACACCAACCCGGTGCGCTCACTGGGACCTTCTCCGCGAGGTATTCCACGGACGCAACGGGTTGGGATCAGGCAAATCTGCATGGGTAAGGTGTCATGAAGAAGCTCGCGATGGGAGTACTAGGGGTTCTGCTCATGGGAGCAGTTGTAACGGCACAGGGTCCGATCCGGCTGTACACGCAGCCGCCAGTGCCAAATCCGGAGATCCTCGACCGGCTCAACCTGAAGCTGGCTTGGCGAACGTATCTGCCCACCGAGGGGCGGCGGGACGGCATCTTCAGCGTGCAGATCCCCGAACGGCTCCAGCCACCCGGTGGGCTCGTCCTGGTGCAAACGCGCAGCGCCACCGTGATCGCCTTGGATAGCGCGACGGGTGCCACCCTTTGGCGGACCCGGGTCGGAACGCCGTATGCGATGCGGCAACCTCTGGGTTACAACTCCAAGCAAATCTTTGTCGCCAACGGTGTGGAGCTGTACGCCTTGAGCCGCGAGACCGGAGAGATCGAATGGGTGTCTACCATGCCACACGTGGCTTCGTCTGCTCCGGTGGCGGATGAGGAGTCCGTGTTCATTGCTCTTGGAACCGGCCGGCTGTACACTTACCAACTGCCCAAACCCGGTGGGGGCGCTCCGTCTCCTCAAATCGTGGAAGGCCGAGAGACAGGCCCCGAAGCCGGGCCGCCGGTCACGCCGGCCGCGCCGCTGCCTTCCTATCGGCTCTCCACATCGGCCCTGGGGGTGAGCGGCCAATCGGTGGGATCGGTCAGCGCGGTTTCTTCTATGGGCCAATCCGTCCGATCCATTGGACCTCTCTCTTCCTCGCTGGAGTCCCGCACCGGGGGAATCACGCACCGCCCACAGCCACAGGTTGCCTGGGATTACGTAGGCGAGTCGCGCCTGGAGCTCGCACCGTTGGTGACCGCGGAATTCATTTTGGTGGCCAATTACGCCGGCACATTCGTTGCCATGCGGAAACTCGACGGGGCCATCCAATACCGCTTCCAGGCGACGGCTCCTCTGTCCGCACCGCTGGGTCAGCACAACAACACGGCCTATGTTGGCTCGGAAGATTATACGGTGTCGGCCATGGATATTTTTGGCGGCCGCATCCTCTGGCGCTTTCTCGGCGCCGGGCCGATCCGGCAGAAGCCGGAAGTTACCGATGACAGTGTCTACATTGCCCCAGAGCGTTCGGGGCTATATCGTCTCGATCGGGAAACAGGGCAAACGATTTGGCGAAATCCGACCGCCCAGCGCTTCCTGTCTGCCAACACCAAGTTCGTTTATGCGACCGATGGCGGCGGCCGGTTACTCGTACTGGACCGGGGCCGGGGAACTCTCCTTGGAGCTTATGATGCCGCACGGGATTTCGTTGTTCCAATCGTCAATGACATGACCGATCGCTTCTACCTGGCCAGCAATGACGGCCTGTTCACCTGCCTGCACGATCGGGACTATATCACGCCCTTGCGGATGAAAACCGTTTCCGAAATCCCCGCGAATGCTCCCGGATCCGCTACCAAGAGCCCGGTCGCAGAGGGAGCGGACATGAAAAAAACCGATAAGGAGATGGGGAGGTAGGTAGACAAGGAGACAAGGAGGCCTGCGCCTTCTCCCCCTCTCCTTGTCTCCTTGTCCCTCCTGGTTAGAACTCATGGCGTGGTGGCGGTACAGCGTTGCTCTCATCTTGTTGGCCACGATTGCCGTGCCGGCGGCAATGCCCTTTGTGGATTTGTTGACGCGGAGCGAAGGGTGGCAAGCGTGGACGGAGGGCGAACGTCTGCTCTCCCTGGCCGGCAATACCGTGCGCCTGGTGGTCGGCACGTTGACCTTGGTCCTGCCGGTCGGCACCGCTGCTGCCGTCCTCCTGGTTCGCACCGATCTGCCACTCCGCCGGGGCTTGCGCTTTCTCACACTCTTGACGCTGTTCATTCCGTTACCCCTGTTCACCTCGGCATGGCAGGCAGCTCTTGGAACGGGCGGCTGGTTTCCGGTGGCCGTCTGGAGCACGCCGGCGCCCGGCGATCCAGATATCGCTGCCACTGGGATTGCCTGGAAGCCCTGGGCCCAGGGTATCGGGGCTGCGATCTGGGTGCATGCCGTAGCTGGCTTGCCCTGGGTCATCGTGCTCGTCGGACAAGGCCTTTGCTGGGTCGAGCGGGAGCTGGAGGAAGATGCGTTGACGGTTGTCCCATCCTGGCAGGTCTTGCTCTGGGTCACCCTTCCTCGCTGCCGGGCGGCCATTTTCGTGGCCGGGCTCTGGGTCGCCCTGATGGCTACTTCCGAAATCACTGTCACCGACATGATGCAGGTTCGGACGTTCGCCGAAGAAATCTATAACCAGCTGGTCACCGGCAACCAAGCCGCCTTGGCCCACGCGGTGGCCGTTTCACTTCCGCCAGTCCTTATCACCTGGGGACTGATGCTCTGGGCGACCCGGCGCTGGGAGCGAACGCTGCCGCCGCTGGATGCGCTCTGGACAGAGCCGCGGCTCTTTCAGCTCGGATGGATGCGCTGGCCTTTGGCAGTCGGGGCGGTCGCTACCGTGGCCCTGCTCATCGGCATTCCCGTGGCCAGCTTGATCTGGAAGTGCGGCTTGTCCGGCAACCCCCAGGCGTGGTCCGTGGAGGTTGCCGCCAGCCATTTGGCCAACGTTTTTCGTGTTCGGAGTGGGATGGTCTTTCAAAGCTGCCTCTTGGCTGCCTTGTCCGGCGTCGCCACGGCGGGATTGGGGCTGGTGGTGAGTTGGCTGGCGCTAGGGTCACGCTGGTTCCATGCCCTGGGGCTCGGTCTGATGGCCATGGTCTGGGCGTTTCCCGGCCCCCTGATCGGCATTGGGTTGAAACAGACCATCGCCCTAATCATGGACTGGATTCCCGCCTACCCGGTAGCTGCCGCTCTGTACTACGGCCCGTCGCCGCTCCCGGCGCTGTGGGCGCATATGATGCGCTTTTTCCCTTGTGCTGTGGCGGTGCTCTGGCCGGTGGTCCGGCTGTTGCCTCCGGAGTTGCACGATGCCGCGCGCGTGGACGGCGCCCGCCCCCATCAGGAACTCTGGTATCTCATCCTGCCGCTCACGGCTGCCGTCTGCGTACGGGCCGGATTGGCGGTGGCGATCCTTTCCCTGGGCGAACTCGGCGCCGGCAAGCTCGTGGCGACGCCCGGCTCCCAGACCTTTGCCCACGAAGTCTTCACGCAAATGCATTACGGCGTGACCAATGACCTGGCCGCACTCTGTCTGGTCCTGTTGACGATGGTGGGGTTGGGAGCGTGTTTATTTGCAGCAGGGCGTGTGGTGAGGAGTTGGTGGGAAGCAAAGTCCGTGGTCGGTAGTCCGTAGCAGGCTGGCTACGGACTATTCCTCGGTCGCAAACTCTTCCAATGGCAGTTCAACAGCGACACCGTGCTGGGCGCTGCGGGCCACGGCTTCGGTGAATTCCATGTAGGAAACGCCGGTTGCAAAGTTGGTCAACTCGATTGGCGCTCCCGTACGGATGGCGGCCACGAAATCGGCCTCGACCTGCCACGACCGGGCTTTGTCTGCCGGGATGGGTATTTCCTGCAAGGTTTCGGCCTTGCCCGAGCGGCGGGCGCCGTGGATGCGATCGGTCACAAGATCGTAGTGAAGGATGCCTTCGGTTCCGTAGAGTTCGACACCCATTCCCTGAGTGAACGGCATCACGCCGCTCACTTGATACACTGCTCGGGCCCCATTTTCCAAGACGGCCAACACCTGGACACTGTCCGGCGTCCCCACGACTCGGTGGACGCCGCTTTCCGGATCGATGCGGCGGGGAATGAACGCATGGACCTGGGCCAAGATGCGGACCGGGCGCGGGACCCAGCGCAGCAGCGTTTCGTGAACGATGCCCAGGCTCAGCATGTTGTAGCCGGACAGTGCGGCATCCTGACGCCAGGAAAGCGGTGCGGCCGGATCGGCCAAGGCATCGCTGAGGACGTAAACACGTATTTCACGCAGATCGCCCAGGAACCCCGATGCGATCAGCTCTTTCATGACCACATCGCCTTTGAGACCGTACGGGCTCGGCACGATTTGGGTAACGAGCTTTGGAGAACGGCGGGCGGCAGCCAGCATGCGGTGTGCCTCCGCGGCATTAAGGCTCATGCGGGCCTCGGTCAGAACATGCTTGCCTGTTTCCAAGGCGGCGAGGGTAATGGCACAGTGGAGATAGGGCCAGGTGCCGATCACGATGGCATCGATGTCCGGATCGGCCACGAGATCCTGCCAGCGCTCAAAGGTGCGGGGGATCGCAAATTCGCGGGCCGCGGCCAATGTCGAGGCCGGACGGCGGTTGCAGACGGCAACGATCTCTACATCCGGGAGGGCACGTAACCCTGGGATGTGCCGCAGCCGTGTATTTTTTCCCGCGCCGATCAATCCGATGCGAAGTTTCTGTTGCGCCATGGCTGCCCCGGCGAGAAAAGAAGCAAGAGGTTCAATCCACCGCCTCTGTTTCTTTTACGAGCCGGCGAGCCGGGCGCCAACTCTGGGAGTGCACTTCCTCGTACCTCCCGTGTTGCGCTGGACCGATTCTTCGCCTGTCGCAATCCCAAGAGCCGATCCGATTCGAGTCCAGAACTTATTGCCGGATGCAGTACAACCGATCTACTCCGCGTAAATACAGTGCATCGTGGGACAGTGCAGGCGTGGCCCAACACATATCGTTGATCTCGTTTTTGCCCAGCAGCTCGAACTTGGAGCCGGCTCGGACCACGAAGGTTCGACCGTCCTCGTCGAGGCAGTAGAGCTTGCCGTCGTGAGCCCACGGCGACGACGTGAAGGACTTCGCTCCTTTGAGTCGCTCCTTGTAGATCTCCGAGCCGGTCCGGGCGTCCAGGCACATCAGGATGCAAGTGTTTTGCATCAAGATATACAGATGGTCTTGGTAAAGCAGGGGCGAAGCCATCGGGGGGCAAGCTTTGACATTCGACCACGCGATACTGGCGTTGGACGTTTCGCCGGGCTTGAGGGAAATGTCGCCGGACGCGCCGGCCTTGACGGCCCACAAGGGTGAGCGGCCGGGGTTGCTGCCCGCGGCCACATACAGCATGCTTTCGCTGGCGACGGGAGTGGCATTGACATAGGACATGTGACTGTTGGCCCCCCGCTTCAGCTCCCAAAGGAGTTTGCCGTCGGCCGGATCGTAGGAGCGAATCGCATTACCGCCTGCGGTTACCAGCTCGACGCGGACCTGATTGCGCCAGACGAAGGGCGTGGTCCAGCTCGATTTTTCGTCGCGCATGACGCGCCACAGATCCTTGCCCGTTTTCTTGTCGAGGGCGACCAGGAACGGCTTCTCCTCATTATCGCAGAGGATGAAAAGGCGGTCGCCATCCAATGCCGGCGAGCTGCCGGTACCCCAGCTCATCAACATCTTGTACGCGCCAAGATCGCGTTGCCAAACTTTGTTGCCGTCCAGGTCGTAACAGTACACGCCGTGCATGCCGAAGTAGGCATAGACACACACGCCGTCGCTCACCGGCGTTTCCGAGGCGTACGTGTTTCCAAAGGTCGCGGCAATGGTGGGTTTGCGCTCCAGTGCGACGTGTGACCAGAGGGGCTTGCCGGTATTTCGGTCCAGGCAGTGGATCTCCCAGGAGTAAACTTCGTCCGGCGGCTTGGTGCTACCGATCATGCTAAGCGAGAATGGCTGGGGCCGCTTCTGCTTCTCGGAAACGGCAGTCGTTACGATGATCTTGTCGCCGACGACGATAGGCGACGACCAGCCGTAGCCGGGAATCTTTTGGGTCCAGGCGAGGTTCTGGGTGGCGCTCCATTGGCTCGGTGCTTGGGATGGGGGGCTCACGCCGGAGTTATTCGGGCCGCGGAACTGCGGCCAGTCGCCTCGTGCCACGGATCCCTGGAAGCAAGTCGCGCCGATCCAAAGGCTCATGAGTCGCATCCAAGCCATCGCTGCGCCTCCACTTTTGCACGTTGGTACTGGCTCGCTGGCGAGTATTACCCTGGGCAATTGGATCAGGTTTCATGCCAGGGCATCTCAAGAGTCGAGTCTCTCCGCTGGCGGCGCGGGCTCGAAAGCACAGAGCTTGGATACAAGCACCGCATAGTGACCCAATGGTACGAGCTAGAACGTGCAAAAAAAAGCTATTCATCAATGCTGCCACATTGTCCAGGCTTTTCCCTGCCTAACCCTGCCCGCAGCGTTACTCGTTGCTTGTAAGAAATAACCGCTCCTTTTTTCTTACAGAGTGCTGCGGGTGGGAGCGCAGCAAAGCGTGAGACCACAGGTCCGAACTGGCCCACTATGCCAGCGCTGTCGTCGGTCAGAAGCCCGCAGACAGTCTGCGAATCAGGGTCCACCGCTGCTCAATCGCGTTTTGACTGCAAAAACGTTCCCCGGCAAGGAACGAAACGGCGACAGAGCTGAAAACCCGAGCAAGAGAGTCAGATTAGGTCGATGAACTGGCGAAGTCGGGCCACGGTTTGAGGTAGGCCATGGCTTTCAAAGGTGGCGAGGAGTTCGTCAGCAGATTTTGGCGGACTGTGCAAGTTTTCACGTTGCCGCTTGACTGCTGCACAGACAGTCCCCGGTGCCAAGTCCAGAAGGTGGATGATAAAATCGTCGGGATGCTGCGCCTCAATGCCGTAGTGGGCAAGAGTGTCAGGAGGGAAATCGGTAAGGTTGAAGGTTACGATTACGTCGGCCCGACCCCGGATGGCAGCGGCCAGGACATGCCGGTCGCCAGGATCGGGAAGAGTGATGGAAGGAATCAGGTCTTCATAGTTCGTGACCAGGCAATCGCGGACATGGATGTTCATCAAGGCGCGAGTGCGCTCGAGTTGTTCACGGGTCAGGTCCGGCCGATCCTGCAGGATGTTCCTGATCCATTCATCATGGATCGCGTCCGTCCATTTGGCGCGAAAAAGGTCAGTCAAGGCTAGGTGCATTAGGAAATCGCGCAGCGGGGCCGGGTACAGGACACATGCGTCGTAAATCGCGGTGAACTTCGCCACGGTCAGTAGCCCATATTGAGTTCCTGGGCTTGCGCTGTCAGCTCTTCGAGTGCCTTGAGTCGGTCGGCATCGTTCTTGTGCTTGTACGCCATCGCGTCGCGGAACAGGACACGCCGGTGGGTTCCGACCTTGCGATAGGGAATCTGGCCGGATTCCAGCAGGCCGACAAGGAACGGCCGAGATACGTTGAGTAAGTCAGCCGCCTGTTGTGTGGTCAGTTCGGCGTGGATGGGGATCAGGGTCACGGCGTTGCCCTGGGCCATCTCCGTCAGGATATGCTGCAAGAGGCGCAACGCTGACGCAGGCAGAGCAACCGTCTCGGGCTCGTGGGCATCAAGAACCTGAATGCGGACGCTGGCTCGCTTGCCCAGCTTGTGGGCAGCCAGCTTGCGGCTGGACTCACGAGCCAGCTGGGTGTCGCCCTCCGTCGGGGCAACGGTCTCAAAACTCTCGGCAAGTGTTGTGTTCATGGTGCTTCTTCCTCCTTTGCAGGGAACAGATACATTCTAGCACATTATCGAAACAAACGCAATAATCGAAATAAGCGAAAGTCGGTGCAAATTCGCTGTCTAGGCCCAGAACAAGCTTGTCCGCCGATTCAACCGGAAAAATACAGGAAAATGTGACAATTGGCGTTTACACGAAATAGCGCGAAATTTCATTGTTTAAGTAGGTGGCAGTTGCTCGGGAAAATAGGGTCGAACGAGCACCACGCCCTCGAATCGCGCTTGTTTTGGGACTAGACCGCACGGGTCCGTTATACCGAGGCGGGCTTCCTGGTCATCGACACCAACGTGCCCGAGCGTGCGATGAAGCGGATTGCCATCGGTCGTAAAAACTGGTTGACGGCCGGGTCGCCTCGCGGTGGCCAGACGGCGGCGGTACTCTTTAGCTTCACGTCCACCTGCCAGCGCCTGAGCACGGTGCCGTGGGCGTATCTGCAAGATGCGCGGACACGCTTGCCGATCACGCCGGTCGGGCAGCTCAGTGAACTCCTGCCTGACCGCTGGTAAGCCGTGCGTCAAGCCCAGATGGCGACCCCGGCAGAGCCCGCCACCGAGGTCGCGATCCCTTCCGCCGAGTCGGCCTCTTAACCTCGGCAATCTCACCTGTGCCGTTGGTTCTCTCTGCCGCTGGCTGCCGCCCGCTCCGGCAGCACTTCCATGCAGGCCGACCTACTGAGCTTGCCCGCCTTAGGTTGTGCGTGGTACTTTTTCCCTTCGCCCAGCGACCCCGGAGGGACCCACATGACGCCGGCACAACAGCGACTCCTGGACGGCTTCGATGGGCACGATGTGGAAGAGGTAAGGGCCGCGCTCCGCGACGGGGCCGATGCACGCTCCCCGGTCCGAGGGAAGCTCCCGATCGAGTGGCTGACCGAACAACACACGCGGTCCGACCGGCTTCCGGCCTGCCTGCGGCTGCTACTCGAAGCCGGGGCGGTGCCGCCCGACCCGGTAATTGTCCCCGTTCTCCTCGATGACGCCGACGCGGTCCGTGCTGCCGTCCGCAGCGATCCATTGCTGCTGAACCACCGGACCACGATGGTCTCATCCTTCACTCCCCTTGTTGGGGCGTCCTTGCTTCACGTAGCCGCCGAGTACGGGAACCTGAACGCCGCCCGCGCCCTCGTCGAGCTGGGCGCGGACGTGAACGCCACTGCTGCCGTAGACGAGCACGGCCTGAATGGCCACACGCCGCTGTTCCACACGGTCAACTCGAACGCCAACCGGGCCGAGCCGATCATGCGCCTGCTCCTCGCGGCCGGGGCGAACGCAGGGGTACGGCTCGCGGGGATCACGTGGGGCAAAGGCTTCGAGTGGGAGACGACGTTCTTTGACGTGACGCCGGTCTCCTACGCCCAGCTAGGGCTGATGCCGCAGGTCCACCGCCGGGATCGAGATATCTACGCCAACATCCGGCTGCTGCTCGAAGCCGCCGGGCGGCCCGTCCCTCCACTGGCGAACGTGCCGAATCGTTATTTGCAACCCAAGGGTGGGTCGAAGGAGACATCATGAAGCAGTTCAACGCGGCGTACCCGATCTCGGGTGAGGACCTGTCCGCCCTGCCGGTCAAGGCGATCGGCGCGGCGGTCGCATTCTACCACGCGGTGCTGGGTTTCTCGGTCGTGGCGAGCGACGAGGCGACGGCGACCTTGCAGCGGGACGGCGTGCGCCTCGGGCTGATCCGGAGGCCAGACCACAAGCCGGAGGAAGCCGGGTCGTGCGCGTTCGCGGTGGCCAACCTCGACGCGCTGCACCGGGAATTGGACGGGCGCGGCCTTGACTTGGGCGGCATCCGGATCGACGAGTGGGGCGGGAAGAAGTACCGCGTGTTCTTCCTCCGTGAAGCCGAGAACGGCTATTGCTACTGCTTTAGCCAGCCAGCCAGGGCCGACACCTGAAAGCGGCGATGGACGCCGCGCGGCATATCTTGATCGGTAACCGATGGCCCGCGGTCCGGGCCGTACCCGCTACGCCTGCCGTACCGGCTGGGGAGCGAGGCCGCGGGGGTGGTGGAGGCCGTGGAACCGGGCATCACGGTGGTCCGCCTTGGCGACCGGGTCGTACGCCGAGGTCCGGCTGCTGTCAGCCCACATCCTCCTCTCGCTCATCGCACGCGCTCAGCTCGCCGAGGCAAAGACCTTGGGGAGCTGAGCGCGGAACGGTGGAGCGCCGGTCGCTTACCAGGTGACGGTGATGTTGGGGAAGGGATCGGGCAGGTCGACCGTAAAGCCACTATCGTCGAAGCTGACGCCCACGTCGAAGGGACCAGCCGAGGCATCCCCGTTCCCGGAGACGTGGACGCTGCCGCCCGCGTCGACCGAGAACGCCAGATTGGCGTTGAGGTCGATGGTGCCGATGCCGACATCGAACGAGGCCGACAGGCTGGCGTCGAACTGGACCGAGCCGGTGACGTTCGAGAAGACGAAGATAAACTGCGCACTGAAGGGGCCGAGGTCGGCGTTCACCGCGGTCGACAGGGCAAAGTGGCCCTGGTAGTCGACATAGCCTTTCAAGTCAAACGTGGCCAGACCCAGCAAGCTTGAGATCTGCGCATCGACGGTGATGTCGGTGGTGGCGATGGTAACCTCGGCGTGGCTCGCCGTGAAGCCAAGAGCGAGGGGCACGTTATCCGCGTCCGCCGTTACCTGCCAGCTCGAGACGCCGTTGGAGTCCCAAGAGATCGATCCCTCCACGCTGTAGGTCGGCGTGTGCGAAACGTTCGACACAACGGTCTGAAGCACGCCCCCCTGTTCCAGCGGTGTGTTGGCGAAGGGGTCGGGAGTGTCGGCGGCGAAGGCCAGGTAGCCGGGTGTATACATGGCCGTAGCATCGCCTACCGGCAGCGTGATGTCGAACGCATTCAGATCGTAGCCGAGCGACACATTGCCGTTGACGCCGATCGCGATGTCGTTGAGCGCATTTGTCGCCAGGCTGGTGAGGTTTACCTGGCCCTTCAGCAGCTTGCTGAAGGTATTCCCGGAGATCGCGAGCGGGTTGCCGGTGCCCTGGGCATCCAGGTTGAGCACGACCGAGCCCGACAGCGTGATGGGCAGGTCGCCCAGCGGGATGTTGTCGGCCTCGCCGAAAAGGTTACCGATGATGTGTTCGTTGACCGCGGTCGGCTGAGCCCAGGGGGTGAACGGGATGTAACCTTTGATCGAGCCGCCGACGGCGAAGTTCCCGATCCGGACAGCCACAGACGGGTCCGCCGGATCGAAGACGAAAGCGAGGGTTTCACCCTTCGTCGACACCGCCGCGCCGCCGAAACTGGCTGAAAAACCGCTGCTGACGGAGGCATAGAGGTACGGGACTCCGCTATCGACGGGAAGATTCAGATCCGCCAGGTCGCTGCCCAACGCGGTGCCCCAGGAAACGCCGGGCAGTTGGACGGTGAGGCCGAGTTCGTTGCTCAGGTTCTTGAGCAGGCCGGTGCTGTTCAGACTCAGGTTGGGAATGCCGCTCAGCGTGGCGCTCGTCACGACACCGGCGTTCGGGACGTCGGGATCCGCCTTGTAACTGACGGTCAGCGGTGTGGCCTTGGGCACGGCGAGGGAGATGTTTCCCAGGGCCGATTTGAGCGTGAGCGTGCCCGAGGCAGTGAAGGTCGAAGAATCCCCCGCCCCGCTACGCACCCAGGTGCCGGTGATCTGGAAGCCGGCGCCGCCGGGCCCGCTGAGAGTGAGAATCTTGTTGGGGCCGAGGGGATTGCGCGGATTGAGGCTGAGCGAGACGGCGAGCGGACCCGTGGCCTGGAGCCCGTTGGCGTAGAGATGGCCACCCACCAGGCCATAGGTCACATTGTTGGCGTTGGGGCCGGTGCCCGGGACAATCGAGTCGTTGCTGTCGACCAGGAACGTGTTGCTGCCGGAGCCGCCAACGAGCTTGGCGTGACTGCCGCGCCCGTCCGCCTCCATCGCGATGGCGGTATCGTTCTCAAAGCCATCTCTGCCGCCGCCCCCGGTGAACTGGATCTTCTGGACCGCGGACAAGTTATAAGCCTTATTGGACGAGCCGTCATGGAAATTGGCATCCACAACCACGGCGGAACTATTCGTGGAGTAGCCGACCGTGACCGTATCGTCGCCGGCATCCCCCTTCAGGACGAGCACGCCGTTGCTCAGGGAAGCGGTCACGGATGGCAACAAACGCTGGTCGAGGGGCTCGACGCCCAGGATAGGGCGGAGGGAGCGGGTGCGGCGGGCCGAGCGGCCGTGGTGCGTGGTGGGCAGCGGCTTGCGGAGCTTACGGATCAGGGAAAACATGGCAAACCTCCAAAGGCGGTGGGCCCCGCGCCTGCGCGCGTCGGCCCGCGTGGTCCGGCCAAGGGCAGCGGGGAAACGCTCCCCGCACCGCAATCCCACGGGCCGGCTGTCCCGGACGCTGTTGGCCGGGCAGAGGCGGCCAAGAGCCGCCCGGCGAGTGACACGTTGTGAAGGGCGACAGGGCCCTACCGTGCGGCCCTCGTGAGAGTGACACGTCCTTCACGCTCCACCAAGCGATTGGGGCGGACAGGGAAATGTGTTTTCGTAGGTGCTGCATGAGAAAACAGGACATCGCACCTGTCTGTCGACCGGTACGATGTCCTGTGGTCGTCCCCGAGCCGAAAGCCGGCGGGGTTAGGCGAGTGGATCGCCTGAACCGTTCGTCAAATCGGCGAAGAGCGCGTCAACGGCTGCCCCCGGCGCCGCCTGCCGGGCATCCCGGATGTGCACGTGCAAAGTGGCAGAATTGTGGAGGAGGGAAAGGAGCGGGGCGCTTGCGCACTCTGGCCCAAGCGGCTCCAGCAACCGATGAGAAAGAAGAATTCCGGAGCTATTCCTTGTAACTGGCCTGATGGAGCAGCTGTTCCCACTCCTTACCGTCGGGGGGCAACTTCTTTCCCGTGGCGGCCTGGAGGGATTCGTAAGCACGGTCGCGCAGAGCGATGTCACGGTCGCTCTGCATGACGCGGACCAACGCTTCGGTGGCCTGGTAATGGCTGAACTTGCCCAGGGCCCGCGCCGCTGCAATCCGCACGTCCAGCGTTTGCTGTTTCTCCAGGTCGGTCCCCTCAGCTGGTGGCTCACGAACGACTCGGGCCAACAACTCGACCGCTGCCGGGTTCCCCGTTTCGCCCAGGGCGGTCAACGTCTGACAACGAATAACCGTGGCCGTCTCCGGTGAGAAGATGCCGGCATTGTAGAAGGCGTCGCTCAAACCTTTGACAGCGCGCGGATCCTTGAAATGGCCCAGCGACTCGATCGCGGCCAGACGGCAGAGCGGCTGCTTCTCCGTGGCCGCGGCGGTGGTCAGGATCTTTACAATTGCATCCTGTTCGGTGTCGCTGCCGCCATACTGTTTCGGCTCGCGCAGGGCAGCCAACGCCTTGGCGCGCTTGTCGCCATCGGTGCTATCGCGCAGCACGATAAAGGGATTGGGTTTGCTGAACCAGCTGTTCCAGGAAAAATCTCGGCTCGTGACATCATCCCAGAAGTTGGCACATCCACACGTGACAAGGCAAAGGGCGAAGGATAAAAGGCAAAAGGCGTCGGGGAAGCGTGACGCGCGGCAGCCTTGAGACGGTTTCCTTTTTCCTTGGCTAAGCACGGCGGTCCTCCCCATTCTGTGAATGGGCCTGGTCGACCTCGGACGGGAAGACGAAACGGAGCCGATTGCATTACCCTACTGGAGGCGGCATGGCTATAACGTGGCGGCCGCTCTTCCACAAGAGCAAATCACGAGGGTCGTCGCCTTGCGCTTGGCAGCGAGCGTGGACAGGGTAAAATGAAACGAACGTGGTGCCTTGGGCGAGATGGCTCCTTCCGGAATACAAGAAATCCATGGCAAACCTTGATGCTTCCACTTTGGCCCAGCGGATGCAGAAGTTAGGGCTGGTTACCGAAGCGCAACTGCAAGAAGCGTGGGAAGAGGTCGGATCCCGCACCGCCGACCCCCAGGCCTTGCTGCGGGTCCTGGAACGCAAGGGCCATCTGACCCCCTACCAGAGTCAGAAGCTTCTCAAGGGAGACATGGATGGCTACGTCATCGGCGGATACCGGATCCTCTACAAAATTGCTTCCGGAAGTTTCGGCCGGGTCTACCGTGCGGATGATCCCCAGTCCGGGCGGGTGGTGGCCATCAAGGTGTTGCGCCGCCGCTGGAGCGAGGATGAGCATGCCATCGACCTGTTCGAACGAGAAGGCAAACTCGGCCTGACGCTGCAGCACCCCAACATCGTCGAGGTCCTGGCGGTTAACCAGGATCCCATCACGAAGCATTACTACATCGTGATGGAATTTGTGGAAGGGGGCAATTTGCGGGACTTCTTGGGGATCCGGAAGAAGCTCAGCCCCGCGGAGGCCCTCAAGCTGATCGAAGATGCGGTGTCCGGCATTGCCCATGCCTATACTTGCGGCGTCACGCACCGAGACCTAAAGCTCACCAACGTCCTGATCTCGACCCAGGGAACCGCCAAGCTCGTCGATTTTGGCCTGGCTGGCATCTTTTCGCGCAAAGGGCTGGAACTGGATGGTGGGGAGAAGGTTGATCGCACCGTGGATTACGCCGGACTGGAGAAGCGAACCGGAGTCCGGCCGGGGGATGTGCGCAGCGACATTTACTTCCTGGGCTGCGTCCTGTACGAGATGCTCACCGGTCGATCGCCCCTGCTCATGACGCGCGATCCAAGGGTGCGCATGAGCCCCCAGCGCTTTGATAATGTGCCGCCGCTGCGCCCCGACGAAGTGGCGGCGCCGCCTTCGGTTTTCCAGCTGGTGGAGCGGATGATGTCACTCGATCCGCAGCATCGCTACCAAACGCCAGGCCATCTCCTCGAGGCTGTCCGAGCAGCGCGCCAGGATCTCGACCATCCAACGGCCGGGCAAGGTGCCAAGTCCGCCACACGGAGCGTGTTCATCGTCGAGAAGGACGAACGGCTGCAAGATGCCTTGCGGGATAGCTTCAAAGAGTTGGGCTACCGTGTCTTCCTGGCTGCTGACCCGAGCCGGGCCATGGATCGGTTTCGCCAGCAGCCCTTTGATGCCCTGGTCCTGGATGCCGGCACCACCGGCGATGAAGGGCGGTTTGTCTTCGAAAACATCCTCAATGAGGCCGGGCGGCTCGCGCGGACCTGCGCCGGCATCTTGATTCTTTCCGAAAATCAAGCCGGTTGGGCAAAGGAGATCGCACCCCGTTCCAGCGTGGCCGTGCTGGTTCGGCCGCTCACGCTGAAGCAAGTGCGGCAAAAGCTCCAGCACCTGGTCCCGCTGCCTGAAAAGGGAGCCAAGAATCCAGTCAAGAAGCCAACGTAGATGGCGGCCTACAAGCCGGAAGCGCGCGCAATCGACCGCAGCGTCCAGCTTGTAGGCCGCGGGCTACTTTCCTGTGCCCGTCAGCTCCAACGTTTTGTTGTTGTCGTCGGGGATCTTCCAGCGCAGGGGCGTTTTCTCGATATCGCGGTAGATCGCCGGGACGAGCCACTTCTTTGGCTTGGCCATTACTTTGGCCGCCGCCGCGTACATTTTTTCGTTTGCTTTGGGGTCCGAAGGATCGGCACGCTGGAGCATCGCCGGGTCGACCTCGTATTTTTGAACAAGCACCTTGTACTCACCCGGCCAGGCACCGTCATCGGGAGCATGCGTGTCCATGTGGAACGACCCGTCGCTCTCGGTGATGCCGCGTGCCGGCTGGCCGTGCCCGCCGATGGGCTCAAACTGCACCATCGCTCGGTCCAGTGGCTTGCCATCCAGCATGACCTTTCCGCGCACCTGGGTCAGGCGGTTGCCACACCCGGACCCCGCTGCAACCACCATCCCAGCGAGCACAATGCAAAACAGACTTCGGCCCATTTTCTCCCCAGGTCGTGTCATCTCAATAATCTCCTACCGGCTGTCCGTCGTTGCGGCAGCCCAGGTACTGGTAGGTCTGGTGGTTGATGTCCTGGCTGATGAAATGGACCGAACCGTCGGCAAAGACGAAATTGGTCCCGCCCCCGTGGTTCGATTTGAAGCCAAACGACACGTTCCAATTGCGCAGGTTGTGAAGCTGGTTCGTGGGATCAGTCGTGCAGGAATTGCCATCATCAAAATCGGACCGGTAATTGATGGGCGTGATGGTGGTCCCGGATGCGTTGCCACCGATGAAACTGAACCAGCCGGCCGGCGGCGAACTCGGCGGCGAGCCCTTCATGTCGCTGTTGTGGTTGACCAGTTCCTCGCCGATCATGAGCGTATTGGACAGGCCATCGGGCACATCAGAAATCTTGACGGCCGGCCCCAGACGGGTGAACATCCCGCGCACCCAGCGAAGGCTGTAGCTACGGTAGCCCGAACCGTTGCCACCGGTATCGGCAGAGCTGGGATTGTAGGTGTTCCCTTGGTTGGGGCTGGTCTCATAGCCGACATAGGTTGGCGGGTTGAGCGCAGGCGGCAGACTGCTATCGCCCGTTCCATCGCCGCCGTTGCAATATTTCTGGTAGGGATTATCCAAACCGCACGGGGGCCCAACGCCGCACTGAGGCCCGTTGCTGGCCACATAGTTGCTGTAGTACGGATACGTCGGCATGAAATTGTCGCTCGGACAGCGAAGGAATGGCAGCGACACCGGGAAAACCTTCAGGTTGAGCGCCAGCTGAATGGAGTTGACTTTCGGCGTGTTCAGCTCAATCCGGGGATCCGCTAGCTGCGCCCAGATGCTGTTCTGCTCCATGTACGGAAGGGTGTACACGAGCCAACTCCCTTTGTCGTTCCAGCTTCCCTCCGGCAAGTGTTTGCCTCCGCGAGGAAAACTTGCGTTCACATCATGGTAGCTGTGCAGAGCCAGACCGAACTGCTTCAGGTTGTTGGCACATTTCATGCGGTTGGCTGCTTCCCGGACCTTTTGCACGGCCGGCAGAAGCAGACCAATCAAGACCGCGATGATCGCAATTACGACCAGCAGTTCGATGAGCGTGAACCCTCTCCCGGAAAGCCAGCGAGGTCGGCGGTAAAACGTGGGCATGATGTTCTCCCTCTCGGTCGGCGATTGGAATAAACTCGCGGACAATCGCTTCGCACTTCCGCCGTGGGGCAGCAAGGAGGATCCTCGGCGTTCATACGGGAGTTGCTTCCGCGCTTATGGATGTGAGCTTATCGGGATCTGCCCCAGATAGCAAGCAAGTTTGGCCAGGTTTTTTCCTGTCCAGTCGCCGCATGCCTCCGCACGGCCCCGTCTGCTTTTTTGATTCGTGACAAACCGTCCGAGGGTTTGGTATTCTTGGGGCGATGGTTGATGGCGACTTGGGAAACCGTGGCTCAACAGGCCGGCCATGCACTGGACCCAGAACTACGATCCGTTCAACTCGCCGCTGCTGGCGACGCTGTTTGCGGCCCTGCCCATCGTGCTCTTGCTCGGGCTGCTGGCCACGGGACGTGTATCGGCACCCGTGGCTGCGCTTGCCGGGCTGGTGGCTGCGGTCCTGGCTGCCATTGTGGTGTTCACGCCGCATGAAGTCCATGTGCCGCAGAGCGGTGGCCTGGGGGGATGGGTCCGCACGGTCATGACGGCCGCCGGCCAGGGTGCGGCTTTCGGCCTGTTTCCAATCGGCTGGATTGTCCTGGCAGCGATTTTCCTGTACAGCCTCACCGTCGAGACCGGCCATTTTGAGATCGTCAAGCATTCGGTCACTTCGTTGTCGGATGATCGCCGCATCCAGGCGCTGCTGATCGCCTTTTGCTTCGGGGCGTTCATTGAAGGAGCAGCCGGCTTCGGCACGCCGGTGGCCATCTCCGCTGCACTGCTGCTGGGAGCCGGCTTTCGGCCGCTGCACGCCGCCGGGCTGGCCTTGATCGCCAACACGTCACCGGTGGCCTTCGGAGCGCTGGGCACCCCGCTCTTGACCTTGGCAGATGTAACCATGCCGCGGGTCGAGGATCTCCCCTCTCTGCCGGCCGATCTCAGCCCGGACGTGTGGTGGCAATTACAGCTCAGCAAGATGGCCGGCCGGCAGCTGCCGTTTTTTTCCCTGGTCGTCCCCGCCTGGCTTGTCTGGACGATGGCCGGCTGGCGCGGCGTGGCGGGGGTTTGGCCGGCACTGCTGGTGTGCGGCGGCAGCTTCGCGCTCGTGCAATTCCTGGTGGCTAACTTTGTCGGGCCGGCACTGGTTGATGTGGCGGGCGGGTTGATTTCGCTCCTTGTCCTGGCCATTTTCTTGCGGCTCTGGCAGCCGGCCCAGGTCTGGCATTTTCCCGATGAGAAGCCACAACCGATGATTCGGTCTGGACCTATCCATTCGCGCAGAGCGGTGGTCCACGCCTGGGTGCCGTGGATTTTGCTTTCTGTGCTCGTTTTCCTGTGCGGCGAAAGCCACATTCGAGCCTGGCTGGATGGCGGTCCCAACAGCGCTCCCAATGCCCTGGCCGGCTTCACTGCCTTAGCCTTTCCGGTGCCGGGGCTTCATGAAAAGGTGGATCGTGTTCCTCCCGTGGTGGCCGTTACGGAGGCCGAGAAAGCGGTGTTCAAGCTCAACTGGTTGTCGGCTACCGGCACAGGTATCTTTGTGGCGGCGATTCTGTCGGCCGTGTGGCTGCGGATTGCACCGGGGCGGTTTGTGCGCATCCTTGCTCAGACCGGTTACCGTATGCGCTGGCCACTTTTTACGATTGCTTGCATGTTGGCCCTGGCCTATGTCACCCGCTACAGCGGCATGGATGCCACGTTGGGATTGGCGTTCACCCGAACGGGTTGGCTCTATCCATTCTTTGCCGCACTACTCGGTTGGCTAGGCGTGGCGTTGACCGGTTCGGATACATCTTCCAATGCACTCTTCGGCAGCCTGCAAAAGATCACGGCCCAGGGACTAGCGCGGAATCAGATTTTACCGCTCTCACAATTGCAAGCCATCATGCTGTTGACCACCGCCAACAGCACCGGCGGCGTGATGGGCAAGATGATCGACGCCCAGAGCATTGTCGTTTCCGCCGCCGCCACCCAGCAGCCGGGCCAGGAAGGCGCCATTCTCCGATTTGTATTTTGGCACAGTCTGGCGCTGGCCGCGCTCATGGGCGTGCTGGTGATGCTTCAGGCGTATTGGTGGACGCACATGATTCCGTAACCTTGCGTCGGAATCCGAGCCCGAAGCGCCAGCGAGGGAACCGGTTGCGATCACCCTTCCCCGCCCGGCTGGCCACACAGCAGATAAAGCACCGCCATGCGCACCGCCAAGCCGTTCGTCACCTGTTGCAAGATGGCCGAATGAGGTCCGTCCGCGACTTCCGGCGTGATCTCGACACCGCGATTGATCGGACCGGGAGCGAGCAACAGAATCTCCGGCTTGGCCCGCCGAAGCCGCTCGTGGTCCATGCCGAACAGGCGTGCGTATTCGTGGATGGAAGGGAACAGCCCGCTCCGCTGCCGCTCGAACTGGATGCGGAGCAAGTTGATCACATCGCACCGCGGCAGAATATCATCGAGCCGATAGGAGATCTCGACGCCCAGCTCCGCCAGGCCCGGCGGGATCAACGTTGGTGGACCGCACACGATGACATGGGCGCCGAGCTTGATCAGCCCGTGAATATTGCTGCGAGCAACCCGGCTGTGCGCGATATCGCCCACCAATCCCACCGTTAACCCATCCACCCGTCCCTTGGCCCGTCGAATGGTAAAGATGTCGAGCAGACCTTGCGTGGGATGCTCGTGGGCCCCGTCTCCGGCGTTGATGACGCTGCAATGCAGGTTTTGAGCCAGCAGGAGCGGTGCTCCGGGCGAAACGTGCCGTACCACCATGACATCGACGCCCATCGCCTCGATGTTCTTGGCGGTGTCGATGAAACTTTCGCCTTTGCTGAGACTGGAGCCGCTCGGGCTGAAATCAATCGTGTCCGCACTCAAGCGCTTGGCAGCCAGACCGAAGCTGGTCCGGGTGCGGGTGGACGGCTCAAAGAACAGGTTGACGACCACCTTGCCTTTGAGAGCGGCCAGTTTCTTTCGCCGCCGCTGGCTAGCTTCTCCGAACCCTTCCGCGACATCGAGGATGGATTCGATATCGTTGCGGCTCAAATCTTCCAGGCCGAGTAGATGCCGGCGGGTCCAGGACACGATCTTCGGTTCCGCGACGGCAAGATCCACACTCACAACAGACCCCCTTCGCTCGGCATGACAAGACGCTCTTTCGCATCCAGCCACCGCCCTCTTGCACTGGTATAGGCAGAATACCGCGAGTCCGGTCGGCCGGACAAGGACATCTGTGCAGCTGCGAGTCGAAAATTGCCCACCAAGGATAACTTATAACGCCGCTTTGTGGCCGGGAACCCATTCGCCGGATACAGTTCCAGCGGAGCCCTGGCTTCGCCCCGCTATGGAAGAGGAAACATGGGCAAATCACAATCCACGAAATATTGCTATGAATACCCGCGTCCGTCCGTCACGGTGGACATCGTGATGGTCAGTAGCGAGCCGGATCCGCGTGTGCTGCTGATTCGCCGCAAGCACGATCCCTTCGCTGGCACCTGGGCCCTCCCCGGTGGGTTTATTGAAATGGATGAATCCTTGGAGGCATCGGCCCGGCGCGAGCTGCGTGAAGAAACCGGTGTGGAGGTCGGGCAACTCGAACAGTTGCACACCTTCGGCAATCCGGGACGAGACCCACGCGGCCGAACCATCAGCATCGTCTATCTGGCCATCGTGGATGCGGCCAAGCTCAAGCCCCAGGCGGCCGATGATGCGGCCGAGGTCGACTGGCATCCCCTGCGGCATCCGCCGGCGTTAGCCTTTGATCATGCCGAGATCCTGGCCTGTGCCCGGCGCCGGCTGGAAGAAGGCGTTGGCAAATCGCGTTGTTAACAGTATCTGCCTCAGCCGGCAGCAGCCAGGATCTCCGCCGTGGTCACATAGTGGATCCCCAGGCTCTCGCCCTCGCTTTTTGCCTTCGTCTGGAACAGGTCCGCTGCGGGAACGTCGATTCCGGCGCTCGCATCTTCGACCATCAGGACCGTGAAGCCGGCCCGGCGCAAATCGCGGGCAGCATAGAAGCAGCAGATATTGGTCGCGATTCCGCAAACCACGACGGTGCCCACGCCGCTGCTTTTCAGCAACGCAGGGAACCCCGGATGCTGAGCCGTCACCGCATAGGCCTCGAAATCGCGCTGAAACCCTTTGCGCCAAATCGTGTGGAAGTGCTCCGTGTACAGGCCGGGAACGAAATCTGCGCCGGGCGTGCCGGCGACGCAGTGGGGCGGATACAGATGGTCGCGCTGCCCGAGGAAGCTGCGGTGGTCCGGCGGGTGCCAATCTTGGCTGGCGTCAATGCGGCCCCAGGGCAGATCCAAGAGTCGATTGACCGCTGGGACGATCTCCAGCCCACCGGGAACCGGAAGCTCCTGCGGACATAAATGGGTGAAGCCTTGCTGGACATCAACCACGAGCAAGCTGCTCTCGGAAAATTGAAGGGGGACCATAATGCTCCTCGGATCGCCCGTTGGAGAGGTGGGCAAGTTCCCGGAAACCCTCCCAAATATATAATAACGGACACTTTGCCCACAACCGGGAGGATCCCAGTCATGGCATTCCGGATGCACCGTGTGCAAGTTTGGTCCGGCGAGATCCCTGATCGGCCCGGTGCCGCGGCCGCCAAGCTGGAGCTGCTGGCCCGCGCCGGAGCTAACCTGGAGTTTGTCTTCACCCGGCCGCATCCCAAAAAAACGGATACGAGCATCATGTTCTTGGCTCCGGTCACGGGCACCGAACAGCTCCAGGCCGCTCGCGAAGCGGACCTGGCGCCCGCGCTGGATGTTGCCATGCTCTGTGTCGAGGGGGATGATCGGGTAGGGATGGGATACGAGATCATGAGCCGCCTGGCTGTGGCCGGGATCGATCTGCGGGGCTTATCGCTTTCTTGCATCAGTAACCGCTTTGCTGCCTACCTCGCCTTTGACAGTGCCGATACAGCCACGCAGGCGACGCAAATCCTTGCCACGTTGGTGTAGATCCACACCGGACGGACGGCCGGCATCCGGCTGAGCCGCCTCCTCCTGCTGCGCCGAACGTTCGGCCTCTAACGACCGTAGCTATTCCGCCAGCGGTACGAGGGACTCTTTGGCTAGATGCACTGCGAAAATGGGGGCGCTGCTAGACATTGAAGTGGCAAACTAGGAGAAGTAGATCAATAGTAGCTAGAGAATCAACAAGCCTTTGGGTCAGGAGCATGGCATGAGCACTCTAATGACGGAGCACCGACGAGAGACCTCGCCCCCTACGGCCCTTGAGAAGGCATCCTATGATGTGAGCTTGTTGACGGACCATGACCTTTACCTGTTCAACGAAGGAACGCATTTTCGACTTTACGATAAGCTGGGCGCCCACCTCCTGACCCACAACGGGGTGGAAGGAACCTATTTTGCCGTCTGGGCGCCGGATGCCGAGCGGGTGACCATCATCGGCGACTTCAACGGGTGGAACAAGACCTCGCATCCCTTGCGGCCACGGGGCAACTCCGGCATCTGGCAAGGGTTCATTCCCGGAATCGGGAAGGGGAGCATCTACAAATACCACATCGAATCGCGGTACCACATGTACTGGGTCGATAAGGCCGACCCGTACGCCTTCATGGATGAGACCCCGCCCAAGACGGCCTCGGTGGTCTGGGATTTGGAATACGAGTGGAAAGATCAGCCCTGGATGGTGGTTCGCCGCCACACGAACGGCCTGGCTGCACCTTTGGCCATCTACGAGGTCCATCTCGGCTCCTGGATGCGGGTGCCCGAAGAAGGACACCGCGCGTTGACCTACCGGGAGCTGGCACCCAAGCTGGCCGCTTACGTCCAGAAAATGGGCTTCACGCACGTGGAGTTCATGCCTGTGATGGAGCACCCCTTCTTTGGCTCATGGGGTTATCAGATCACCGGATTCTTTGCTCCCACCAGCCGCTACGGTACGCCGCAAGATTTCATGTACCTGGTGGACGTCCTCCACCAGCACGGGATTGGCGTGATCCTGGACTGGGTGCCGGCCCACTTCCCGACGGATGAACATGGGCTTGGCTATTTCGATGGCACGCACCTGTATGAGCATGCCGATTCCCGCAAGGGGTTCCACCCCGATTGGAACAGCTTCATCTTCAACTATGGCCGGAACGAGGTTAAGAGTTTTCTCATTAGCAACGCCCTGTTCTGGTTTGAAAAGTACCATGTCGATGGCCTGCGCGTCGATGCCGTGGCGAGCATGGTTTACCTGGATTATTCGCGGCGGGAGGGAGAATGGATCCCCAACGAATACGGCGGACGGGAAAACCTGGACGCGCTCGGTTTGCTGCGCCGGCTGAATGAGGAAGTGTACCGCAGTCACCCGGACGTCCAGATGATCGCCGAGGAATCGACCGCTTGGCCCATGGTCTCTCGGCCAACCTACGTCGGCGGATTGGGCTTTGGGTTGAAATGGGACATGGGGTGGATGCACGACACGCTCACGTACATGAGCAAGGATCCGGTCCATCGCCGGTTTCACCACAACACGCTGACGTTTCGGATGCTGTATGCCTTTACGGAAAACTTCATCCTGCCCTTGTCGCATGACGAAGTCGTGCACGGCAAGGGATCGCTGCTGAGTAAGATGCCCGGCGACGATTGGCAGAAGTTTGCCAACTTGCGTCTCCTTTATGGGTACATGTACGCGCAGCCGGGCAAGAAGTTGCTCTTCATGGGGAGCGAGATCGGCCAATGGAGCGAATGGTATCACGAAGCCAGCCTGGACTGGCACCTGCTTGAATACGCCCCCCATGCAGGATTACAGCGCTTGGTGCAGGATCTCAATCGGCTCTACCGCAGCGAGCCGGCCCTCTTCGAGTTCGACCTGAACCCCAAAGGTTTCGAATGGATCGCGGCCAATGATTCCGATCAGAGCGTGTTGAGCTTCCTTCGCAAAGGGGGAACCACGGACACCGCGGTCGCGGTCGTATGCAACTTCACGCCGGTGCCGCGCATGGATTATCGGGTCGGCGTGCCGCGCGGCGGCTTCTGGCGCGAAGTCTTCAACAGCGACGCCAAGGAATATGCCGGCAGCGGCATGGGAAACGGCGGCGGCGTGATGGCGGAGGCGACGCCATCCCATGGTCAACCGTTCTCGCTGAACCTGACGCTGCCCCCTTTGGCGGTGGTGTTTTTGCGAAACTGAAGGACTGCGGTAGCCCACCAGCCGGGCGCGTCCGCTCCAGATGCCGCGGTCCTTCGCTGGCGTGTCCGGCTTGGACCGCTGAAGCATACACCCAGATTTAGCCTCCCATTTCTTTCACTTTCCTCAGCACCGCTTCCCGCCGGTCGGGATTGCGTATCTCCTTCGCAACCTCCCTGGCCTGAGTATTTTGGCCGTGGGCAAGGAGGAAGTACACGCAGGCCTGGGCCGCACCATCGTGTTGGGTATCATTCCGAATCTCCTGCAAGGCTGCCTTCATGATCGATTCATCGTTTTGGACAGCTTCTTGGACTAGGTTGAACAGGGCGTCGTCCCGTTGATCCGCGTCTGGGATTGCCCGAACCTTATCCAGCTTCGCCTGGAGCACCGTCGTTGGGACCGTCCGAGGCGGCATCGGAATTGGGGCTGGCGCTGGCATCTCCCGGGGAGCCAGCTCAACCACCGTCGCCGCCTCCCTCGCTTCCTGCGCCGATCTCCACGCAAGGAGATATCCCAGCAGCAACAGCGCGAGGAAACTGAAGCATAAGACAAAAAAGATGGCAAGCGCCGTCCAAATGGGCCCGGTCTTGAAAAACGGGTGCTTGTGCTGCACCGCGGCCAGGTGCAGAACCGGGTGTGGAGCGATCTGAATGACTTGAATTTCCTGCGACCCATCTTGCACCTGGAACGGCTTACCACATTGCGGACAGTTCACCACCGGACCAACCATCTTGTCGGGAACGTGCAAATGGCTGCCACACGAAGGACAGATGGTGAGGCTCGTGATCGGCGCCTCGGCTGCCGCGACCGGACGCGGAGCTTTTTCAGCCGCTCCGCCCGGCAAGGGTGTCCAAGCTGCTTGCTGGAGCTGGGCCAGGTGTTGATTGAGCGATTCGGCAACCTCGCCCGCGCTCTGGAATCGATCCGCCGGATCCTTGGCGTGCAGTTTATCGACAGTGGCAACAAGCCAATCGGGGATCTCAGGATTCAACTCCTTGATGGAGCGTGGTGTCTCATCGCTGACACGCCGCAGCACGGCCATGGTGGTGCTGGCGCAGAACGGCGGCCGACCGGTACACATGGCGTAGAGGACACTGCCGAGGCTGAAGAGGTCCGCCCGGTGATCCACCAGCTCCCCGCGCGTTTGTTCTGGGGCCATGTACTGTGGCGTGCCGGCCACGGTGCCGCTCTGCGTCAAACTGGCATCGTCGGCCGCCCGTGCCAGGCCGAAATCAGTGATCTTGACGCGCTGGACGCCGTTTTCCAGCAGGATGTTGGCCGGCTTGATGTCGCGATGGACGAGCCCCTGAGCGTGGGCGGCAGCCAAGCCGGCCGCTGTCTGCATGCCGATGCGCAGGATCTCTTTCAGCTCCAACGGGCCACTCTTGTCCAGTCGTTCTTGCAGCGATTGCCCGGCGACGTAATGCATCACCAAATAGGGCACTCCGTTCGCTTCCGAAACGGCGTGGATGGTGACCACATGGTCATGAGTCACGGCGGCCGCGGCTTGCGCTTCACGAGTAAACCGTTTGCGGGCCGTGCCGCTGGTCGCCAGCTGTGGGGCCAAGACTTTGATGGCCACCACGCGGTGCAGCCCGGGATCAAACGCCTTCAGCACCACGCCCATGCCGCCGCGGCCGATGACCTCCAGGACTTCGTAATGCCCCAATCGGCCGAGATGGCCGGGTTGGTCCGATGGGCTCAGGAAGTCGAGCGCATCGCCATTGCTTGGTGGCAAGGCAGCTTGCGGAGCTTCCTTGGGCGCGTCAGCTTTCAAATCCTCCATGGCCCGTTTCAGAGCCAGGTCATGCGTCATGGGCGATCCCCCCAGGGAAAGGGCTTTTGCCGACCACGGTTCTCTTGCCGCCAGCAGCAAATCGAGCCGATCTTGGCAGCGCGCACACGTTTCTACGTGGTCCGAAATCTCCTGGTCCGGCGTCTTGGCTTCCAAGAAAGCCTTGAGGCGCACCGAGCTGGGACAGGAAGATCGGAGAGCTGCTTGCTTCCGGAGCGATACCCAATGTTGAAAATTCCGTTTAATGGCGGCGATGAATACGATGGCCATCAAGAGCACGAACACGAGCACGGCAAGGATCAGCAAGACACTAAAGGCTTGGACAGGCTCGGCATGCTGTGCCAAGTTGGTAGCCTGAGTTTCCATGTTTGACTCCATCAATGATCGTGCACTTGTTGAAGCTGCTCTTTGAGCCGGGTAATCACCCGGGCCTTGGCGAGATAAACCGCCGCGACCGTCATGCCCAATCCCTTGGCGACTTCTTTGCCGCTCTTGCCCTCCACGGCGGTCTGCCAGAAGGCCTGCCACGTCGACTCCTGGAAGGCGGGACGCACCTGGGCCGCAGCCCAATGGAAGAGCTGCTGCTCATACTCGTGTTCCCAGATCGCTTCCTGATCTTCCTCCCGAGCCGGCAGCTCGTGTAACTGCCGGTTGAGGCCCGGATCGCCGCTGGCTTGGCACTGTCTGGTCTGGCTGGCCCAGAAATCGCGCAAGCGGTTCCGAACTACCGTGAATAGCCAACCGCGAAACGAGCCGCGCTGCGGATCGTACTCCAGTTTCTTGGCCGCGGTGGCAACACTGCGCAAAACATCCTGGGTCATGTCCGCCGCATCCGCGTCCTGCAGGCCGTGCTTGCGGGCAAAGCCATAAACCAGCGGCGCATAGATTTCGACGAACTGTGACCAGGCCCGTTCATCCCGGGCATCGCGCAACCGCACCAGCAGGCTGGGCCGCGTCAACGGTGATTCGTCCATGAGGCAGTTTCTCTTCTAACAAGTACGGCGGATCGCAGAAAACCTATCACGGATATTCTGAATTTATCACCTCTTTGTAAAACTCATGACCGGAACGGCTTGCAATCGAGAAGCTCAACCGTTAGGCTTGGCGACGGCACAACGGTCGATGAGCGGCGGTTCGCAGAACCGCCGCTCAGAGCCAGGCGACACCAGCCGGACGCGCCCGCGCAAGAACAGGATAACGCCTTCTTGCGCGGGCGCGTCCGGCTGGTGTCCCGGAGTTACGACAAGGTTTGTCCGCTCGCGCTAAGCAGGTAACCTCAACCCAGGAGTTAATCGTGACACGATCTTGGACACGCATACTGCTGCTCGGCATCCTTCTGCTTGCAACACGGAATACAGTCCGGGCGGACGCGCAATCGGAATTCACGCGCACCGCCGACGTGATCTACGGCAAAAAATACGGCATGGCCCTGACCATGGACGTGTTCGCGCCTACCAAGAACGCCAACGGGGCAGCCGTCATCGCAGTCGTCAGCGGCGGGTTCGTTTCGCGGCCGGAAATGATCCAGCCGATTTTCTACGCCGAGCTGGTGAAGAAAGGTTACACCGTCTTTGCCGTCCTCCATGGCAGTCAGCCGAAATACACCATCCCGGAGATCATCGGCGACCTCAACCGTGCGGTGCGCTTCATCCGCTTCCATGCCAAAGATTACCGCATCGATCCGCAACGGATCGGCATCGTCGGTGCTTCGGCCGGCGGCCACCTTTCGCTGATGCAAGGGACGGCGGGCGACCAGGGCGATCCCCGGGCCGCCGACCCGGTCGAGCGAATCTCCAGCCGGGTCCAGGCGGTCGCCTGTTTCTTTCCGGCCACGGATTTCATGAACTTCGGCGAGCCGGGCCGCGAACACTATGGCGATGCCGTGGGCCTGCCCTTTCGCTCTGCCTTCGATTACCACGAGTTTGACAAGAGCCAGGGCCGGTTCATCCGCATCACGGACAAGGAAAAACTGCGCTCGATCTCGCGACAGATTTCTCCGACCACGCACGTCACGGCCGAATCCGCGCCGGCGCTGATCATCCACGGTGACAAGGATACCCTGGTTCCAATCCAGCAGTCCCACTTAATAATGGCCAAGTTCAAGGAAAAAGGGGTGCCTGCCAAACTCATCGTCAAACCAGGCGCCGGCCATGGTTGGCTGGGAATGGAAAAGGATGTTCCTGCCATTGTCGAATGGTTGGACACCTATCTCCGCAAACCTACCCCTGCCGGGCAAAACGGCACGCCGTGAGGACCGGGTTATTTCAACTCCTTGATGCGCAGGTTGCGGAAGCGCACTTCGAGCGGCTCTTGCCGTTTGCCGACACCGTGCACTTGTAGGGCGATGAATCCCGTCGGTGTCACGGAATCCTTCAGATCGGCCGCCGGGACGCCGTTGAGCCAGGTCTTGATGGAATCGCCACGGCACTCGATGTGAAATTTATTCCAGTCCCCCTGTTTGAACGCCTTGCGGGCCGGCTCGTTGTTCTTCAAATCCACGAGCCATTTCCGGCGGCCCTCATCGTAGATCCCTCCGGTCCAGGCGCGGTCGGAAGGATCGATCTCCACCTGGTAGCCGTGAACCCGGCCTGCCGCAATCTTGATCTTCTCTCCGTTCAGCTCTACGACCTTGGGCTGATCGAAGCACTCGCTCCGAATCTGGACACCGGAATTCAAAGAAGAATCAACCTTGAATTCCAGCTCCAGGATGAAGTTGGCATAATTCTTTTTCGTGCAAAGGAACGAATTCGTCGTGCCAGGCACAGAAGTCCCCACGATCTCTCCATTCGCGGCGCGATACTTGGCGGTGCCACCGCGCTGCACCCAGCCGTCGAGGTCTTTGCCGTCGAACAGACTTACCCAACCGCTATTGGGCTCATCGGCCGAGCGGCAGTGTGCCGGACAGAATAACACCGAGCAACTCGCGGCCACAGCTACGAGTGTCGGGAAAATTCGTTTCGAAGACTGGAGCATGGGACGGTTCCTTTCTATCTGACCGTTTACAAGCCGGATGTGTCCGCTCAGGATCGCCGCGTCCTGTGCGGACGCATCCGACTTGGAAGCAACAGGATGCCTAGTCATTGTAGAAAGTCCCGCCTTTGACGCTGCTTTGCTCAATCCGTACATTTTCACCAATGCTCTGGACCGCCCAGAACGTAGTGTACCCCTGAGGTTCATGGGGCGAGCAAGCATCAATCAGGAAAAGAGTGACATGGCTAAATACGTTTATTTCTTCGGCAGCGGCAAAGCGGATGGCCGGGCTGATATGAAGGACCTCCTGGGTGGCAAAGGCGCTAACCTTGCCGAGATGACCAACATCGGCCTGCCCGTGCCGGCCGGGTTCACCATCACAACCGAGGTCTGCACCTACTTCTACGCCCATGAGCGGAATTATCCGCCCGAGCTCAAGACCGAAGTGCAGGAGGCGATGCGCAAGACCGAAACGGCGATGGGCGCCAAATTCGGCGACCCGAAGAACCCTTTGCTGGTTTCCTGCCGTTCCGGAGCCCGCGTCAGTATGCCCGGCATGATGGACACGGTGCTCAACATCGGCCTCAACGAAGCGACACTGCGCGGCCTGATCGAAAAGACCGGCAATGAGCGCTTCGCCTGGGACAGTTATCGCCGCTTCGTGCAGATGTATGGCGACGTGGTGCTCGGCCTGAAACCGCAATCCAAACACGAAATCGACCCCTTCGAACACATCATGGACGAACTCAAGCACGCCAAGGGAGTCCATCTCGATACGGAGCTGACTACCGACGACCTCAAGGAACTGGTGCGGCGTTTCAAGAAAGCGGTCAAGGAACGCACCGGCAAGGATTTCCCGGAAGATGCCTACGAGCAGATGTGGGGTGCCGTCGGTGCGGTGTTTGGGTCGTGGATGAACGATCGGGCCATCGTGTACCGGCGGCAATACGGCATTCCGCACGAGTGGGGGACGGCCGCCAACATTTGCTCGATGGTGTTCGGCAACATGGGCGACGACTGCTGCACCGGCGTTGCTTTCACGCGCGACCCGGCCACGGGTGAAAAGGTGTTTTACGGCGAATACCTCATCAATGCCCAAGGCGAGGACGTCGTCGCCGGCATCCGCACTCCCAAGAAAATCGCCGAGCTACAGAAGGATATGCCGCCCGTTTATAAACAGCTCGATGATATCCGCAATATCCTCGAAAAACATTACCGCGATGTGCAGGATATTGAGTTCACGGTCCAGAAGGGAAAGCTCTGGATGTTGCAAACGCGCAATGGCAAGCGCACCGGCTTCGCGGCAGTCCGGTTCGCGGTGGACATGGTCCAGGAGGGCTTGATCTCCAAGGAAGAAGCCCTGTCGGCGTCGCGCCTTCCCCCCGATGACCTGAACCAGCTGCTCCAGCCCATCTTTGACCCGGATGCCAAGCGGAAGGCGATTGCAGAAGGCCGGCTGTTGGCCAAGGGGATCAACGCGGGACCGGGCGCGGCCACGGGGCGAATCCAGTTCCACGCCGAGGACGCCGAAGCTTGGGTCCGCAAGCACAAGGGGACATCTGACGGTCACGTCATCTTGGTCCGCCGCGAAACCAGCCCGGAGGATATCCGCGGCATGCAGGTAGCAGATGGCATCCTGACCGCCTTCGGCGGCGCCTCCAGCCACGCGGCCCTGGTCAGCCGGCAGATGGGCAAGGTATGCATCGTCGGCTGCGGCGCTCTCAATATCGATTATGCCAAGGGCACCGTGAGCGTCGGCAAGCAAGTGCTCAAGGACGGGGACTGGATCAGCATCGACGGTTTCACTGGCGAAGTGCTGGCCGGCCAGGTGGCCACCAAGCCGAGCGAGGTCGTCCAGGTGCTCATCGACAAGACGCTCAAACCGGAGCAGTCGAAAGTCTATCAACAGTTCGCCGAGCTGATGAAGTGGGCCGACCAGTACCGCAAGCTGGGGATCCGCACCAACGCCGACCTTCCCGGGCAAGCATCACAGGCGGTGGCGTTTGGCGCGGGCGGCATCGGCCTGTGCCGGACCGAGCACATGTTTTTCGATCACATCGAGCCGATGCGCGAAATGATCCTGGCCCAGACGCCGGAAGCGCGCAAGCAGGCGCTGGAGAAACTCTTGCCGTTCCAGCGGCAGGACTTCGAGGGCCTGTTCAAGGCAATGAATGGCTTGCCGGTCACCATCCGCACGCTGGATCCGCCGCTGCACGAATTCTTGCCGCATGATGCCAAAGGACAGCAGGACGTGGCCAAGAAGCTGGGCGTCGAGCCACAGGTGGTCGCCGACCGGGTCAAGGCGCTGCACGAGTTCAATCCGATGCTCGGCTTCCGCGGCTGCCGGCTCGGGATCGTTTATCCGGAGATCACCGAGATGCAATGCCGGGCGATCTTTGAAGCCGCCTGCAATGTGCACAAGTCCGGCACGAAGGTCGAGCCGGAAATCATGATCCCCCTGGTTGGTTTCCTGCCCGAGCTGAAGGCCCAGGCCAAGATCGTTCACGAAGCGGCCCAGAAGGTATTTGCCGAGAAGGGGGTGAGCGTGCCGTACCTGGTCGGCACGATGATTGAGCTACCGCGAGCCTGTGCCGTGGCCGACCAGATCGCCAAGGAAGCTCAGTTCTTCAGCTTCGGCACCAACGACCTGACGCAGACAACGCTGGGCATGAGCCGGGACGACTACGGCAGCTTCATCCGCTATTACATGGAGCACGATCTGGTGGCCCGGGATCCGTTCCAGACAATCGACGTGGATGGTGTCGGCGGCCTGATGCGGATGGGCGTTGAGAAAGGACGGGGGGCGCGTTCCGATCTCAAGATCGGCATCTGCGGCGAGCACGGGGGCGATCCGGATACGGTGAAGTTCTGCCACAAGATCGGATTGAATTACGTCAGCTGTAGTCCGTTCCGCGTGCCGATTGCCCGGCTGGCGGCGGCGCAGGCGGCGTTGCAGAAATAAGCAAGGAGCCTCGTAGACTCAGTGAACCACCGTTTGCTCTACAAAAGTCCGCGCCCTCTCCGCCGCCGCACGGCATTCCTCCGTCGACGGTTGTACCCGAGCAAATTTCACCAGATCACATCGCTCCAGGAAATCGCGCAGGACCGCCTGTTGTTCCGGTTGTAGTTGCGGTGAGCGGCGCATCTCTTCCAGGAATTCCGCCGTCGTCTGCTCCGGGGCCGGGAGGTGATAGCGCAATTCCACATACCGGCGCAGGACATCCGATAGCCGGGTGAAAAAGTGCTCGACATCTCTCTCGGTGAATTCGACGGGCAGCTGGATCCGCTCCAATTCTGCCAGCGCCCATGCACCCGGCGGCAAGGCGGGAGTCCACCGGCTTCGCCGCCGCAGGAGCGCCCAGCCACTCAGGAGGAGCAGCACGATCGCGAGGGCCAGACTGGCCCAGGCGAACGGAGCGGTCATGGACGGCGCCGGCGGAACTTCTTCGGGCGGCGGAATGTCGCGTAGCTCGAAGAAG